>Ga0066601_10000907_pt1 | contig 10988 bp, 4 predicted proteins | sample Medcelwee11metaG_FD_59487 | JGI IMG/M metagenome (GOLD analysis project Ga0066601, IMG submission 59487) | Freshwater pond sediment microbial communities from the University of Edinburgh, under environmental carbon perturbations - Medium... | ecosystem: Environmental > Aquatic > Freshwater >... | reverse complement strand
AAATAAATAAAAAAAGCCAGATTGGAAAGATAAAAAGGAGGAAGAATGACCACCTTTAGAGTACGTATGGCTGCATTTTCCCAGTCCTTATTGGTGCTTGCCCTGACTTTGAATGTATAAGTGCCGTGAGGCAATCCGGAATATACAACCCTTCGCTGCTTGTTTACATAACTCCATTCATGGTCAATTCCTTCCAGTGTAATTGCATAGGAAATATTATTCGTGTGACCTAAAGATATAGCGGCATACTCAAGACTAAATGAGCGGGCTTGTTTAGCGGTAAGGACTATTTTTTTTGTGTCATCAATGTTAGTGGAAAGTGGAGAATCCTCCTCTTTTGATGTAACCACATGACTTCCGATATACAGATTCAGCAACACGATGTTCAATTGGTTAATATTCTTTCCTACTTCTTCAGGATTAAAAGAAATCAGCCCATTGACAGTTCCGAAATATAACCTGCCATTTTTTGCTTTAAGGCAGGATGAATAGTTAAATTGATTAACAGGTAATCCTTCGTCAGTAGTATATCTCTCGAATTTAGATTTGGCATAATCCAGACAAATCAAGCCGTTGTTGGTACTTATCCATAATTTATGTTGCTCATCCTCTAAAATTCCATAAATACAACTCTCGTTTAACGATAATTTTTCATCCATATTAATTATCGTATCGCTTTCAGGATTTAACTGATGCAGCCCGCCATTATTCGTTCCAATCCATATGCGTTTTCGCGAATCCTCAAAGATGGTGGTAATAAAATTGTCTGCTAATCCTGCTGTAGATTCGTCTCCCGACCAGTTTTTTATTTCTCCGGTTTTTTTATTGTATCTGAACAAACCTAATGTGCGGGAACCTATCCATATATTATTTTTGGAGTCAACAAAAAGAGTGTAAATAAACGTCGATGATAGTTGGTTATGGCTAAGTTGATCAAAATTTGAAATTGTTTTGTTGAAAAACCTTAATCCCCGGGTTGTCCCTAACCACACAATCCCTTCTTTATCCTGTATAACAGAGAAAACCAAATCAGATTCCAATCCGACATGATCATTAACATTATAACTTTTGAAAGTTTGTTTTTTTAGATTATAACGGGTAATACCCCCGTTGAACATACCAATCCATAAATCCTGTGTAGAAGGATCAAGCAAAAGGGCATGAATATTATCTTTCAGAGTCGGATGCTTAATTCTCTTTATTTCTCCGGTTCTCACATTGAGCCTGTTCAATCCACCATCCTCTGTTGCAATCCAGAAAATTTCATTATTCTCCTGAACGATTTTTCTTATCGCTTTTCCTTTCAGTAAATGGTCAGAGTATCCTGCCCGGTAATGCAGAAACTGTTTGTAATCATTTTTGAATATATTGATTCCTCCAAAATAAGTCCCGATCCACATATTATCATCACGATCGCGAACAAGAGAATATACTGCATTATCATTCAGTCCCTGCTTATTTGTATAATCCTGCTGTATGTTTTGTATTCTGCCGTCAGGCGACAAGATGATCAGTCCTTTTTCGCAACCAAACCACATACGTCCCTGTGCGTCTTCCTGTATGGAGCGAATGGTTCCATCGGGCAATCCGTTTTGTTTTGTCCAGAAAAGTATTTCTCCTGTTTTGGAGTTAATTTTTGCAACTCCGTTTCCTGTTTTTCCTATCCATACGTTCTGCTGCTTATCAACAAAAATTGTATTTACCTGATCGGCATAATCAAAATTAATACTATTCGGGTTTAAGACAGCAAACTCGGAAACATGCGACAAGTCACGGTTATATACTTTCAATCCCCTATCAGTTCCCACCCATAACCTGTCGTTTGCATCTATTGCCAGACTGACTACCTGTATCGAATCGCTCAGGACAGGAATACGATTAAAAGTCTGTGTTGTTTCATTCAGTTTATATAAACTCATTGCAACACAATACAACTCTCCACGGCTGTTCTGGACAAAATGTGTCGTCATCCTTCGTGGATTTTCATATTGCACAAAATCCTCACGTTCTGGGATATACCTACATATCCCCTTTTCAGTACCCACCCAGATTCTTTTTTGTTTATCCTGAAAAACGGCCCTGACAAAATTATGAGTGAGTGAATTTGAGTCTTTTTTTATTTTAAAAAACTTTTTTATCTCATACCCGTTATAGACACACAACCCATTTTTGGTCCCAATCCACATAAGTCCTTTGTCATCCTGCATCATGCTGGTGACATGCTGTTGAGAAATGCCATCATTGTTGGTGATATGCGCAAAACGAAAATCAATTGTGTTTAAATCTGCCTTAACAGATATAATAAACATCTCAATGATCAAAAACAGGACTAATCTGATACGCATATAATCAGGAATTTATACAGCTATAAAAGTACAAACATTTAATTTGCAATGATAAGAAAAAATATCAGTTATTTCCATTCTTCAAAACGTAAATCATTTACCGGATCTTGCCGGCGGGTTAATGTTTCAGTTACCTGATAAGTTGCACCTGATTTGACAAACTTATACTGAAGAGTGAATTTGGGCTGACTGCCCGAAGGATCAATCGTTGCAGAAGCTTCGCTGATGGATGTACTTCCTCCTGCCTCAATCACAACTGATGATCCGTCCTGCGAAACGGTAAGTTTTATTGCCTCGGCGGCACTCAATGTGTTGTTGGCAAAGCCGGGACGTTGAATAACATAGCGACCCAGCGAAAAAATATCCCGCGTTAGATTTTTACTTAAATCCTTGACATTGTAAATGGTTGAATCAGCTTTTAATGTACCCGGGTTTCCATCAGGCTGAAGCTTCACCATTTGCCCCTGCACATAGTAGGTCCCATGAAACTTACTGATAGCTTTCACCGCTACTATGGTATAATCCCTCAATTTACCTGTTTGATCCTTACCAATACTATCCAGATTGTGGCCGGTAATTTTAAATGGAATGGCATAATACTGACTTACAGCTTTTGGGTCGTTATAAAATGCTTCGTTAAAGGTAATGTCTACATCGGCGATGGCCAAATTGGAATTTCTGATAATCATTTTACTTGTGTCCGTCAAAGTATAATAATTTTCAGGCATCAGGGCTAATGTTGTACCTGTCAACAAAGTAGAATCGATGGCAAAACTTGCCCAGTCGCCCATGTCAACGGTTCGCTTTCCTCCAATAGCCACTCCAACCTTAATTTTCATATCAGTATCTGCAACAACAGTACGTAAAGGTTGCTTCGAAGCAAAATACACAGTGGAATAATCGAAATCATTGGCAAATTCATCGTAGCAAGCAGTTACAGAAAACGCCATGACATAAAGCAAAATATATTTTGTGATTTTCATATAATGTTATTTTATAAATAATTATGTATCAATAATCTAATCCTGATTTATTCCCATCCTTTATTATTAATAAGGTATTTATTTTTTATTAGCTCTTCATATGGAAGTGGTGAATAATAGTGCTTTACCTCATAACTTCTTGCTTCCAATTTACGCTCAGTATAAACAGGCACGTCATTTTCAACCGTTACCTCAATACCGTAAACATCCTCATTCAAAGGCAATAAACAACGACGCAAATCAAAATAACGATGATTTTCAAATGTGAACTCAATTCTACGTTCATTCTGTATCAGTTTTCTGAAATCATCCTTTGTAAGAGCCATTTCATCAAGATAAGTTGTGCTGGTTATTCCGCCTGATTTTGAACGTATATCCTTAATAATATCATAGGCCGAATATTTACAACCCGGACCTTTAACTTTTGGCCCCCATGCTTCGTTCGACGCCTCAGCAAAATCGAGGAACACCTCGGATCTTCGTAAAAGAGGAGTATAATGTATTGAATTTGTGGTAAGCGTTGGGTTAAGCATCGTATTTTTTGTCGACACAAATTTAGCTAAATAGTAACCCGAGCGGGATGCTCTCTGGTCATATTCCGGAGAATCCTTACCCCCTTTCACCACGTCAATCGCCCCACCGGCAGCTCCGAACACACGACCATGATGGTAGATGTTCATCAGAAATCGATTATCAAGATTACTATACGGAGCACTTGTATCCCAGCCGGAACGGGGATCATTCTGTGGAAATCCTGATTTGGTTCCAAAAGCCTTCACCAAATTCTGTGACGGAATTGTGTTTGCATTTCCGTAATAAAAAGGAGGGAAATGCTGCATTTCAAGCGCATTCGTATTAAAGAATTTTCTAAACACAAAATCTGACGGAGTAGCATTTGTTGCATCCACAAGGTTGGCTGAAGTCATCGCTGTAAAAACACCAAAATTAGTCATTTGGATAATCGTATCCATTTTAAGCGCGGCCAGTTCCCATTTCCGTTGATATTCCGTTTCGTCAAGAACAGTGAAGTCACCCATACCATTTAATTGTATGATATCATCGTCCTGATAAGCAGGACTCGCTGCATAAAGATAAACCCGCGCTTTGAGCACTGCTGCCGCCATTCTGTTTGCTCTTCCAATATGGGTGGTACCCAGATTGACATCAGTACCGGTGTAAGCATTGGGCAATAAATTCATGGCAGTATCCAAATCGCTGATGATGAATGCTACCGATTCTTCATAACCTGCCCGTTCGAAATTTTCAAATACGCCTGTTTCTTCCTGTGTGTAGTATTTTTTTGCCAAAGGAATACCCAGGGCTTTCCCGTTAACTGCTTTTCCACCATAGATTTTTAACAACTCATGATGCCACCATGCCCGCAGAAAATGTGCTTCTCCTTTCAACCTGCTTTTTATAATAGAGTCAGTCAATAAATCAGAGCGGTTGTACAAAACATTGTCGGTAAGCCCCTTTTCTAAAAAGATATTGATATGCTGTAATTGACTATAAGCATTCGACCAGTTTCCTAAAGGATTGGCAAAAGCAGTAATTCCACCCATACCTGCTTTGTATACGTTCGACTCATAGGATGTTGTAAGGGCGTTATCGGTAGCGCAATCCAGAAAATTATTACCGTAATTGTCGGGACGAATCGGGATGGCAACATAGGCATTCATCAAAACACCCTGCGCCATATCAGGAATTCTCCACACATCCGTATCTTCCCATTCGTAAGTTGTTTTTGTTTCTAATACATCTTCGCAACTACTGAAGAGTATTGCACAGAGAAAAACGCAGATTATATATTTAGTTTTCATTCTATAAATTATTTTTATCAGTATTTAAAATGTAAACGAAACGCCTCCGGTAAAAGCTCTCATTAATGGATAATTTATGATTCCTCCATTCAAAAGCTCAGGATCAAGGTCTTTGATGGATGAAATAACAAATAAATTAGTTCCACGAGCAAATATTTTAATCTGTTTTGCAACAGCAGTAACCGATCGGTCAGTTAATGTATAGCTGAATTCAATGTTTTTTACACGTAAAAAGTCAGCGTTCAGCAACCACATGGTAGAGTTTCTGAAATTATTTTCACCAGTAGTTGTTGTCAAACGTGGATAGGTACCATTCGGGTTATTCGCAGGATGATACCTGTTTAATGCGGTAACGGAATATTTATCCTCAGCCCTGTTCCAGTAATAATTATTATTTGCCCATTTATTTATACCTGTTTCACCTGCTCCCAGCACATACATTCCCCAGCCCCGGTAATTCAATGTCAAATCGATACCGAAACTTGTTCTGGGAAATGAATTCCCGAGCAAGCGCTGATCGCGGCCATCAATTACATTGTCTGAATTCAGATCATCATATGCCAAATCACCTTCCTGATAAGGCCCGAATGTTTGAAATGGATGACCGGACAAAGCGACATCTTTCCCGAAAAGTCCCTGAGACACTAATCCAAACATTGCATCAGTAGGTCTCCCGATGGAAGAACGATAAGCCTCTTCAGTTGGCACAACATCATTCCATGTTGTCAGTTTATTTTTCGACCAAATAAAATTTCCACCCAACGTATAACTAAAATCTCCGATTTTATCGTTCCAGCTCACATAGCCTTCTATTCCCTGATTTGTTACACTTCCCATATTGGTATTATAAACATAACTGCCCAGATAATCACCATAACTTTCACTCTGGAAACCGATGATATTTGTTCTGTTTTCGTTGAAGTAATTCAGTTCAGATCTGAGCCTGTTGTTCATAAATAAACCTTCTACTCCAATATTTAACTCCGCCGATTGTTCCCATTTAAGATCCGGCGAGGCAGCACGAACCATGCTTGTTACTCTGGGTTTGTTCCCGTTATTGGCTTCACCAAAAGAAACAGTGCCATTATCAGCCCATGCCCGTTGATACATCAGGTAATCGGTATTACGGTCATACCCTAACACACCATAGCTGGCTTTTAACTTCAGAAAGTTAATATTTCCCGACTGTGGAAGAAAATCTTCGTTTGAAATAATCCATGCTGCACCGATGGTAGGTGAGAGAAAAAACTTATTACCGGCAGCAAATCGATTACTTCCCATAAGAGCAGAATTAAATTCGACAATATATTTATTATCATAATCATAATTGAAATGGGCAGTATAAGTGGCATTGATTACATCCTGTGCAGTTCCTTTCACTTCATATTTGGCGTATTTATATCCGAGCATTGAACTGACACTGTGAATTCCGAAATGATTTTCGTATCCAATATTGGCACGCAATCCCAGTGACCTGCTTGTTTCAGCATTGATACGTGATTTTCGTGTTGCCGGAGCATACTTCAACATCTGAGTATACAAGGTATCCAAAATCCCATTGGCATTATTATACGTACTAACATCATAAGTGGCATTAACCGGTATCTGACTTTCTTTGTAATAGTCGTAGTTATCAAAGGTAATATATGCCCCCGCAGTTAACCCTTTTGTAATGCGGTCCAGTTTAAAGTTCAACCCGAGGTTCGACTGATTATTCGCATAACGTTCCGCCGTTTTTCCTCCATACATCATATTGGCATACAAGTTGGATGCCTGCCTGCTACCTGCTCCGAAATGTGGAAGACCTGAGGAATCTGCAGGTATTCCAATATCTTCAGGCGAAATTGTAAACGGATATTCATTGGGTCGATGAGTAGAAAGTGCTGTAAAAAGCTGACTGCCGTCCATGGCTCCCCAACTTCTGATTTCCAATCGACCTGAAACTCCTGCTACAAGACTCAAATAATCAGTTACCTTTACATCAAGATTAGCCCTTAGATTGACCCTGTTAAGTAGGGTTGCAGTGGCGGAGTTTTCTATTCCATCGGTTCCGGTAAAACCTGCAATAACAGCATACTTCACGGTATTATTTCCTCCGTTCATTTCTAAGACTGCCTTTTTATAGCTTGTCTGAGGTTTTATAAACTCCTTATAATTATCCACATTGGGATAAAGCAAATCGCTTGCTCCCTGAGAGTTTTGATAACCATCCAACTGTTGTTGGCTATAAAATGGAACTAATCCATCGTTAGTCCGCGCTTCATTGTATAAACCTGCATAGTCATGCGAGTTCAGATATTGAGGAAGACGGGTAATCTGATTCATTCCGGCTTCAGCAGTAATTCTTAAGGAACGGCGGTTGTTTTCTCCCCGACGGGTAGTTACCATTAACACTCCGTTGGCAGCCCTCGGACCATACAACACTTTTGAAGTGGCATCTTTCAATAGTTCGATTTTCTCAATTTCCTCGGGAAGTAAATCTTCCAACGGACGCTCAATGCCATCGACGATAATCAAAGCCTGACTATTGCCATTCGTATGCTGTCCTCTTAAAAACACTGAAGGGGTGTTATTCCCTAATCCGCTTACATTGTTTCTTATAACTAAACCTGCTGCTTTTCCCTGAAGGGAATTGGTGACAACCAAATCTGGATAGGACATTAAATCCTTTCCTTTGATGGTTCCGACAGCTCCTACAAGATTATGTTGAGAAACACGGCTTCCGTCAGCACGATTCAACATAAATTCTTCAGAAGAAAATATCGCTTCTTTTTTTAGCACTACTTCTTTCGGTAATACTTTTTGAGCAAGTTGATATTGTTGAGCAGTATAACCAAATGCTTCTATAATGATGGTTGCATTGGAAGGGACTTTAGTTTTAAATTCGCCTTTAGCGTCGGTAAACATAATAACGGCACTTTCTCCGGTAATTATCGACGCATCTTTTACAGGATTACCTTCCTCATCGACTACTTTTGAATTAAGCTCAACAAATGTTTGTTTCGACTGCCTTACTTTTTTATTTGTTTGTGCATAGCTGGTAGAAATTATCAACCAGCTGAACAACAAATAAATGAATATGAAATTATACTTATTGTTTTTCATTTTACTTTCTTTTGTGTTTAACAAGTGATTATTACCAACCCGGATTTTGTTTTAAATTATGCAGTGCCGCAACATCATCCATTGGCAACGGATACCAATAATTTCTTAAACTGTAATTCCGCACTTCAGTTACAACATCAACAACTTCATAATCAAACTCAGTTAATTTGTAAAATATTCCAGCTGATGATTTTAATTGAATAGGCGTATATGGATGATTCTTAGGTATTGCTTTTACACCCTTAATCGGGTGTTGACCAACAAATACCTCGTCAAAAATCATCCAGCGGCGGATATCCCACCAGCGATGATTCTCACACATCAGCTCTATCGCTCTTTCTCTGCGATATGCCTGACGGAATTTAGCTGGGTCGTTGGCAATAGATGCAGGCAAGTCGCCAATTCCGGCTCTGTTTCTAATAACATTCAGGGCAGAAAGAGCACTCATGCTGCATCCGGGAATAACAGTAGTAGCACTCCCTGTGGCTTCAAATGATGCCTCGGCAAAATCGAGATATACCTGAGCAACCCGAATAAATACGGTAATAATGCGATATTTTGCAAAGTCGTTTTGCCAGGTGTTGTTGGCTTCGGGCCACCAATACTTTTTAAACAGGTATCCCGTTTGCTGGCGGGCGTTAGTAAACAAATTCGTTGAAATAAAATCCGGGGAATAACCACCCTGATAGGTTGGAACATACACTTGTTTACCCGATAAATCTGTTCCCCATGCTTCTCCCGGATAAAGAATATTATTCGAAAAGCGCGGATCACGATCTTTGTATGGATCCTGCGGATTATAACCTGAGTTCGGGTCTGTTATCGGATAATATAATCCGTCACTTCCCTTCTTTTCAAACAAATCAACCATATTTTGAGTAGGTGCACTGTAAGGTGTTCCTTCAGAGCCGGTTTTGTTTTCGTATGGCTGTGTTATCCAGAAAGAACGCATTGAAGCTGATTGATTGATTGCTGCCGATCTTAAGTACCATAAATATTCCGGCTGAGCAAAGTGATTGGCTCCGGGCATTAAAAAGATACTGCGATATTCTTCGGTAGCCATCAATTTATGATAAGGGTGAATATTGATTGAGTCGATTGTTGCCTGAGCGGCAATTGCAGCCTGTCGGGCACGTTCAGCGTTGTACCCGTTATTTTCAATTTTATCCAGTCCGTTTTGCATCAATGGGCTTGCGGCATATAACATCGCCATGGATTTCAATGCCAGCGCCGATAATTTGTTTGGACGACCGATGTGCTCATCAGGCCACTGTGATGGTAGATATTTTATTGCATTATCCAAATCTGTTATCATCCAATCAGATGAAACCAGATAAGTTTCGCGGGGAATATCGAGATTATCGGATGGACTTAGCAACTTATCAAATATTGGCATCCCTCCGTAGCGTTTTATCAGTTCAAAATAGAAATGTGCTCTTAAAAAATAAGCCTGACCTAACAGATAACTTCTTTCCAGAGGTGACAGCACCTGTACTTTATCAATATCGTTGATCACTCTGTTCACAATGCGAAGTCCGCTATAGGCACGGGAAATAGAAGTAATCCCTTTACTCCCCACTTCATATCTGTCTCTGGAGGTTTCGAGCCAGTTGCCTGCAGTAACAAAGTGCTCCGGGGCATCATTGGCCAATTGAGCCAGTTCGTCGGAAATAGAACCCGGATGAGAACGGGCGTTTCTATATCTGTTGATAGCATGAATATTCACTAAAACAGAATCTCCATAAATTCTATCCATGAAACCTAACATCGTGGTAAAGTTCTTGTATATAATTTGTTCGGAAGCACCATCGTCAATAGATTTATCCAGATACGACTCACATCCGGGGGTTATAAGGACGAGCGTTAAAAGGAACAATATAAATTTTATTTTGTATTTCATCTTTCTTCTTATTAAAAATTTTCTACCTTATTAAAATCCTAAGCGGAAACCTACATTGTATCTCTTTATTATAGGATATACATTCTGTCCGCCTGTTTCAGGATCTCTGCGTGAATCGACAGAAGATATCGTGAATATATTATTTCCGTTCACATACACCTGACATCTTGCTACATTGACAAACTTGAGCCATTTTGACGGAATCGCATAATTTATCTCTAAGTTTTTGAGTCGCAGATAGGCATGACTTACATATGTATATGAGCTCCCTAAGGAGTTATAAGTATTATTTACATGTACTGATGGACGTACAGGGCCGCTTTGAATAGGTTTATCAGATGTCCAGCGATCCAAAGTATTGGGCTGTGCCTTGATATTTCCGGTTGGAAAATCCCAAAGATAATTGGCAATCTGTTCTTTATAAACGTCCATTGCAGTGTAGAACAAAGCATTAAATCCAATACCGTTCCAATCGCCTCCGATGGTAAGACCTCCTGTTGTCATAGGATAGTTTACATAAGCATGAGGAGATCTGTCGTTAGGAGAAATTATTCCATCGCCATTATAATCAATGTAGTATAAATCACCCGGAATAAGGGTATTGTGCAAACCTCCCGGAATTTGTGACTGTGCTGAGTTATAAATATCGTCGAGCGACTGAAAATTACCTGTGGCAATATATTTTTCCTGATATCCGATCGGTTTACCGGCTTGTTTCATATAATCAGGTAAGGCATAGGGGTCATCTCTGTAGACAATCCTGTTTTCACTCACGGCAAAATTCAGTTTTATATAATAATTGAATTTCCCGATTTTATCGTTCCAGTTGGCATCA
>Ga0066601_10000893_pt1 | contig 11087 bp, 8 predicted proteins | sample Medcelwee11metaG_FD_59487 | JGI IMG/M metagenome (GOLD analysis project Ga0066601, IMG submission 59487) | Freshwater pond sediment microbial communities from the University of Edinburgh, under environmental carbon perturbations - Medium... | ecosystem: Environmental > Aquatic > Freshwater >... | reverse complement strand
GGCCTGCGACGGGAATGATGTGAGGGGGCTGAAATGCACTGATTTCACCGGATATCTCGGAGGGCAGATGTATTGCTCAACCCAGTGCACCCTGGATTACAGCCGCTGCACTCCATCGAATACCTGCAATAAGGACGGAAAGGCAGACAACGGGGAGGCTTGCGACGGGAATGATCTTCGGGGGAAGACCTGCGCCAGTTTCGGGGGGTTCACCGGAGGGACTCTCGGCTGCAGCCAGGCCTGCCAGTTCGATACGCAGGGCTGTTCCTATTGCGACCACAACAATGCAGCCCAGACGGGGGAGGCCTGCGACGGGACTGATCTCAAGCAGAAGACCTGTACCAATTTCGACAATTTCGGTTCCGGGACCCTTTCATGCGTCGATTGCGATTATGTCACCACATCCTGCAAGGTAAGCTCATGCAACAGGGACGGGACTAAACAGTCAGGTGAAGTCTGCGACTGCGGGAGCGGGACCTGCACGTCATCCCAATTGGGTTCCAAGACCTGCGCTGATTTCGAAGGGTTCACAGGAGGGAAGCTCGGGTGCTCTTCTACGTGCATGTATGATTTCGATGGTTGCGTGACCTGTGACAATGACAACAAGGCTGAGAAAGGGGAGGCCTGCGACGGTTCTGATATGAACGGAAAAGCCTGTGCTGATTTCGGTTTCAGTGGAGGGGTCCTGTCATGCTCAGGTTGCGAGTTCTCGACAGCGAAATGCACAGGAGGGACCAATCCCAATACCACTGATATCTGTAATAACGGTCTTGCGGGACCCAAGGAGGCCTGCGACGGAACAGACCTGAAAAATAAGAATTGCGCCAATTTCGATGAGTTCACCGGAGGGAAACTCGAGTGTTCAGCTACCTGCGAATTCTCGACCAAGTACTGCGTGACCTGCAACAAGAACAACAAGGCAGAGGCCGGGGAAGCCTGCGACGGGACTGATCTTCGGGCAAAGACATGCAAGGATTTCGGATTCACGCATGGCACTCTCGGATGTTCCTCTCTTTGCGAATATGACACCTCGAAGTGCACCATCGTCGCCTGCGACAATGACAAGACTCGGGATTTCGGGGAGCCTTGCGACTGCGGCGGCCAGACCTGCACGTCTGTCCAGCTCGACGGGAAGACCTGCTCTGATTTCGGGTTCAACGGAGGGAGCCTGCGTTGCACGAATAAATGCGAATTCGATACAGATTTCTGTTCAAATTGCGATGGAGATGATAAGGCAGAGAACGGTGAGGCCTGCGACGGAAGCGATGTCAGGGGTCTCAAATGCACGGATTTCACTGGATATCTTGACGGGCAGATCACCTGTTCAAGCCAATGCGCCCTTGATTACAGCAAATGCACGCCGACCCAGACCTGCGACAAGGACGGGACGGCTGAGGTCGGTGAGGCCTGCGACGGGACGGACCTGAGGGGGAAGACCTGCGCCTCATTCGGCGGTTTCTCAGGAGGCTCCCTCACCTGCAACCTGGCCTGCCAGTTCGATACCCAGGGATGCACGTATTGCGACAAGAACAATGATGCCCAGGCAAGCGAGGCCTGTGACGGGACGGATCTCAATGAGAAAGCCTGCGTCGATTTCGATGAATTCACCGGAGGGACGCTCACCTGCGCTGATTGCGAATTCGATACATCCACCTGCTCAGTCACCTCCTGCAATAATGACGCGGTCAAGGGGACCGGAGAGGTGTGCGACTGCGGGGGAGGGACCTGCACGGTATCCATGCTTGGACAGAAGTCCTGCGTTGATTTCGCCGGATTCACCGGGGGGACGCTCGGATGCTCTTCTTCATGCATGTATGAATTCAGCGGCTGCGTGACCTGCGACAACAACGGAAAAGCGGAGAAGGGGGAGCCATGCGACGGGAACGACATGAACAAGAAGACCTGCAAGGATTTCGGGTTCGCGAGCGGGAACCTGTCCTGTTCCGGCTGCGAGTTCGTGACATCCCGATGCAAGGGGGTCGGCAACAATTCCGGTCTAGGCAAGACCTGTTCTGACAATGTCAAGAATGGGGACGAGACAGCCAAAGACTGCGGAGGGAGCTGCCCAGGGTGCGGTGTCGGGCTAAGCTGCAGGACAGGCGCGGATTGCGAGAGCAAGATATGCGAGAACGGCTTATGCGCAGGGGAGGATCCCTGCTCAAACGGAAGGATGGACACCGGAGAGACCGATATCGACTGCGGGGGTGTCTGCATCATGAGGACACCGCCGAAGTATTGCCTTGCTGGGGAGGACTGCGACCAGGATGATGACTGCGGACCCTACAATAAATGCGTCAGCAATTCATGCGTTGTGTGCGGGAAAGACGATCTCGACTGCGACGGCATACCCAATGAGGAGGATGAGGATATCGACGGAGACGGGAAGCCAAACGGCGATGATCCTGATGATGATAACGACGGTCTCTGTGACACTGCTGATTCCCCTCTCAATGACGGGAGCTGCAAAGAGGACGATGATGATGATGACGGGGATGGTGTGAAGGATCCGGATGACAAGGATACTCTAGAGGAATGGTGCTATGACCAGAGGACAGGGATTGCGGTATCGGGACCCTGCGGAGAGGAGGATAACGGACTCGATGTGGTAGATGGCGATCTTGACAATGACGGGATACCAAATTTCCTTGATGATGACATCGACGGAGACGGGCTTGAGAATTGGAAGGACCCTGATGACGACAATGACGGCCTTTGCGACACCGCGAAGTCGCCCCTGAACAGCGATATATGCTCAGGGGAAGATGATGATGATGACAACGACGGAGTATTGGATGATGAGGAGATCGATCCTGACAATGACCTGGACAATGACGGGGAAGACAACGAGGATGACAACGATCTCGATGGGGATGGTATCCCTGATGATGATGATCCTGATGATGACAATGACGGCCTCCCTGATGATGAGGACCCTGATGATGACAATGACGGGAAGGATGACAAGCTCGAGGACTCGGACAAGGACGGGATGCCGGATCACTATGAGACACAATATGATTTCCTCGATCCCAGGGATCCTGACGACGCTGGTCTTGATTATGATGATGACGGCCTGACGAACCTCCAGGAATACAAGAGGGGCACCGATCCAGGGGTAAAAGACACTGATGATGACGGGCATGATGACGGCGAAGAGGTGGAGAAAGGGACGGATCCGCTCGATCCCCTCTCAAAACCGAAATCATCCTGGCTCCTCATCGTCCTGATAGTCCTCGTGGTGCTTTTCCTCGGGGGGGTGGGCTATTATCTCTACCGTGAATATGATGAGTACGGTTCTTTCGAACACCTGAAAGAGCAGTTAAATGGCCTATTCTCCATGATGAAGGTCAAGGCGTATGGACTCCTCAAACAGGCGAAGATCATCGATCTCCTGAAAAGGATCGGTGTGACCATCCCTGAGCCGAGGATGCCCGCTCCAGCAAGGCCTATGCAGCAGTTCCAGCCGCTGTCCGGACAGCAGGCTTTCCCCATGCGCCCAGGGCAGAGCCCGGGGCTGCAGCAGAAGGGGGCTGTCGGCTCCCAGTTCCTGCAGCCGAGGCAGATGGTGACTCCAGCTGCTGCCCGCGAACGCGCGGAGAGGGGAGCGCAGAGGGTCAATCTTATCGATCGCTTCAAGAAACCTGATCTGCCAAAGCCGCCAGACAACATGCTTGAGAAAGAAAAAGAGATCGCCAAGTATGTGGACCTCAAAAAACTCGAGACCAAAGAGGCAGAGGCAATCCGGGCCATCCCCTTCAATGAGATCAAAGAGAAGCTCGCGAACAAGAGCGAGGCCCAGATAAAAGACATGGTCAAGACTTTGCAGAAAGATGTGGCTGAGGGGAAGATCGTCTCCAGGGGAGGGGATGAGTGGAAGACCCTTGAGGAAGTGAACAGCGGGCCCTTCATCACCCTTGGGAAACCTCAGGTGCATGAGGTGTTCGCCAATATCGCGAGCCTGAAGGAGAAGGACATCGACACGAAGCCGTTCCAGGACACCATCAAGAAGCTTGAGGATATCACCGGGACAACACTTACCCAGAGGCCGAGGAGGCATCTTGAGCATATCATCTCAAATCCCAAGGTCGAGAAGGAGAAAGTGGCTTTGCTCATGAGCCATCTCTCTAAAGGGAACATCATGACCTCTGAGGACCATGCGAAGATCCTGACCGGTCTTGTGAAGCAGAAGAAGCTCCGGAAGACCGAGGCATTCGATGTGCTCCTTGACCTCAAGAAAAAGAAGGCGCTGACAGAAAAGGACCATGATGACATCTTCCAGAAACTCAAGGAATTCAAGAACACAAAGAAGCTCTAGGAAGGCGCAGATCATGGGGCAGGTCTTCGTCTATGTATTCGCTTCTATGATTTTCATGATCGTGCTCATCTATGGTTACCGGGGCATCCAGAAGTTCCAGGAGAACAGCGATTATGTCGCCATGATCGAACTCAAGACCAAGCTCCGGTCGACAGTAAATTCCATAGCCTCCTCGAACTCTCTAGAGAGGGTGAGCCTGAGGGTGCCGGATTCTCTCCAGAGGATCTGCTTCATCGACCTGAGGAAGGATTCGGACGATCCCTCGGATTTCGCAACGGGGATGTATCCACCAGGAGTGTGCGATGAATATCATTCTGATTATAATATGAAAATCTGCAATTCGTGGAAGGACAAGGTACAAAAAAATGTCTTTTTCATCCCCTCAAATAACCTGCAGGTCATGGTGGGGGATATCTCTCTCTACAACCTGGAAGGGAAAGAGGCGGGGTCATTATGTGTCAATGTGACGCAGCAGGTGATCTACCTGGAGTTGAAAGGCGAGGGGGATGCGACCGGGATCAGGCTATGGTCGCCAACAGGGTGAAATGGGGCGGAAGGGAAATGGGCATCTCTCTCTTTTCGAGGAGATTGAGAGTCATGAACCTGGCGGTTGTCAACTATGGGATCAATGAACATGCTTGTCTTGCCTGAGGTCATGGGGGGCGTGGTATGCTGAAACGCGGGGATATGGAGATACAGTTCAATTGGGTGTTCGTCCTCATCGTAGGCACAGTCATCCTCCTCTTCTTCGCGCGGGTGACGCTCCAGCAGAAGACGGTGACTGAGAGCAAGATAGATATCGCAGTCATGGCTGACCTTGACACCATCACCGCAGGGACTGCATCATCTCGTGACACAGCGCAGGAAATAGACATACCAGATGTTGAACTCAGGCTTTCGGCTGATCCAGATGACTGCTACAGGAAGTTCAATATCGGGGCCAATGCGAGGAGGCTTGAGAACACCTTCATCTTCTCGCCTGACAGGATCGAGGGGAGGAAAGTCCTCACCTGGACCCTTGACTGGAGCCTACCATTCCGGGTGACGAATCTTGTCATCCTCACGAGCCCTCTTGTCAGGTACATCATCATCGATGACGGTGCGACCGACGTCGATCCCGCGGACCAGGTCTATAAGACTCTCCATGACGAGCTCAAGATCGATTTCTTTGTAGAGAAGATAGCATCTGATGATATCGATGACCTTGCCGATCTCAATCATTACAAGGTGAGATTCATATTCTTCGATGGATCCCCTGGGGGGACGGACGTCAGCATGTTCGGTGATATGCCCGATAAAGACGTGACTGCTGTCAACATCATAATGGATGGTGCGACCGATGGAAACACCGGACAGGTGGAATTCTATCGAAAAGAAGGGGACTTGCTTAAAGCGACACCTGAAGGGAGTTCATATTATATCAAGGAAGAGGCCATGTATGCTGCCATCTTCTCTGATAATCAATATATCTATAACTGCAACATGAAAGCGGCTTTCGAGAGGCTGCGATTCGTCTCACAGCTTTACCATAACAGGACCGTCCTTTTGCATAATTTCTTCAAGGCAGAACCGTGCGGGGCTTATTATTATCTTGCTGCTGTGAAGGATAACTCGAATACCATGACTATCAGGGATTACGCGAAGACTTTCACCACCACTTTCCCTGACGGTGTCAATCCGACTGAAATCGAGGAGATCTATAATGCGGCATATTATGATGATCCATCAGTTGATGATAATGATGGTCTCTCTGAACTTAACGAAGCGGTGCTCTATAACTCTTGCCCGGAGATCTATTGACTATGGGAAAAAGCATGATGGACACAGGGAAACGGATGACCAGGGAAAGGAAAGCGCAGGTCAAGATGATGGAGACTCTCGCCATACTCGTCATCTTCTTCTTTTTGGTCGTGTTCGGGTTCTCGTTCTATACCAAGGTGTCAGATGTCACTTTCGACAAGCTCAAGAGGCAGAACCTGGACCTCAATATCATCAAGCTCTACCAGAGGGCGTCATTCATGTCTGAGTTCCAATGCAGCTTCAAGGATATAAGCGTGGACAACTGCTATGATTCCTATAAATTACGGGCTTTCGAGATGATCATCGAGACCGAGCCGGGTGTCAAGGATTATTATACAAACCTATTCGCGCAAAGCGAGATCCAGATAAAAGAGCTCTACCCGGGGGATGCCAGGTATGAGATCTATTCCAATCCCATCACGACAGGGGACATCAGGTACAAGGAAGTGATCGCCCTGCCGATATCCATCTACAACGCCTCATCGAAGAGGTTCTCTATGGGGCTCCTCAATATCACGGTGTACAGCAGATGAGGAAAGCCCAGTTCGAGGTGGTGGGGCTGCTGATCATAGTCATCCTCATATCCCTCGGGGTGCTTTTCGTCGTCAAATTCGTCCTCCTCTCTCCCCCATCGACGCTCAAGTCATCTCATGTGGAATCGCAGTTCGCCTCTTCATTCCTGAACGCTTTCATCGAGACAACCTCGGAGGATTGCCATAACCAGCAGATGAAGGGGCTCATCCATGATTGCGCGAGCAATGATTATGCGGCGTATCGGATTCTCTGTAATAATCTCGGGACACCCCTGGATTCGTGCGACTATCTTAGGACGACTGCGAATCTCATCCTTGAGGAGACACTCATCAAGGACAAGCGCTCGTTCATCTTCACCATCTCTTGGGATGCAGGGGACAAAGAGTATGTCCATCTGGAAGAGAATGTCGAACGGTGCAAGACCTCTTCCAGGATCGAGACCAAGGAGATACCCCTTCAGGTGGATTCCAAGGATGTCTTTGTCAGGTTGGAATTGTGCAATTAGGAGCGGGATATTCCGGATTATGCTTGTGAAATGTCTTTTACGTTTATCGGATTCAGATACGATAACTTCATCGATGTCTTGATTATCGTTTTTGGTCAACATTCGCGGGCACTGCGTTTGGACCGATTATTGTCTATTTTTTGGTGAGTTCTGATATTTTGGGCTTATCAATATGCTTTGTATTCATATTCCTTGACTATGGTGACGACGTCTATTGTCTTGATTATCTTTGAGAATTCGTTCCTCATATCCTTAAGGATGACATAAAATTGCTGCTCGTTCGCTACTTCAAACTCTGGTTCAAAATCCCATTCCCCTAAACATTCGACCAGATGGATAAGGTTTGGGACGCTCATGCAATAACTGATAAATCTTTTATGGTCTTTTTCAGAAATGTTTTTCAATGAGATGAATGCTTTCATGAATAGGTATCCTGTCTTTTCCAAATCGAGTGAGATCTTATATCCGACAATCACTTTCTCTTTCTCCAACCTTCTTATGCGCTGAATTGTAGTTTTCAAAGACAGCTTCACTTTCGCTGAGATCTCCATCGATGACATCCTTGAGTCGGTCGACAATAGCCTGAGAATATTTTTATCCGTCTCATCAAGTGTGGCCGATAGCCCTGTCACAAAGTGCCTCATCCTGTAATGGGTCTCATTCTCCACCAGATAGTCCCTGTCAAAAAATGGGGCATTGACCATCAAGGTGATATTTTTATTGACAATGTGTTCTTCTAACCGGCTTAAGATGTCCAGTTTTATCTTATTGAACTCTGTCGGTGAATCAGCTCTTATCCCCACCATATAATCCCATCTGCCATAGCATTTTGCCAGCCAATAGAGCGGCAGGCTCTGCAAGTATTGCAATATCTCTTTTTCTTTTTTATCGTCGATATTCTGGAGCTGGAGGTAGATCTTATACAGCTGATTATTGAAGACAAGAGGATTGAACAGGGTAACGAACTGTTTTATCACCCCTTTCTCGACAAGCTGATTCAATCGATACTCGGCGGTGTTCCTGTTCAATCTGACCTTTTTTGCGAGAATGGTTATCGGCTGCCTGCTGTTTTTATCAAGCTCATAGAGGATCTTTCTGTCAATTTTATCCATTATTGTAATTAATGGTCTCTTATTTAAATATTTTACCACTTATTACAAGATTTCTGCCAGAAAATATATATAATTAGTAGCATTCCCTTTTTTTATGAGCACGAACAAAATAATAGAAGATTTAGATATACTATTTTCGCATTATCTATTATATACACCATACTTGATCTTGGAGGTTGAAAATGAAAAAAGCAATCAGAAACATAACGCTTGCGACGATCATTGGATTGAGCGGAATCGGATGTGAAACATCAGAGCCATATTATCATCCGATAGTCTTGGGAGGCCAGGCCGATATCATTGATTATCTAAAGTGGAGGGGCCATACCCCCTGTGAATTATCAGATGATCTGGATCTCGATGGCGATGGGGTCAATGATCCTTATGTAAGGTCAGTGTATAGTAAAATTCCCTTATATCATACCAAATCAAGGGATCCGCAGCCAACGGATGTCAGAGATATCAGATGGTATTTGATGAGAGAAAATAATAATGATGCCGAAAAGAAATAACCACCATCTGTTTTTTTTAATGTTTCATAAAAGGGTTAACTCTATGGTTTGCGGATTATGCACGGACTGAGCTCTGCTGATTGACGGGAGAATCGTTTTTCTATAGGCTTGGGAAAAGGTACTCGCTTTTTCTAGACGATGGTGAGATGTCTCACCGAAGTTGATCTTATTTTATGTTCTGGAAGCCTGTTTCTCTCTCCGGCGGTTTTATAAATCTCTTTCTGTTCTTGTCCCTCATGAGTAAAGAACCTGATGTGGCTGCACTTCCCCTGAGAAATGTTATCGATGCTGATGCCATGGTCCCAGGGTACCTGGTGAGGCCTTATCCTTTTCCAGAGGAAAGAAGGCTGACCCTCACCATGCTTGACGCCTTGACCAGATATCCGACCCTTTGGGGAATCCTTGGAGGGGGGGTTTTCATGGGGTACGCCTACCTGGGAGGAGGGGCGGAGCGCCTTTCAGGAGGAGATCTCTCCGAGGGGTTGCCCCTCCTTTTGGAAGGGGTGGCGTCTTTCATCGGGCCGACACTTGCCGCGAGCGCGGCAAATAAAGGGATCGACAGTCTGACCGCAGCGCTCTATCAGGAAAATTCCTCTTTCATCCAGTATCCGGAGACCGGAGGGACGGGGAGGCCGACCCCAAGGCAGGTCCTAGATTCGAAGAGGCTTGATGTCCTCGGACAGCTCGAATACCTGGCATCCCGGGGGGAGAAAGCCAATGAGACATTCCGATCAGCAGCCCGCGCCAATCCCTATGATCTCTCATCGAGGGTATCGCTTGTCGAGATGGGGGCGCAGAGGTTTCGGGAAGGAAAAGAGACATTCGAAGGCCTGGTCGAGGCCTGCTACTCGGTCGCGAGGGCAGTCGTCACGATGGCGCCAGAGGAGAGGAGCAGTCAGCGATTCTCGAGGCCGTCAGCCTGGAATTCCCTCAGGAGCAAATGGTCATGGAGATCCATGGGGAGACAGCGGGACCTTGCTCCCCAGATGGCACTCATCTCCATCAACCACGTCATGGGGAGGCACCGGTCAGTGATAGAGTCGGTCGATGATATCGTGATGATGTCGAGGAAGGAAGCGATGAGGGATGCTGAAGAAGGGACCATGGCTGTCCCGGGCGAGACCGCAGGGCTCTACGGCTACCTCGCGACTCTCATGCGATCGGTGTCCATGGAGAGCGGGAGGCAGAAGGGGAGGGCGAGGGAGAGGGAGCGGTGGCTCTGGGAGCAGGTCTATCTCATGGCGCTACGTGATGGAGAGATGAGCTATCCCGGGGAGTCGAAGAACAAGGTGATGATGATCGATATGCCTGCGACATCGCAGGAGATAATCATAAAAGAATACCCCGGGAGGGAGCAGGCAGAGGGAGAGATAACGCTCACGAAGAGGATCAACGAGGTGATATGGGGGAGAAAGGAATTCTCTGTACCTGAACCTATCGCCACCTTCAGCGTGACCTATGAGAAGAGGGAGAGGGATGTCACCATCTGGAGGCTCTTGCCGGGAGAGACATTGTATCGCAAGATACAGCAAGGCGATCCTCGGATCAAGGCGCACAAAGATTCCGCATTATCATTGCTCGGGCTCATCCATAGGGAGATAAAGCCAGGGGAGTTCGGGCTGAAGGAAAGGGATTATGCTATCTATGTCAAGAGCTGGGCAGAGAAAGCCGAAGTGAAGGGCGTGTTTGAGAATGGTGAACTCAAGGGTTATTATCTGCCTATCATCGAGTCGTTTAAGGAATCGCAGAAAGTCATCTCGCTCGACCCCCATGCCATGAATTTTTTTGTTTTGGATGACGGAAGGGTGGCGAAGATCGATAATGAACTGCAGCGGAGCATCCCTATCCAGGGAGAGCTGGTGCGGTTCCTTGAGCTCTTCCCTTATGATCCAACAAGAGGCGAGAGGCCGGGGACGCCTGAGCACAAGGGGTTCATGGAGGATCTCTTCGCGTATGAATCGGGTTTTGGTGATCTATTGAAGGACGACGCGTTTTATCTCGGATACCTGAACGCGGTGGTGGATCTTTCGCTATCGCTCTATTCGCCCTATTCAGTGAGGAAGGAGATGGCTCCCCTGAAAAAAGGGCTACTTTTCAAATGCAGGAACACGCTTGATATCATCGCTTCTGATTTCCGGTCGTATCATGAGAAGTATAAAGAGGAGTATGCGGGGCTTCGCAGGGTGAATGAGAGGATGATAAAGAGGAACGGGTTCGGGTGAGGCGTGCCTTGGTGAATTTTCCGAAACGTCAATCGAAATCGCCCACCACCGGTCACAGACCGGTGGCATGCTCGCCCTGCTGGGCTC
>Ga0066601_10000879_pt1 | contig 11209 bp, 21 predicted proteins | sample Medcelwee11metaG_FD_59487 | JGI IMG/M metagenome (GOLD analysis project Ga0066601, IMG submission 59487) | Freshwater pond sediment microbial communities from the University of Edinburgh, under environmental carbon perturbations - Medium... | ecosystem: Environmental > Aquatic > Freshwater >... | reverse complement strand
AGAACATCACGATCTACGGCGATGATCCTCAGACCGGCGCCGTGCCCATCGCCAACTACGGTTACTGGCAAAGTCGTATCTACAACGAAAATATTGGTGCATTCGAGGAAGTGCAGGCATGGTATCGCACTGCGAACGTGCTTGCCATTCAGCAGATCAACTCTGAGGTGCTGCGTCCCGAGTTCACCGTCGATCCCGATGGTGGTGTCATGCGTCAGGATCAAGGTTATCGCGTCTATTGGACCACCAATGTGACTTTCGACAGCATCTCAGTGATCGGCCTCCAGAAGAGGTCTTCCGCTCTTGGATCGAATGTTGTCCGCATCGCATTCACTGACCCAAGCACTGACCGCGCAACGTTCACCGAAGAGCTTCTTGTGCTCAAGCCCCACCTCCGTCGTCGCTACACGAACACTTTCGTGGTGGATCCCAGCGGCAACTCTCTCCCGCTCACCATCCTCTTCGATTCCTTCGTCGTGCCTATCGAAGCGCAGCCTCCTGCGGTCCGTGGTGCTTTCCAAGCGTACCGCGCGGGCCAAGTTCCCAAGCAAGAAGATCCCGCTGCTCTTGCTGCCGGCATCCCATTCAATCTCGTCTATCTCTACACGTACCCTATTTCCGCCCGATCAGAGGACATTTACTACCACGGTCAGCCTTCACTCAGCATCTATGACTTGCTGCTTTCCCAGAACTTTGAGTAAATCTTCACTTTTCTTTATTGTTTGTGCACTTTTTGAAGAAGCTCAGTGTAGTGTTCTTTGCGCGACAAATGTCCATTGAGCTTGTATTGAGCCTTTTGAATATCCATTTCAATCTCACTGAGCAATTTTTTGTATTTGCACGCTTCCAATTCAGAACGAAGATACTCGTGTTCAGGAGTCCACTCGCATGTGACAAAGTAGGATGAATCAAAATCGTTCAATGGAGCGAATAGGTCAGTGAAAGGTGTCGATTCACCTTCACAACACAACATCGTTTCAGGGTATTGCGCCCACAACTCCCAAAACAACGGATTATCAGAATTACAAAATGATGTAAAACGAGTACCCGCGGGTAAATCAGTCTCATCTTCCGTATTACGGAGATGCTGCTTCAAAATGCAATAGGCCGTGAATGCATTGGTTTTTGTCTCGGAAGCGCGGACGCGTTTAGTCGCCGACATTTCTTGTTTTTTTATTTAAAAAAAATCAGATGGAAAAAAAGTTTTACTGTTGCGTGATTTTTTTCAATTTTTCCTGGACTACAGCAATACCCACAATACACCGTTCTTTGAGATCAAGAATTTCACGCAGTCGTGTTTGAGTTTGTTGTAGTTTAGCTTCTAGTTCGGATTGTGTGTTTTCAATGTTGTGCATCATCTTTGTGCGTTGTTTGAGTTTGAGTTCGAGGGTAATTTGAGTGAGTCTTTCGCGAAGATATTCATATTCAGGACTCCAGTCGCGAAGAATATAGACATTAGTTTTGAACATGTCCACGTATGCATCAAAATCGATAAAAGGCTCAGAATGTCCCTCAAGACAGAGCATTTTTTCAGGGTAATGTGCCCATGCAATACCAAATGTCCTGCCTATATCATCTTCAATTTCAATGTTAACGGTGAAAAATTGTCCAAATTCGCCGGGTGCTGGAGGACGCGACAAATCGATGAGTTGCACTTTCCGCTTCCTGTAAAATCGCTGTTCTTCTATATGCGATTTCCCCCACTTGCCATATATTTCTTGTTGGCGTGCGGCCACGTTTTCAGGGCGATTCCAGTCGTCGCGTTGTTGTTGCAAGTAAAGATCGAACGCATCCGGCTCTGTCGCGCTCATGTTTTTTTTATTTATTTTTTTCATGGGACCAATAGATTTCGAAGTTCCATCCTACGTGCTTCGTGTACCGCTCGGATTTCACGTTCTTTGATTTCCAGTAAACGGTTCAATTCAATTTGTGCGTCGTGAATGAATTTCTGTTGTTTCTTGATGGATTCTTCTGTATCACGGACCGCGCACTCGCGCTTCTTGACGTAAATTCTACGTCCAATGAGAACAAGTTCCGAGCTGAGGTGTTCGTACTCTGGAGACCAATCACACATAATAAACTTGTTGAGACCCATGGAGTTCAAACGCATGTCGAGATCGACTATGGGCTTGACGTTATCCTCAAAACGCAACATTTTCGAGGGATACTCTGCCCACACATGACCAAATGTATCGCCAATCTCTGGATCAAGTTCGAAATTGATTGTGAAGAACTTCGATGGTTCCCAGTGAGATTGCGTGGGATGAGCAGGTCGCGTATAATCCACGAGTTGCACTCTGAACTTGCGTGCGCACTTCACACTTTCTGCTTGTCCACCAAATACATGTTGGTAAAATGATGTCGACGGCTCGGCGCTCATTGTTTTTTTAATTCCAATTTTGCAGTTGCTGGCGTTCATCGTGGTAACCGGGTAACCACGGGATTGCTTCGAATTCCACGTTATTCAAGTCGTCGAGCGGGATGTCCACGTCGGTGAGCGGGTCGTCTTCGCCTTTGACGCGCAACATGTACATATTGAAGCGCTTCCACAAGTCGCCAAATGTGCGTCCAGGAACGCGATCGATGAAAATACCCGAGCGAATTTGCGCACCTTGGCCTTCAGCAGAGGGGACCCAGACGAAAAAGTGATGACTGGCGTTCATTTTAGTTGATGGATACTTCAGTGGGTGAGATCAACTCGGCGATGCGCTGTTTCAATTCTTCCACACGCAATTTTTCGTTTTCGACTTTTTCAGTAAAATAAATTACTGCGTTCCGAGCCTCCTCCAGTTGTTCCTCGCAATGCAGACGCTGCAGCTGGTGACGGTAATATTCATAGTCAGGTTTCATCTCGCGCATCACCAATGTGCGACTTGTTAAAGTGTGGAGAGGAGCGTAGAGATCGATTATCGGATTTGTCTGATCAGGTAAACACAATAGTACGTCTGGACAGTGCTTCCACAGCTGCCAGAAAGGTTGATCTCGGTGCATCGACAGAATGGGTCCATCAAAGATGACTTTAGATACCTTTCGTCGTGTACCTTCCATGATTTCAACTCGCGGAGGTTTGGCGGGATCCGCAAGTAGAAATTGTATGATCTCATCATCCTCAGGATTCATCGTTCGTGCTCGCTTCGCTGCCATTTTTTCTTTTTTTATTGCAAAATACGGCGCAAATCGTTTTGCATAAGACGCAAAGAAACACAGTCGGGATCTTCTGGACGAAGCTTGCTCAGTCGGTAGTCAATGTTCAAAATAATTTCCTTCACCTGCTCCTTGAAGACACCGAGATTTTTCTGAATGTGCGGCTGCGTCCAATTCGTGGCAGAAAAATCTTTGACGGGCAACGATTCCAGAGGCGCGCTCATGTCGGAAAAGATGGCACGCGTGCCCTTGAGTTTCAGCATTGCCGGACCAACGACGCCCAGCAATGTACTGAATGTTGGGTGTTCATTCACGTCAAATTGGAATTTCATGACGCGTCCATCTTCAACCCACGTAACGTTGATAATTAACGCTGCCGCCATTTTTTTCTTTTTTTTGGAGATAACAAAAAAAAAAAGAAATGGCTGAACAAACTAGTATCGAAATCATTTCCCCGTTCGAAGGGAACCGCAAAACACTCCTGTTCGATGGTCCAACCGTTCCCACTTTGTCGGCCGTTTTGTGCAAGTTGGGATTCATGATTTTGATGGACCCCGAAACACTCTTGATTCTACACGACATGACCACACCAGTACCGAATAGTGTGTTGTTTGGATTCGAATGGTCACTGACAACTATCAAGTTGCACAAGAATATCTTCGTGACTCAACGCGACATTGTCTATCCGGCAATGGATGCAAAAGTTCGCAACGAAGCCGACCGAGTAGCGTTGGCCGCACTCAAAGAAACATTTGAAAAGATGCTGGAATAAACACATGGATTTATGTTGTGTGAGAAACATTGGCTTCGAGGATGAAAGCTTTGTAAAGTGCAACCCGCTGTTCCAATCGTTGCATCTCGGTCCGTGCGTCAGATAAACGCTTTTCATACATTTCAACTGTTTCTTGCATCTTTGGAATTCGGCGTTCGAGTCCTGGCAACACGATCAAGCACTTATAGGCGTGAAGTCGAGGACGTAGATGCTCATACTCGGGCGTCCATTCACACAAAACAAAAGTGCTCTCCTCTATGTCTAGGAGACGCATCTCAAAGTGAACAAAGGGTGTAGCTTCGGTTTCTTTGCGTAGCATCTTACCATCAAAGTTCACCCACAGTCTCCAGAACAGAGGAGTCGGTGTCGTGGGTGAAACTCCAATAGTGTGCGTCCTCGACTTGACGACAACTTGTGTGCGCTGACGTTTGGTACGCGCTTGTAAAGTCGGTAAAGGAAATGGATCGATGACGTAAAATAATCTGTGTGCTGGTGTGCTCTTGCTTGACATTTTTTACTTTAAACTCAAAAAAATGAAATAAAGTGATAATTTATACAAAAGACGTACTCTCTATTCAAATGAATAGACGTGGTGTAAATAAACACGTAAATTCACTTTGGTTCTTTTTTTCATTTTTTTTGGAAACAACAACAAAAAAAAATGGCTGAACAGACGGTTATTACTGTCATTTATCCTTTGGAAAATCGGCGCCAAGTACTGTTTTTTAATGGTCAAACTGCTCCCAAATTGACCGACGTCCTTCTCAAGATAGGATTTAATCTGCTCATGGACCCTGAAACAATGATTATCCTACATGATCCATCGGAACCAATTACGTCCAGACATCTTGTCGCCTTTAACTGGACAGATGAACTCATTCAACAATACAATCACCTTTTCAGTAAGCAAGAAAAACTTCTCTTGTCAGCAGCGAACAATTCCGCAGAAGCAGCTTGATTCACTGGATTCTGGAATACCAATAAATGTCTTAACCAATCCGTTTATTCATCGTCGCTTGAGTTGATTTCGCTCGCGATTTCCATCAACTCCATAATTTGTTGGATTTTGCGTTTGGCGTCTACACTCAGAACTTCTTTTTGGATTTGAAACGCAGCCGGGTGATGCTTTGCTGCTGCGTTCGACCAGTAAATCGCGATGAAAGTCTTGTTATGGAAATCCGACAACGGTCGATCCATGTCGAAGATCAATTCAGTTTCGCCAACCGGAATCAACATGACCATCTTCACTTGAAGCGTTAAGTCCTTCAACGTCGGCTTCTTCAATCGACTGAACGCAAATGTCTTCTTCTCATTTTTCTCCACCCACACCACCGTCACCAAGATCTTACTGTCGGCCGACATTATTTTTTTTCTTTTTTTTATCTCGAAGAAATTATTTGAAAAACACACAAAGGTGATTTTGTTGTTCGCGCAACTTAGCAGCGAGTGCCGTGTCATTGGGTGATTGATTAAGTTGTTGCTCAAACTGAGTAAATAAGTCGCTCAAATTAGTTAGAATGGCCGGTCGAAAGAAGCGCACTGAGTGTGTTCTCCACTCCAAGGCGAAAAACACGGTGTAGTTGAGATCTTTGATCGGGCAGGTCATGTCTGAGAAGGGAATAGAACTTCCTCGCTTGAACAACATCGCAGCACCGATTTGACATAGGAGATCGTAGAAATGCAGATTTGCTTCGGGATTGAACTCGAAAATCTTCACTCGATTTCCTCTCAGCGGCCATATCACAGTAATAAGATGAACGGCAGACATTTTATTTTTGTTTTTTGTTAATCCGTTTCTTCGCCAGTTTGAAAATAAACATCAGCAACGCTGCTATCGCACCAAATCCAATGAACATCATTGCAAGATCAAGAAATCCAAAAACGATGGTTTCCAACTTCTCCAGATTGGACATTAGAGGAGGTTCGTAGTGATGGAGAGCGCGACAGATGTTGAGTGCTATTTCATCTCGATCAGTGATAAGTGCATCACTTGGATGATGACTGAGCTCGAGGCGTGAAAAGGTGGCGCATTCGTTCATGCGATAATGAAGCTCCCTGAACGTTTCATCAATCCACTTGATGTTCGTGCGGATAGTTAGGTAGGCAGTGGAGGCTGTTAGGGCATCGTAACCATAGAAAGACATAGCGTTCAAGTTGAGTCCGCGCGAAATGTAAACAGTGTTGTTTTCAGGTTGCGTGCGATCGGGAGCGTAGATTGGATATCCAACATTCATCACAGTCTTTTTGCCGTGTCCAGTGTCAACTTCAAGTTTCCACACAAAAGAATAACATTTCACCAAACGGCCGTTGATTTTGTCCAAAGCTTGCATGATGGAATGTGATGCACGTTGCATGCTATCGTCGTATTCTTCGGTTCCTTTGAAAATATATCTGGTCTGAGCATCACCAACGGAATACACATCATTGAGTCGATAAGTGCGTCCATATGCGTCAACGGACATCACCGATCGAACGTGCGCAGGTTCTTCCATACTGCATGTGTAAGTTGTAGATGTGAATATACAAGGATACTTGATGCTATCCCAGCGTGCTTCATCGATCACTTCATCAAATTTTTCGTACTGATCAGTTGGAATTAGATACACAAACATGTTGTTTGCATCTTCATACTCGTGTACTTTGGTGTCTTGCGCGCAAGCAACAGCCACCAATGACAAAAGAACGATTACAAAAGTCGCTTTCATCTTTTTTTTCTTTGTTCACACAATATTTAATTTTTCGTGTTGTTTGGGATACTGCGTGTTTTGGGTGTGATGATTAAAACACGCGCTTGAAGGCCTCAAGCGCCACACCAAATTTGGCTCGCCAAAGAAAACTCATGTTGAACATGAATGAATAGGAGAGAGCAGAACATCCAATTGGGAACAGCAGAAGATCAATAAATAACGATTCTCCAAATTCACAACCACCTTCTCCCTTCAGGGCCAATTGATTGATTGCATGACGTCCAAGTATGATACTCGGTCCTGCCAGAATGTTGGAGAACGCAAATCGCGCTTCTCGCTTGAATTCTGGCGAAAAGGTGTAGCGCCGCAACAAAGATTGTTCTTGCTGGTGAATTTGCGTTGAAGCTCTTGCAATCGCGCACATCCTTGAAGCAGCGCGCCACCCCCTTGCACCTCCCACGACACCAAAAGCACCGACGCTGATTATTCCAATCGCGGCTCGCGCCAATACACTATTCCATGCATCGATGTCGTCCGACATTTTCTTTGTTTTATTGAAAATTTAAATGCTCGAGAATTTTTTGTACAACCAAATTCACGGAGGGAGATGAATACTCTTCATAATTAATATCTGATACGTATGTGTCTATGTGTATCATCGTCCCAATGTTTGGCACGTTGACATAGCACGTCATATTCAAATCTGCCCAAGTAAAAACAACACCATCTGTGGGCGACTCTCTTACTTCAGGAATGGCCGCCCCTCGCGCAAATAACGCCGTGGCGATCTGTTGTGCGAATTTGAGTAGCTCAGGTGTAACGCAAGATCGGGCCATTCATGCAACCGACGATAGATCCTTTTATTTTTTTAACAGAGAACGACAAAGTTTGTTCGCAAATGCGTCCCCATGAAAACGGTAATCTGGCACCTCAGGATCGGATAGTTCGTTGTCCGGAAAAGACCGACATTCGGCCAACGAAGAAAGAATGCGAGAGTGTTCCTTTTCTACTCCAAGATCGGTATCTATGGCAAGAATCGCTTCGAGAAGAGATGTGTCATTCTTGAAATCTCGTGTCTTTCTTCCTCGAGGAACAAGCACTTTGTTGTCGGACTTGACTTGACTAAGAAAGGTTGGAGACCCCGGTTCATGCATCACCACGTACATGTAATCCGGACCATTTTCAGTTTTGATTGCGCACGTCCAAGCTGTCGAGATGCACGATATCTTTGCATCATGCACGAGATTTGCAGCCTGTATAATTACGTCCGATTGCTTGTCGCTAGCATATGAAGACTTGGACGCCATTTGGTATTTGTATGTAACACGGCCATTGTTCGTTATGCGCCCAAAAATAGTATGCTGTTGATCCTCGAGAGTGTGATCGTCCATGATAACTTCAAATTGGATACCCAATGGCTCTCCAATGTTGCATGTGTACGAAGTGGACGTGAATACAATAGAGTCGTTTGTTGGTGGTGCAAAACCTCCATATGAACGTGAATCGAAATACCAAAATTTGTCAAAGCGCGAATCGTCTCGTGGTTGCAGGTACTCTCCCCATGCCTCAAAAACAAAATCGATGTGGGATTCACGTTTGACGTGCACCTCATTGGCATACACGCATGACACAATCAACACCAACACCAGCATCACTTTCATTTTTTTTCTTTCTTTTTTCAAAAAATTTAATCATCTTTTTCACGTAATTGTGCGCCAATTGTTGCGTTTTCCGCGGCAACAGCTTCGTCGTATGCACGCCCAGACTCTATCATGTAACAACATATTCCAAACATGAATATTAAAGTGTTGACCACAAGCGATAGGATGAGCCCGATGATGACTGAAACACCAAGGAACATCATGATTGCTGCCATGTGAAAGACATTTCTGTTTTGGAGAAATGCACCTTGCAATGCATCGATGTAGTTGGGATGCTCCAGAGAAGTGGCAAAGATTATGTGAGGTCGATAGACACTTTCATCTGAATCCCACTTTTGCACAGTGCACGTGATTTGCTTTGGATTAGTTGGAACATAATGGATAGAATACATTATGAAAAAGCTGAATATCAGCGCGGACGTCACGCTCCAGTACTTCATTGCTCCTGTGTTTTTTATTCTTCTTTTTCGTTGCGTGTTTTTTCCGGAAACATGGTGCGCATGATATAAACGCAAAAAGCGGCGATGCCAGCAGTGAAACACGCAAAGGCGACATTGTCGCTCACGATGAACAGCCACGGCAACCCGTCGTTTTTTAAATGCAACACAAGAAGTTCAGCGATGATACTTCGATAGTAGGGTTCGGGAGGATAGCTGTAAAGTAATTCTGGTTGCGCGAAGACCTTGTTACGCGGGTCATACACTTCGTCGTAACAAGTGACTCGACGACGCACGCCTCCGGGAATCATGAAAAGCGTAAACGTCACGATGACGCCACAAACAAAGGTTGCCGCGAAAACACCAAAGAACACCCGACTGCTCATGTTTTTATTCTTTGTGAAACTTTGCGCAGTCTTTTTAAAATAAGTTCGCGCATTTCATCTGCGTTCTGCGTGTTTTCGTAAGTGGTGGAATATTCCATGTTTTTCATCGCATAACTGACCTCCAGTTCATCGTCAAGATCCAGAGTGGCATAGACTTCATGTTCTGCCCAGGTACATATCAGTTCACCATTGAATCCAGCGCGCACTTTAGGTAACGGGAATTCCGGCGGTATCCCAATTAAAATAGCACGCAAGAAATCGATGTTAGCCTGAGAGGGTGCTTCGCTCGATTCACCCGCCCAATTCGGCTTCAACTGTGCAAACTCTGTCAGCTTTTCTTCAAATTCCGCCGCCATCTTCTTCAAATTCAAAAAAAAAGAAATGTGTTCTTATATCGTGAATTTACCTATCAAAGGATCTCCCGTTTCGCTGCCGCTTTATCGAGAAAAAGCAGATGCGTGGAATAAGGTAATCAATGTTGTCTCTGAACATGCAGTAACGCCGCATCAAATCGGAGGACGATGGTTCTACAGAATGAACGAGTCAATGTTACAACGTGCTGCGCGCGAGTTCGATCTAGCTGCACGATATCACTTTCCAGAACGCATTAGCGCAGATGTCGTCAAAACCTACCGGCAAGATAGAACTACTGAAGAAAGTGGATTGAGTCCCACACTATCGGGCTGGTCGCGCGTGTGTTTCTTCTTAATGGCACGGCTCAACGACTCGAAAAAATTGCCTCATCTTTCTATGCAAGAATCTTTACTGTACCTTCTCGACATCGGAATCTATCAACCTCGTGGGCAATCCTTTTGCATTATTGTATAAATGCTCTTATAGCTCAGATGGTAGAGCGCTAGACTGAAGATCTAGAGGTCATGTGTTCGAACCACATTGGGGGCATTTTTTTTAATATCTCGGAGCCAAACGATGCATCATGTAGACGGGACGTCCGTCTGGCCCGGGAACTTGAATGCCGCCATGGTAAGATTTGCCGTGATTGGGATGGCCTTTGGGAGCATCAGACTTTGTACCCCATGGAATGCCGCCACTTCCAATCCTTTCTCCAGTGTAAGCGCTGTAAGAACCAACTTGCGGCATTGGAATCACCTGCGTACTGGGCACACCAGGAGAGCCAGTAGTGTAAACGGGAACGTGCTTCTTGGACATTTTTGATTTAATATTTCCAATTGGCTCAATAAATCATATTTATTTAACTCAGAAATTCAAGAGAAGGGATTGTATAAATGACGCAATGTATTTGATACGTTGATTGTAAAAAAAAACGATGAATGTTGTGGAAAATTCTCACCACATCTTTGTGTGGGTCGTCTTTCCAGAGGATAACGGGTTCAACAGGACGACGATACTCTTGAAAAAGGATCCACCGATCGCCGACAAGTTTTGGCAGATATGGCGCAGTCACAAACATGGAATGCTTTACTTGAAGGATGAAGACGAGCCATTCGTTGACTTGGAGTGTCCCATTCATGAACTGTACAACAAGGAGTTTGTGTTCCGTCCATGGAGTCCACAATACGAACACCTCCGTGCTCATGTCGAAGCGTTGCCCATGGATGGATGGTTTTCGTCACCGTTTTTGCCCAAATCATTTGAATAAAAAGAAATGTTGAAGATTATCTGTATTTGTCAAATGAAAACGTCAAAGGCAGTGAATCAAAGTGTGATATGCAATGTAGCATCTCAGGAACGTGAAAGGCCTTCATGTCTTCGCGCCCTGGATATGTCCCGCGCAATTCCTTGAGATGTGGACGATTGATGAAACGCGGCTTGCCAAAGAAATGATTCCTAATCTTGGCTTCTTCGTATGCGTACTCCGACGTCCATTCTTGGTATTGAAATGTGTGATCCGAGATGGACGTCAAAGGTGTATCAACATCGAGTCGCGGCTTCAGGTCGCGACCATGAAGCAACATGTTGCAACGCGCAGCATGATACAAGTCCAAGACAGTTGGATTTTCATTTTCGTCAAAGTAGTATTCGTGATGGATCGAAAACCTTTCGGAAGCAGGGGTACCCACCCGAAAAATGACAAAAATCAACAACTTTGGAGAAGAGGAGTCGACACTCATTCTTTTTTTTTCTTCTGAAAAAATTAAAA
>Ga0066601_10000878_pt1 | contig 11234 bp, 2 predicted proteins | sample Medcelwee11metaG_FD_59487 | JGI IMG/M metagenome (GOLD analysis project Ga0066601, IMG submission 59487) | Freshwater pond sediment microbial communities from the University of Edinburgh, under environmental carbon perturbations - Medium... | ecosystem: Environmental > Aquatic > Freshwater >... | reverse complement strand
ACTTTGGATTGAAGCATGATTTTGTCGAACGATTTTGAAATTCTTTTCTGAAGATGTGCTACCAGATCCTGATCGGCACCCGGCAATATCCTGTCCATAAACTCCACCACCGATACTTTAGAACCGAGTGCAGCATACACCGAACCGAGTTCCAGTCCGATATAGCCACCACCCACAACGAGCAAAGATTTGGGAATCGCCGGCAAATCCAGCGCCGAAGTTGAGTTCAGCAAACGCTTGCTTTCAATCTGTAAAGAAGGAATAGAGGCAATTACTGATCCTGTGGCAATAATTGCTTTATCAAAAGTAATTTGCTCTGAACTGCCATCTTCTTTTTTCACTTCAATAGATGTCGAAGAAGTGAAAGAAGCCCGTCCCTGCACATAATTAATTTTTCGCTGATTGGAGAGTAATCCCAAACCACCGGTTAACTTTCTTACTACTTTATTTTTAAACCCTCGCAGCTTATCCAGATCAATTTGGGGTTCGCCGAAATCAATTCCCCAACTTTTAGCTTCTTTGGCTTCATTGATTAGCTTAGCAACATGTAACAATGCTTTCGAAGGAATACAACCGCGGTATAAGCATACACCACCAGGATTCTTTTCCATGTCCACTAAAGTAACATTCATTCCCAAATCAGCCGCATAAAACGCTGCCGCATATCCACCGGGGCCACCCCCAATCACTACAATATTTTTATTCATATCATTATTTTTTTACCACAGAAGTCACAAAAGTAACATTAGTCAGCATAATTAGCAAGTTTATTCTCATTTAAAATTTCAATTTAAATTATTAATTGCATCGTTCGGGATGCGGTATCTCACGTCGAAATCGCTATCGCGATTAAGGCCGTTCGATTACCGCATCCCTCATAGAGGATTTAAACTTATATTATCTAATGTGACTAATGTGGTTAAACATTTAACCTTCAATAATCAGTTTCATCGGATTCTCCAACGCATCAATCACCCACCGCAGGAATCTGATACCATCGGCACCATCGATTACCCTGTGGTCGTACGACAACGACAAAGGCAACATAAGGCGCGGTTCAAATTTACCGTTGATATACACCGGTTCGATACTTCCTTTCGAAACACCGAGGATGGCCACTTCAGGTGCATTAATAATCGGCGTGAAAGCTGTACCGCCAATGCCTCCGAGATTGGTAATAGTAAAACATCCTCCCTGCATATCAGCAATAGCCACTTTCTTCGTTCTGGCTTTCTCGGCAAGAATACTGATTTCCTTAGATATCTCAATGATATTCAACTTGTCAGCATTTTTAATTACCGGAACTATCAATCCGAAATCAGTATCCACAGCAATGCCAATATTGAAATACTTCTTGTAGATGATGGCTTTATTTTGCATATCTACGCTGGCGTTGAACTGCGGGAAATTTTTCATTGCCGAACTGATGATCTTTACCAGAATGGCTGTCACCGTGAGTTTTACGCCAAACTTCTCCGCTGTCTTCGCATAGCTCTTTCTGAATTCTTCTAACTGAGTGATATCAGCTTTATCAAATTGTGTAACGTGTGGAATCGTATGCCAGGCATGGCTCAAGTGTTGAGCTGTTTTTTGCCGGATATTTGACATCGGTTCTGATACCGTTTCTCCATATCTTGAGAAATCAGGAAGTGGCTCCTGGTGTTGTTCAACACGTATATGCTGCATCTCATTTCTTTGCAGATGGAGGCTTTTGCTATATGCTTTTACATCATCGAGCAATATTCTTCCGCCCGGGCCTGTTCCTTTGATCTGGTTCACATCCACACCAATTTCACGTGCTAATCGGCGAACCGATGGTGCTGCCGGTGCTGCGTTCGAGAGAATCGGCGGTTGATTTTCAACCAAAATTGCTTTTGGAGGTTCAACAAGTGTATTACTTACCGGCGTAAAGCTTTCAGTCACTTTTTCTTTATCAGCCGGTATTTGTTCGGGCTCGATAGGAGGTACTACCTCAACAGGGACCTGAGAAACAGGTTCTATTAACATTTCAGGTGCCGCAACAAGTTCAGCTTTGGGAGTTTCAGGTGCAGTAGCTGCACCAGCAGACTCTTCTACACTGAAAATCACCTGGCCAATTGACACACTGTCTCCTTCTTTCACTTTTACTTCCACAACTTTACCACTTACATCAGAAGGAACTTCAATGGTAGCCTTATCTGTTTCCAGCTCCAGCACCGACTGTTCCGGTTCAACGGTATCACCCACTTTTACCAGAACTTTGACGATGGTAGCTGAACTAATGCTTTCACCTAATTCAGGAATTACAAAATTCTTCATTATATCTGTTTTATTTACATAAAATTTATACTACAATCACTTTGCACCATCAAGAGTGCATAGGGTTTAGTTTACCGGCATCGATGCCAAGGTCCTTCATGGCTTTCTTCAAATCGGCCAGTTTAAATTTTCCTTCTTTGAAGAATGCATACAAAGTTGCAAAGGCAATATGTTTGGCATCCACTTCAAAGAAATCGCGCAACTCATTGCGGCCCTCACTTCGTCCGAAACCATCGGTTCCAAGTGCATACAATTTATTCGGTAACCATTTGGCAATAGAATCGGGCAGCGTTTTCACATAATCAGAAGCAGCTACGATGACTCCATCATTATCAATCAGGGTTGAAATGTAAGGTGTTTTTTCTTTATCCGGATGAAGCATGTTGTGTCTTTCCACATCCATGGCTTCGCGGCGCAATTCTTTGTAACTGGTCACACTATACACATCAGCCGATACACCGTATTTTTCTTCCAGTATTTCGGCGGCTTTCAATGTTTCGTTCATGATAGTACCGCTACCCAATAAGTTGGCAACCAACTCTGATGACTCATTACCTCCGTTCCTGAAACGATACATCCCTTTCAGGATGCCTTCTTTCACATCACCAGGCATGGCAGGCATCGCGTAATTTTCATTCATGATGGTGATATAGTAGAAAACGCGTTCCTGCTCTTCGTACATGCGACGAATACCATCACGGATGATGACTGCAAGTTCATATGCAAAGGCAGGGTCATATGTCACGAGGTTAGGCACAGGATAAGCCAACAAGTGACTGTTACCATCCTGATGCTGTAGGCCTTCACCGGCAAGGGTAGTACGACCGGCAGTTCCTCCTACAAGAAATCCTTTGGCACTCATATCAGCAGCAGCCCATACCAGGTCGCCAATACGCTGCATCCCGAACATCGAATAGTATACAAAAAATGGCATCATGTTCAGACCATGCGTTGCATAAGCCGTTCCGGCCCCGATAAACGATGACATAGCACCTGCTTCGGTAATTCCTTCTTCAAGAATTTGTCCGTTCTGAGCTTCTTTGTAGTACAACAATAATTCTTTATCGACAGGTTCGTATAACTGTCCCACATGTGAATATATCCCTAACTGGCGGAACATCGCTTCCATACCAAACGTACGGGCTTCATCGGGCACAATAGGCACGATCAGCTTACCTATTTCTTTGTCTTTCAATAATTTAGAAAGAATCCGAACAAAAGCCATCGTCGTGGAAAGTTCCCGACCTTCAGAACCCTCGTAAAACTCTGCAAATATTTCTTCAGGCGGTGTCTTAATCGGACGAACATCCACTTTTCTTTCAGGAACATAACCTCCGAGATCCAAACGTTTCTTTTTCAGATACTGCATCTCCGGAGAATCTTCCGGCAATTTATAAAACGGAGCTTTTGCCACCTCATCGTCCGAAATAGGAATCCCGAAACGTGTTCTGAAATCTTTCAACTCATCTTCATTCAGCTTTTTCTGCTGATGGGTAATATTTTTTCCTTCACCGCTTTCACCCAAACCATAACCTTTGATGGTATTGGCAAGAATCACGGTTGGCTGTCCTTTGTGATTGACAGCAGCGTTGTACGCCGCAAAAACTTTTTCGGGATCGTGACCACCTCTTTTCATTTTGCGGATTTGCTCATCGGTAAGATGGCTTACCATATCAAGCAACTCAGGATCAACGCCAAAAAATTCTTTTCTTACGTATTCGCCCGGAGCTATGGAGAATTTCTGTGACTGACCGTCGACCACTTCGCCCATGCGTTTCACTAATTTTCCTTTGGTATCTTTTTCAATCATCTCATCCCATTCACCTCCCCAGAGTACTTTGATGACATTCCATCCTGCACCACGGAAAACTGCTTCGAGTTCCTGAACGATTTTGCCGTTTCCCCGAACCGGACCATCCAAACGTTGCAGGTTACAGTTGATTACGAAAATCAGGTTATCTAATTTCTCACGCGAAGCCAGCGTTATTGCGCCCAAAGCTTCCGGCTCATCGGTTTCTCCATCACCCAGAAAAGCCCATACTTTCTGATGCGAGGTCACTTTCAATCCGCGATCTTCGAGATAACGGTTGAAACGCGCCTGATAAATGGCCATAATAGGACCCAGCCCCATCGAGACAGTCGGAAATTCCCAGAAGTTTGGCATCAACCACGGATGTGGATAAGAAGATAGTCCGCCTTTCGGATTTAATTCCCGGCGATAGTTTTGTAATTGTTCTGCCGTCAGACGGCCTTCGAGGAAAGCACGTGCATAGATTCCGGGAGCAGCATGTCCCTGAAAATATATGAGGTCGCCATCGTGACCCTCCCCTTTTCCTTTAAAGAAATGATTAAAAGCCACTTCGAGTAAAGTAGCCACTGATGCATAAGTAGAAATATGACCACCGATACCGCTTTCATTTTTATTTGCTTTTACCACCATGGCCATGGCGTTCCAGCGAATCACGCTTTTAATAAGGCGTTCTATCTCTCGGTTACCCGGATAAGGCGGTTGTTTCGAACGGGTTATGGTGTTGATGTAAGGAGTATTTGCCGTAAAAGGCAATTCAACACCCGCTTTGTGCGCACGTACCTGAAGTTGGCGCAACAGCTCAACGACCCGGTCGGGTCCCCATTGTTGCAACACATAATCGAGCGAATATAACCATTCTTCATTTTCAAGTTCTTCGATGTCTTTCGGAATCAACTTATTTGAATTCATTTTAAATTACTTTTATGTTTGTTATTAACTAACAAACAAGTCGCAATTTAGTTTAATGAATTGTAATCCCGAGATTACAAAAAATCAATATATTCTTATATACCACTGATATTATGATATTTAAAAAATCACAAAATATTTATTTTTAATGTTTTTTTTGACAAAAAAACTCCGGAATATCAGTAAAGACAAACTTCTTCAACCAATAATTCCGGAGCAAATTTTTACCAGACCAATTTTCCTGTAACCATTCTGTTTGAGATTACACAAGATTGTGACTCTTTGAAAACGTTAAGGTATACAGTTGCTTTATCGCAGGATTGAGGATTGGCATTATTACAAACTGTGTATACGAATTTATCCTGACCGTAAAAATTATTGACCGGAGTATAAACAAATGTGCCGTCGGCATTCAACACCACACTACCATGAAGAGGAGCTACAACCGGTGTAGTATTAATGCTTTGCGTATAGTTTCCGGGATCATAATCGTTATCTGATATATTACCTGTGATATCGGCATCCTCAACTCCCACATATGCATCATCAACAGCAAAAGTAGAAATACTACCATCGGTATCAGGCAAAATATTAATTACGACTGTAGCCTCATCGCAATACTCAGGAGTTCCTGTATCGCAAACATTATAAGTAAATGTAATCTGTCCGGTAAAACCTGTAATAGGGACAAAAGTGAAAGTACCATTGGCATTAAGCGACAAAGCACCTTGTGTTAACGGATTTGGCAACGCACTGGTGAGTACGACACTTGTTGTATCAATGTTTCCATCAGGATCCAAATCGTTAACAATAACATTCCCGTTAACCACAGCATTTATCTTGCCCTGATAAATATCGTTTACTGCAACCGGGGCATCATTAATCCCTGTTGGCAAAGGCATAATATCAATTGTAACGGAGGCATTACTGCAAAGTCCGTAAGCATCACAAACCTGATAAGAAAAAGTATCCTTACCCGTATAACCATTGGCAGGCGTAAAAGTATATATTCCGGCAGCATTAATGGTAACTGTACCACCATTCGCCGTGGTGATGTTTGATTGAACACTTACACTCAAAGCTTGCCCTTCAGGTTCTCTGTCATTTGTCAACACATTTCCCTGTACAGAATTGTTTATATACGTTGTGTTTAAATCATTTTTTGCTATCGGATAACCTGAAAGCGCAAAATTTTTCTGGCAGTAACCATCCCCTGTTCCGGCGAAAGACACAGCATGTAATCCTGTAGGCGATGGTAGTGGCGAAATAAGTGCATAACCCGTAGGTATTGGTTGTGCAAGCTGTACAATAAAACTCTGAGCAATTGCTTCTTCAAAGCTAATCTGAACATCATCAAAATTCACAACATCACCTGTACTCATATTTACAGAAGAACTCGTCACAAACCGAACGGTTGTTGTAGCTGAAATATAAGATGATATGTCAAATGACAATGCTTCCGATTGATTTCCGTCAGCACCTGTAATTCTTTTGATCAATGTCCATTCAGCCGGAGATGCTGTTGTGGCAATCTGTACATCTACATAGTCATTCATATCCAGATCAAGTCCGGATTCAGTATAATTAAATGATAATGTCGCGTAAATGGCATTGCTTAAATTCGCTGTTCTATATGCACCTTTGACCGTATTTGCTACTGTTTGAATCTGTAAACCGTTAGCACTTGTAATCCGGATATCATTTTGTCCGAAAGTGCCTGTATCTCCTATTTTAGTCCATGAAGAATACCAAACAACTGTACCATTACTCTGATTAGCCGTCACATCATTATTAAACTGATCCAGATAAGTTGAATTTACGGTGGTAGGCTCAATATTAAACTGATAAGAACCGGTTGTTGATGTTGTTTCAATTTCTAAAAGCTGGTCTCCTGATTCTATGACACCATTACCGTTTACATCATTATAAAGGTGTGTCTCAACAGAAGAAAAACCTTTTTCACCAGCATCCAAAGCACCGTCCACGTCAAGATCAATAAATACCATACCTGTAATTATATTTTGCTTCGGTACCGATATACATGAAACTGTTACTGTAACCAAGGCAACATCACATATTTGCGGATCCTCGAGACTGCATACCCTGTATTCAAAATCATCCGTTCCCGTATAGCCCGGATTTGGCGTATAAGTAATTGTTCCATCGGGATTAACTGTAACAGTTCCATTGGCAGGCTGATTTCCCAAACCGGCTGTTGTTACTGTGGAAGGATTGGCTTTACCAATCACATCATTTTCGAGCACATTAATGATAAGCGGAACATCAGTAGTTGCATTCACCTGATCATCGGAAACAACCAAATTAGCCAAAACCCCGAGGTTATTCAATCGCTCACAAACGCCCAATCCTGTAAACTGAGCTACCTGTGAACCAAGAGCTGAAGCTGTATATGCTCCATTAGTATTCGATGGGGTTACCTGAACAATATAGCAGGCATTCCCTTTAAAATAGACTAATTCAACATCATCAATCCAGTAAAAATCATCAGTATTTAAAAGGTTATTTACATTGAACAACACTGTATTCGTTCCATTTGCATTATATGTTGACAAAGGATATACAACATGCTGGTAATTAACATCTGTACCCACATTATCACCATCATCAATCACAAGAACAACCGAACCATTAATTGAAACCTGTAGTGCTTCTCCCTGATTATCTAAGCCCGCTCTTCTATATCTGAATCTTAACGCTGCAGAAGTTGCACCTGAAAATGCCATTGAACGCGATATACCTTTGGTGCCCGAAACATTGTTTGACAAACGGATGGCATTACCTTCAGCATCAGCAGAAGAAACATCCGGGATAATTTGCACATATCCTGAATTAATAATTCCATTATCACTTTGTTCTACCCAATTAGCATTCCAGTTGATCCCTCCGTCGTTTCCATTAAATACAGCGGTCGGATCAAAATTATCTTTTGCATTGTAACCATTTCTGACACTAAAAGTATAATTTCCTGAAAGATCGGTATTGGCTGAAGAAATCACTCCTTCTCCTGAATCAATTAAGCCATTGCAATTTAAATCTGCATATAAGTCGACCTGCACACCGGCAGCTGTACTTTCGTCATTGTACACTCCATCATCAGGTAGCTGTTCAACAAAAACAACACCTGTTATCAGGTTTTCGGCTGAAGTAGTTGCACAATTGGTAACACGAACCGAAACCATTGCTACATCACATAAATTCGGGTAATCCAGCGAACAAATACTATATTCAAAGGTGTCGACTCCTTCAAAACCTTCGTTTGGAGTATAGGTTATGGTGCCATCAGGATTCACCATTACGGTTCCATTGGCAGGCTGTAATAATCCGATAGTGTTTGTAGAACTGTTGTCGACAGTAGTTAAGAAGCCAAAATCATTGGAACTCACGCCAATAATAATCGGTTTTCCGGGATCAGTTACCACGTAATCATCATTGGAGAAAACAAGTTGCCGCAGACAACGCGGTTCTATATAATATCCCACATCCTGTGCAGGAGAACCCGATGGAGTTGCTGAACCGTTAGCATGAGAATCCTGTCCCCATACTGCTGAAAAAGTTGTACCGTCGCAGGTATACACAGCCAAACCCGACTGATCATTATCAATATTATCATATACCCTGTATGAATCGAGATAATTTAGTTGAACAGCAATATCATAAGGCAAACCGCACGGACTCAAAGTCGGCGAATTGCTTGTCAAATTACCATCGTACTTAATATATAATGTTGTATTTGCGGTAGGAGTAACCCAGACAGGATTATAATTTCCTGAGAAATCATTCGAACCGGGAGCCCATGCCACGCTGGCAAAACCAGTCAAACGATTTTCAGGCATCAGGTTATAAGCCCAATCATATCTCGAACCATTGGCATCGGCATCCAATACCGCCATTGCCGTGAAAGTTTCACCTCCCTGACTTTCAAACTTATAACCCGTAGGACTGGCACTGTATGGAATTTCATAATAGTTATAACCATTCGCTGGAACTACTACTGATCCGTTAGTCACATTATTAGTCCAGTTAATGGTAATCGGACTATTCAGACTATTGGTAAAAAACATATATGTTGGCGAATTTAAAGCTAAATCCGCATTTGGGGGTGTTGTGGTATAGATAGGCGTATAATAAGTATTACTGTAAAATTGACCGGGCAATACAGGGATATTACGTGTACCGTAATAATCAATACCTCCAAATATCATATCAACTCCAACCGGATGATTAGAAGTAATTACCGCCCCGGCTTTAATATCGTTTATTTGATTAACATCACCGGCAACACCCGGAGATGACGCTGTTCCATCATATAACCAGACTTCACCTTCATTGAGTGATTCCGAAACATCAACCACTCCATCTGCATTATAATCCAGACTCACCAAAGTACCATTTTCTGATGCCCTGACAAATACTCCCGTATATTTAAAGGCAGCAGTACCTCCTAAGGTGATATCTTCGCCAAAAGGTATGATAAAATAATTACCAAAACGCGAAGTATCCAACACAGGAGTTTTTATATTCTGAACATTAAATAAAGGAGCACCAGAGACAAAACCTCCGTCACCTGTAATTTTAGAGACGACAATATCACCGGTACTGAATATTTTATCTTTGCCATCAAATACAACTGTTGACGCAACACGCGGATTGTACGCAAACTGATTATCGATTGTAATATATCCACCTGGAGGAATGATGTCGTTCGGATATCCCGGCGCAGAACCATTCAGTTTATTTCCGTCACCCCAAACCAGTGTTGTTGTTTGTTCAGGGCGTGTAATATCAGCTTCATAACCATCTTCCCAATGATCATAGGTAATCATAACTCCCGGATATGGGATTTTTATAGTGAGGATATTACGTGCAATATCTGTTAAACTATTTGTGCTGGCAGCGCTAAGAATCGATTTTCTGAATTGCGTATCATTTTCCGGGAATGGCAAATAGAATGTTTTGCTTTGAGTAGCTTCGGAACAAGGATCATTCAATGCACTTTCAATAACAATACTAACTGTTGCTGTATCGCATTCCTGAGGAATACTATTATTACAAACGCTGTACACAAACTCATCATTACCAGTAAAACCTGTGATAGGAAGATAAGTTATCTGACCTCCTGTTCCAACATATAAATCTCCATTTTGAGGCTGACTGACAATGGTAAGTGTTGAAGGATTAACATCGCAAAGGTCATTTCCAATAACGTTGATAACTATAGAACTTGATTGAGTTCCAATGGCAATGTCATTAGCTGCGATAACTGAATTGGTAAATACGGTATGAGTAGCAACAGTTGGACCGCTACAACCTGCAGCTGATGCAGTAATAACAGAATTTCCACTCCAACCGCCGGTAAAAGTCACAGCACCGGTTGAACTGTTAATGCTGTTCCCGGCAGCTAAACTTATTTCATCCAGAGTATATGTAATCCCCGAAGTATTGCTTGCTGTTGCAGTAAAAGTCTCAACGGCAGCAGCTTTACAACGACTCGAGCTTGTACCCAGTGTAAATACTGGAGTTGTTACAGGTGCATTTGTTGTAATTGTATGATTTGCCGATTTCGGACCATCGCATCCGCTTGCAGTTACTGTTACAACAGAAACCCCCGTCCATCCGGCAACAAAAGCAACCTGTCCAGTAGAGGCATTAATTGAGTTATTGGCTGTCAAACTTGTGGCATCCAGGCTATAACTCATACCGGTGGCGTTTGTTGAGCTTGCCGAATAAGTTACATTTCCGGCTCCCTGACAACGGGTGGAATTAGCGCCTAAAGAAAACACAGGTGTTCCTATGGGTGCACAAAGGTCGAATGAAAGCGCCTGAACATCCGTAACTGTATTTTCAAATCCTTCTTTTGCTGTTGCCGGAATCGAATATGAACCTTCACTTGCGCCGGTAGTGTTCCAAGCGTATTCATAGGTTTTGGTACAGCCTGAAGTTGCTACCGAAGTTGCATTAACTGTGCTCCCGGGAGGTGTTCTGGTAATACTTAATCCGGTTATATCATCAATCCCGAAAGGGTCGGAAACGACTGCACGCAAATAAACTGTTGCACCTGGTTGAGCATGTGTTATGACTGATCCTGAAGGATAGGCAGCATCATATACGGCATATGAGTCAATATTTACATACGTAGAAACCGGCAAATCAATTTTTGAAGGCTTTGTCTGACTGTCATAATCAATTTGGAAACTTA
>Ga0066601_10000875_pt1 | contig 11273 bp, 7 predicted proteins | sample Medcelwee11metaG_FD_59487 | JGI IMG/M metagenome (GOLD analysis project Ga0066601, IMG submission 59487) | Freshwater pond sediment microbial communities from the University of Edinburgh, under environmental carbon perturbations - Medium... | ecosystem: Environmental > Aquatic > Freshwater >... | reverse complement strand
TATTCCTGAGGTCTGAAAGAGTTTTTAATACCATACCTGTTCAGTTTTGTTAATTTTAAACTGTATGATGTTCAACAATATAACGTGTATCTGAAGCTATAACAAATTCTTCATCAGTTGTAACAGACATAACAATAACTTTGGATTCCGGCTTTGATAGAATAAGGTCCATTCCTTTTACTCCGTCATTTATATCATTATCGAAAATAATACCCAGATTTTCCATATCGGAACAGATCATTTTTCTCATATTATAATCATTTTCCCCAATGCCTCCTGTAAAAACAAGGACATCTACTCCATTAAGAGCTGCTATATAAGATCCTATGAATTTCTTTGCTTTATAAGCATACATATTCAGGGCAAGGATAGCTTTTGAATTTCCTGCATTTGCTGCAGTTTCAAGGTCGCGCATATCTGATGATATCTGAGATATGCCAAATACTCCACTCTTCTTGTTAATCATGTTATTGACCCCAGTAACATTAAGATGTTCTTTATCAGCAATATATACTAAAACTCCAGGGTCTACCTCCCCTGTTCTGGTTCCCATTATCAATCCGTCTACAGGTGTGAATCCCATTGATGTATCTATTGATTCACCATTCAATACCGCGGTTATTGAAGCACCGTTGCCCAGATGGCAGGTTATAATTTTAATATCTTTTATGTCTTTACCAAGCAGCTTTGCAGCCTTATAAGCAACAAATTTATGGCTGGTCCCATGGTAACCATATTTTCTGATTTTGTATTTATCGTAATATTCGTAGGGGATTGCATACATATAAGCATAATCTGGCATTGTCTGATGAAATGATGTATCAAATACAGCGACCTGAGGGACACCGGGAATAAGCTTTTCAACAGACAGGATACCTTTCAGGTTTGCCGGATTATGAAGCGGGGCAAGGTCGATACATGTCTCAATATCTTTTTTAACATCATTGTCGATAAGAACGCTCACTTTATAATTTTCTCCGCCGTTAACCACTCTGTGTCCAACAGCCTTTATTTCATTCACATTCTTTATTACACCATACTTTGGATCGCATAGCATCTCCATTACAATATTGATACCTGTAGTATGATCGGGAATATCAGTAATTAATTTATGAGGTTCCTTTCCTGTGGGTTTATGAGTAAGGAGACTTTCGTTGAGTCCTATGCGTTCCAATAGCCCTTTGGCGAGCATTTCACAACCATCTGACATTTTAAAAAGCTGATATTTTATTGAGGAGCTTCCGCAGTTTAAGACTAAAACAATCATTGTAGAAATATTTATTTATAAAACAGTTAGTTATTTGATTCCTGCGGCCTGGTTTGCAGTAATTGCTATCATGCTCACAATATCATTTACAGAACAACCACGTGACAGATCGTTAATTGGTGCAGCCATCCCCTGAAGAATTGGGCCAATTGCTTCAGCTTTGGCAAGACGCTGGACAAGCTTATAAGCAATATTACCACAGTTAAGATCAGGAAAGATAAGTACATTTGCCTTACCGGCAATTCTACTTCCCGGGGCCTTTTTTTGTCCAATAGCTTCGACCAGAGCTGCATCACCCTGAAGTTCTCCATCAATCATTATATCTGGTGCCATATCCTGAGCAATTTTTGTTGCACGGATCACTTTGTCAACGGCCTCATGTTTAGCACTTCCCTTCGTTGAGAAACTTAAGAGTGCAACACGTGGTTCAAGCCCTGCGATTACCCTGGCTGTATGTGCTGAGGCTACAGCAATTTCGGCCAGTTCCTTATCATTCGGATCAGGATGTACAGCTCCGTCAGCAAAGATTAAAATACCATTATCGCCTAAATTTTTATCTGGCAGTATCATAATAAATGCACCGGATACAACTGAAATTCCAGGAGCGGTTTTTACATAATGAAAAGCCGGGCGAAGCACATCTCCTGTTGCATGATCAGCCCCTGATACTTCACCGTCAGCATCTCCGTTCTTGATCATAAGAACTCCAAGATAGAGGGGATCTTCAATAAGCCTTGAGGCTTCTTCTTTTGTCATCCCTTTGTTTTTACGGAGTTCAACCATCATATCTATATATTGCTCCTTTTTTGCATGAGATTTTGGATCCACAATAGTTGCCTTAGACAGATTCCTGAGACCAAGTTTTGCAGCATGCGCCATAATTTCACTGGGATTGCCGATCAGGATTATCTGAGCCAGTTCCTCTGCAATAGCAATATCTGCTGCCTGTATTGTTCTTTCCTCGTATCCTTCAGGAAGTACAATCCTCTTATTATGTTTCTTTGCATTTTGTTTTATTCGAGCCAATAATTCCATTGTATATCAGTGTTTTAGTCTATATGAAATTTTTTTCTAAATGTACGAAAAAAAAGTTCTATTACGCAATCTTCAAAAGCATGATTAATATCAGAGTTTCGATTTTTTTCTAAATTAGCGGCTCGAAACTAATTATGAAAACTGATTCAATCTATTCGCGCCTCGATATTCTTGGAAATAATCTTGAAGGTGATCTTAAGTACGATTCAATCACCAGAACTATATATTCGACAGATGCTTCTGTCTATAAGGAGTACCCAACTGCCGTTATATGGCCAAAAAGTAAGGCAGATCTGAAAAAGATTATTGCTTTTTCTGCTGAAGAAAGGATACCTATCACACTCAGGGCTGCCGGAACATCACTTGCCGGCCAGGTTGTCAGCTCAGGAATTATAGTTGATATCTCGAAATATATGAAAAGAATTATCGAGATAAACAGAGATGAAATGTGGGCAAGGGTGGAACCAGGTGTTGTTCTTGATGAATTAAACCTCAGATTAAAAGAGCACGGTTTATTTTTTGGTCCTGAAACTTCCACATCAAACAGATGTAACCTGGGAGGAATGGTAGGTAACAATGCCTGTGGCTCACACTCAGTTATTTATGGATCAACCAGAGATCATTTAATTGAGCTTAGAGTCATATTAAGTGATGGATCAGAGGCACTATTCGGACCTGTTGACAAATCTGAATTCAATGAAAAAAAACTGATAAAAGGGCTTGAAGGGGATATTTACCGGAGAACAGAGCAGTTACTTTCCGACGCTGAAAACAGAAAAAATATTATAGAAGAGTATCCTGATCCGAAAATTCCGCGAAGAAATACTGGTTATGCATTAGATCTTCTTCTAAACAATGAATTATTTGATAATAAATCAAAATCCCGTTTTAATTTTTGTTCAATTCTTGCAGGTTCTGAGGGTACTCTGGCAGTAACAACAGAAATAAAGTTAAATCTTGTTAAGCTGCCTCCTGTTAACAAAGCACTTGTATGCGTTCACCTTGAGAAAAGAAATGATGCTTTCCTGGCTAATCTTATTGCATTAAAATACAATCCTTCCGCAGTTGAAATGATGGATGATAAGATACTTGAGCTTACTGAAGATAATATGAGCCAGCGAAGCAATCGATTTTTCCTGCAGGGGAAGCCGGCGGCTATTATGATTGTGGAATTCGCAAGAGAAGAGCCTGCTGAGATTGATATAGCTATTGATGAAATGACAACTGAATTAAAATCAGTCGGATATGGATATGCATTTCCAGTAGTAAAGGGAAAGAACACAACAAAAGTATGGGACCTGAGGAAAGCCGGGCTCGGAGTACTTACAAACATGAAAGGAGATCCAAAACCTGTTTCGCTGATTGAAGATACAGCAGTGAATGTTGAAAAACTACCTGAATATATTGCAGATTTTGAAAAAATGCTGTCGAAATATGGTAAAGAAGTAGTTTATCACGCTCATATAGCAACAGGAGAGCTTCATATAAGACCTATTTTAAATTTAAAAGAAGAAGCTGATGTTAAGTTATTCAGAATTCTTGGAATTGAGACAGCAAAACTGGTAAAGAAGTATCGGGGATCAATGAGCGGTGAGCATGGCGACGGAAGGCTCAGAGGCGAATTTATTCCACTGGTAATAGGAGAATATAATTATAACCTTCTCAAAGAAGTAAAGAGAACATGGGATCCACAAAATATTCTGAATCCGGGTAAAATAACTGATACGCCTCAGATGAATACATCGCTGAGGTATATCCCGGGTAGAATGACAAGGGAAATAGAAACGATATTTGATTTTTCTGATTCCGACGGAATAATAAGGGCAGCAGAGAAATGCAATGGTTCGGGAGATTGTCGTAAAACAAAGATCATCGGTGGAACCATGTGCCCTACATTCATGGCGACTGGTGAAGAAAAAGACTCAACGAGGGCAAGAGCAAATATACTCAGGGAGTATCTGAGCGCTGACGGTAATAATCCATGGGACCACCAGGAGATATATGATATACTTGATCTTTGCATCAGCTGCAAAGGATGTAAATCGGAATGCCCTTCAGGCGTGGATATTACTAAGCTTAAAGCTGAATTTCTTCAGCACTGGCATGAAAAACATGGAATCCCAATCAGAACAAGGCTAATCGCTTATATATCATCAATTAACATGATTGGTTCTTTAGCGCCTTCTATCTTTAATTTCTTCTTAACGAATCCAATCTCATCCAGGGTAATTAAAAAAACCATTGGTTTTGCTCCTCAAAGATCAATACCATTATTATACAGGTTCACATTAAAAAAATGGATCAGGAGAAATCCGGAACACTTAAATCCTGATGTGCCAATAGGTAAAGTATGTCTTTTTGTTGACGAATTCACTGATTTTAACGATACAGAAACAGGCATATCTGCTATAAAACTACTTACATCCCTGGGGTATAAGGTAATTATTGCAGATAACAGCCAGAGTGCAAGAACCTTTCTTTCAAAAGGGTTGATCAGAAAGGCAAAAGAGATTGCAAGGAGGAATATAAATCTCTTTTCAGAATTAATTAATGATGAGCTTCCGTTATTAGGTATTGAACCTTCAGCAATTCTTGCTTTCAGGGATGAATATCCTGATCTTGCCGGAGATGATTTGAAAGAATCTTCATTGAAAATTGCTACTAACACCTTTTTAATTGATGAATTTATTTCAAATGAATTTAAAGCAGGACGTATCATAAGGGAATCATTTGTTGATATCCAGACCGATATCCTTCTCCATGCGCATTGCCAGCAAAAGGCTATAGCATCATCTTTATCCACAATTGAAATGCTCTCAATACCTGTCAATTACAGAGTCAGGGAAATTCCCTCAGGATGTTGCGGTATGGCAGGATCGTTTGGGTATGAGAAAGAGCATTTTGATCTTTCAAACAAGATTGGTGAGATGGTTCTGTTTCCGGAAATAAGAAATGCAGGAGAGAATGTAATCATTGCGGCTCCCGGGACAAGTTGCAGACATCATATAAAAGATGGAACGGGAAGAAAAGCTATTCACCCTGTTGAAATACTTTACAGAGCATTGAAGAAGCGATGAGAGTGAATTATCTACTGTAGATTACTTTTTAACGATTATAAAATTGTCGGCATCTTTCCATACCGGGAATTTTTTTCTGAAGGAATCTAGTTCTGAAACAGATATTTCACCTGAAACAGAACCCTCCTCACGCTCATCAGCTTTAGCAATTATTACTCCTTTCGGATTAATGATCATTGAATTGCCGCAATATTTTATACCTGCTCCATCGGTTCCTACCCGATTGGAACCTGCCACAAAACACTGATTTTCAATTGCCCGGGCTTGAAGAAGTATTGACCATACATTTTCCCTTGATAATGGCCAGTTCGCTGAATTTATGAGAAGGTCATAATCATTTTTGTTTCTGCTCCAGACAGGGAATCTGAGATCATAGCAAATATTTGCGCATATTCTTAATTCCCTGAATCTGAAAATAAGCCTTTTATTTCCCTGAGTATAGGATTTCTCCTCATTGCTCATCCTGAAAAGATGACGTTTGTCGTATTTCCATGATTTATGATCAGGAGAAACGAATATCCACCTGTTAAAGTAATTGTCTTTTTCCCTTACGATATAACTTCCGCAGATTCCAAAGTTACCTTTTTCAGAAGTATGGATCATCCAGTCGAATGTTCCTGAATCAGGAGTTTCGAAAAGAGTCTCCGGGTTCATTGAGAATCCGGTAGTAAACATTTCAGGAAGGATTACAATTTCGGTATCTTTTAATTCTGATACCATTTGTCCGATCTTTTCCAGATTACGATCTTTATCTTCCCATACTATATCTGGCTGGATAACAGAGATTTTCATTTCTATAAGTATATTCGCTAGCGGTAGTAAATATAAAAAAAGTACAGGTTATGGTACCTGTACTCCTTTAAAATATTGTTGAAAAGTAATATTATTTCGCTGACATTGAGTTATAATAGTCGGTAAAAATACCTTCAATCAGAGGTCTGTAATAGAGCCAGAAGAACCTTCTTGTATCATCGGGTTTCTTTGAATAGAGTAAACCTTTCAGTTTTTCAACCCCTTTGAAATGGGAGGTCCATACAGGTACGTCTTTATATGTAAAATCTCCTGAGAAGTAATAAGTTCTTTGTGCAACAGGTTCCTGAATTACTGCAGGAAATTGATTAGGAAGCCCATATTCAGCGAGAAGAGAATCACCTAATGCAGTGGTTGAAATTTTAAATTTTGAAACTACATTATTTTCCATTGGATCAATAATATCGAACCATTGGTCGAATGCGACAGTTTCCGGAAGATTCCATTTGGCAATATATGCTGAATCTGATACAATTTCTGGCAATGCTTTATTAAGTGTTGTTCCTTCTTCAAACACAATTATGCCCCTGTCGCGAAGGAAAACGATGCCGGATTTTTTAAAGTTCCAGGGTTGCTTGAACTGTTTCCGGTACATAGCAGTCATCCAGATCGGAAAATCCTCATTACCTTTTGCTGCAGTGTCGAGTGAGAAGAAATATTTTCCGGTCCATCCTGACCATTTAATACCGAGTCGTTCCTGGATTCTGTATGATTCATATTCAGGTGTCGGATAATCGAAACTGTTATATTCAAGTATAACCAATTTATTCCGATCTTTCATCTCCTTAATCAGCAGATTATCATTATTATTGAGAGCTCCTTCCAGTTTTCTGGATCTTCTGCTCTTATTAATTCCACGATACCAGTCATTAAAGAAGACACCATAAGTATCGGTAAAGTAAATTGCATCATTTTTTTCGGGCAAATCCTGGATAGCTTCAGTCATATTATAACTGTTTTTTGCCCAGAGTTTTTCTTTAAGTGGTCTTTTCGGAACAAATCCAAAATAATCCTTTTTGTAAGAGTAGCTGGTTTTTTTCTCTTTCTTAACGAATCTGTCATTTGTTAAAACCCAGTTTAATGACTTATGCTTTTCGCGTTCAAGCGTAGGAACTGTCTTGTCGACAATTATGATACCCATGGGCTTTTTAGAATCAAAAGTCCAGCGGAGCAGATTGATTACCGGCAGAGCAAGTATTACTACCAGGATGATAATTACAATTAGCAGAGGTTTTTTCATAACTGAATTTTATATCTGAATGAAATCAAATACGACAAACTATCAAAAAAATCTATCTTAAAAAATCAAATTCAACTGTTAAAAGTATTAATTTATTTTTTTTAAAGAAAATAAAATCGAAGCAATTTAGTAAAAATTATTTAACATTAAAAATTGTCAGTATCCGCAAGCCGAGTTATTGCCACGTTTATCAGCTGCACCAGCTAATTCACCATCTGAAAGGATCTGTATTGCATTTACTTTGCCTAAAATCGCAACAGGTCTTATTACATGACCTAACTCATTAATTTTCTGAAGAGTAAGAGTATCAAATTTATTTTGTTCGAATGATATCATATCGGGCAGCCATTGGTGGTGAAATCTTCCGGTATCCACAGCCTGTAATATGTTCATATTATAATCAATCACATTTATAATAACCTGGAATACTGTTGTTGGAATTGTTGAACTTCCCGGAGATCCGGCAATGAGAAAAAGTTTTCCCTCTTTTTCAACAATTGTCGGAGTCATGGAACTTAGCATTCTTTTTCCGGGTCGTACAGAATTTGCTTCGCCTCCTACCAGACCTGATATATTCGGGACTCCTGGTTTTGCAGAAAAATCGTCCATCTCATTATTTAACAGAAACCCGGCTCCATCGACCACAATACTGCTCCCATACCAGCCATTCAGTGTAGTAGTGGCAGAAACAGCGTTTCCATATTTATCAACTACAGAGTAATGGGTTGTTTCTTCGCTTTCATAACTTATTGGAGACCCTGCAGATATTTCTGATGATAAAGATGCCTTATCCTTATCGAAATCTGCCATTCTTGCTGCCAGATATTCACGGTTCAATAAACCTTTCAGCGGAACATTTACAAAATCAGGGTCTCCGGAATATTCAGACCTGTCAGCAAAAGCTCTTCGTTCTGCCTCAGCCAGCAGGTGAATAGTCCTGACAGATTGAAACCCCCAATCTGCGAACGGGTAAGGCTCAATCATACCCAATATTTGAAAAAGAATTAATCCTCCGCCTGAGGGGGGTGGAGCTGATATCATTCTATATCCCTTATAATTATAAATTAAAGGTTCGCGGAAAACAGCGTTATATTCTTTCAGGTCCTGTTCAGAAATTATCCCGTTTCCTCTTTTCATCTCTTCGATAATTAATTTGGCATTTTCTCCCGAATAGAACCCATCTCTGCCTTTATCCCTGATACCTTCAAGTGTTTTTGCAAGTTCAGGCTGAATAAGCAGATCTCCTTCTTTCCAATCTGAATTCTTGACGAAAGCCGGACTTTTTTTATTTTTTCTTATAAAGTTCTCCCTATTCCTGTTTAACGATTCAGCCTGTTCCTCCTTTAATGTATATCCGTTTTTTGCCAGGTCAATGGCCGGCTGAATAACATCTCTGAAAGGCAGTTTCCCATATCTGGTATGGATTTTAATCATTCCGTCAACAGTACCCGGAACACCAGATGCAAGATGGGTATCAGTAGTCAGTCCGTTTATAACTTCCCCATCAACTCCCAGATACATACCTGGTGATGATAACAATGGAGCTTTTTCGCGGTAATCAAGAAAATCAGTTCTTCCGTCGTTCATCCGGATGACTATAAATCCTCCTCCACCTATATTACCTGCTTCAGGATAACAAACTGCCAGTGCGAATTCAGTTGCAACAGCCGCATCTACAGCATTACCTCCTTTCTGCAACACAGATATCCCTATCCGAGAACTCTGGGGATGAGCTGATACCACCATCCCATTGTGTCCTTTAACAAAATGGCCTTCTTTAATCCCTGGCAAATCATCCTGTCCACAGCTGGTTACAGCCAGAGCGAAAACTAAAACCAATAAAATTCTCGACATAGTGATGTTTATTATATAATGACCTCAAATTTATTAAAATAGGTGCATCAATTCAGTTATATTTTCAGATTAATCACCAGGAAGGCCTTTTGGCTGACATTTTTGAAGTGATTAATTTCAGAATGAACATGAATGTTTTTACTATTTTTACAAAAAAAAAATGATGTCGAATCAGCCACTTGCGGAAAGGTTGAGACCAAAAGATCTTGATGAATTTTGCGGCCAGGAGCACCTTGTAGGCAAAAATGCAGTTTTACGGAAGGTTATAGAATCGGGGAATATCCCATCCTTTATTTTGTGGGGTCCCCCCGGAGTTGGAAAAACAACACTTGCATGGATAATTGCAAATACCCTGAAGCGTCCATTCTTCCATCTGAGTGCAGTGCATTCGGGTGTGAAAGATGTAAGGGAAACTATTGAAAAGGCAAAAAAACAACAGTTTTTCAATCAACCTAACCCGATACTGTTTATAGATGAAATTCACCGTTTTAACAAATCGCAGCAGGACTCACTCCTGAGTGCCGTTGAACAGGGAATAATTACATTGATTGGAGCAACAACTGAAAATCCATCATTCGAAGTTATATCTCCTCTCCTCTCACGATGCCAGGTTTACATCCTGAAACCGCTTGATGAAAGTAAGCTTACTGAGTTGCTTGACCGCGCCATAAAGAAAGATATATTTTTAGCAGCGTTTGATATAGTAATTGAAGAATATGAAGCTTTTCTCCGCGTTTCCGGGGGTGATGCAAGGAAGTTATATAATGCGCTGGAGCTTGTAGTATCTTCTGAAACTGATAACCCTGATGCTGGCAAAATCATAATTACAAACGAAAAAGTTCTGACTCATGTTCAGAAGAATCTGGCATTATATGATAAGAATGGTGAGCAACATTATGATATTATTTCCGCATTTATTAAATCATTAAGAGGAAGCGATCCAAATGCAGCTGTATATTGGCTTGCCAGGATGGTCGAAGGTGGTGAAGATCCTAAATTCATAGCAAGACGGATGCTGATTCTTGCAGCAGAAGATATTGGTCTTGCGAATCCCAATGCTTTGCTGCTTGCGCAAGCTTGTTTTGAGGCTGTAAATGTTATCGGATGGCCAGAATCAAGAATAATATTATCAGAAGCAGCAGTCTACCTTGCAACATCACCAAAAAGTAATTCTACCTATATGGCAATTGAGGGAGCAATACAATCGGTCAGGGAGAAGGGTGATCTACCGGTACCTTTACATATCAGAAATGCTCCTACCAGGCTAATGAAGAATCTGGGCTATGGTAAGGATTATAAATATGCTCACAGTTATTCGGGAAATTTTATTCCTGACAATTTTCTTCCAGACGAATTGAAAGGGACCCAGTTTTATGAACCTGGAACGAATCCTAAAGAGGAAGAGATAAGAAAAAAACTGGAAGGCATGTGGAAGGATATTTATGATTATGGGAAATAAATTAAGAAGAGTCTTATTGCAGCCGGATCTCTGAAATAGCGGGTATGATATTTGAAAATCAAAAATTTATTTTATTAACTTTACAGTTAAATGAATAAGAGTGGAATAAATATACCCGGACTAAAATACGGGGCATCTGGAAATTTTCTTTTAATTGCGGGACCTTGTGTTGTTGAAGGGGAAGGTGTAGTTTTCGAAGTTGCTGAGCACCTTGTTAAGTTATCAGATAAATATCAGATCCCATTTATTTTCAAAGCCTCTTACAGAAAAGCAAATCGTTCCAAAGCAGGTTCCTTTTCAGGAATCGGTGATATTAAGGCTCTGAAGATCCTTTCTGATGTAAGTAAAAGATTTAAAATTCCAGTTATTACTGACATACATAATCCGGAAGAAGCTGCTATTGCAGCTCAATATGTTGATATTCTTCAAATACCAGCCTTCCTATGCCGACAGACAGATATCCTGGTTGCTGCTGCAAAAACCGGCAAATGGGTTAATATCAAGAAAGGTCAGTTCTTATCAGGAGCATCA
>Ga0066601_10000869_pt1 | contig 11320 bp, 17 predicted proteins | sample Medcelwee11metaG_FD_59487 | JGI IMG/M metagenome (GOLD analysis project Ga0066601, IMG submission 59487) | Freshwater pond sediment microbial communities from the University of Edinburgh, under environmental carbon perturbations - Medium... | ecosystem: Environmental > Aquatic > Freshwater >... | reverse complement strand
AAAGAAAACCCTTGGTTTTCTTGTACAGGAAATCCCTCAGGATTTCCTTGTATAAGACCCTATTTGTAATTAACCGCACCACTTGATCGGTGTCGGAATGATATTCTTCACCAATAGGAACATGACCAGCATCCCTAAGACAAAAGCGATTGCGGCCATGACCACAGGATGGTGTATGAATGCTTTCTTATCCATATAATCACCTCAGCTGGATTCGATAACAATACAGGGTTTATATAAAGGTTCCTAAATATTTAATTTGGAGAGCTCACTGTTGATCTTATGCAGTTCTTTGTTCAATTCATCAAGAGTATGCCTATGGGAAGTGATCTCCTCTGCCAACTGCCCCATCTGTTTGTTCCGGATAGGAGTCTTATTGATATCCTTAATCCTTTGTGTGAATTCTGAGCGGAGCTGCCCGAGATACTCCTTCTTTTTCGTATCAGGCACAGGGATAGGCATCGATGCGACAATAGGTTCCTCAGGCTTTTCAAGTGAAACTTTCGGAGGTGTATTTACTTCCTTAGTTTTATCAATATCCTGTACAGCTTCAGGAAGGGGAGGCATATCTTCAGGAGATTCTTTTAGAGCAGGATTATCAGAGGGGAATTCCTCAGGAGAATCAAAAGGGGCAGAAGGGAAATCATCAGGAGAATCGAAAGGGGCAGATGTTGGTAAATCAGCAATCTCTTTGATTTGCTCTTCCTTATTGCCTGGAGCCATCTCTAACTGATAAGGATCACCCTCTTCAGGCATGGACGGCGGGAGAGGAAATGGTGACTCGATGGGAGCCTCAGATGAGCGTTTTGAAAAGACGTTCTTCATCTTAGAAAAAAGACCTCCGCTCAGCGGTTTTCGCGGAACCGGTATGTCATTGGTTTGCGGGGTGGAAGGGAATGACGGAACTTCGTCAAGATCGATACCCTCTTTTTTTTCTTCCTGCATGGTAAACCCTCCTTTTTCACGCTTTAGCCCATCTCCGGGCTATCTCTTCAGCGATTTTCTGGTCATCGATATGGCCGGACACCAGCAGGCGATGTTTGATATTCTCAATCAGCTGTGTCTTATCCATTTTCATTCAGTGAACAATCGATATTTTTCATTACCTTCTATCTCAGAGATTATCCTTTTGACAATGATTTTTTTCGGGTCTGGGAGCAACTTGACCCTTTTTTTAAGGTCCTCAAAATCCGAAAATGGTTTCTCTTCACGGGCATTGATTATCTCCCACATATGCTTCTTGCCAAGGCCAGGCAGGAGTTCAAGCTGGTGCATCCTTGTCGAGAGAGGCTGGGCCTCGTTCAGGAACTTGATGAATGCTGCTTGATTCTTTTCCACGAGGTCACCGATGACATACGCCAGTTCAGACCTCGCAGTGGAAGTAAGCTTCGAGACAGGCAACCTCCCGACGATATGATGAATCTTATCACGTTTCCCTTCTCCGATATAGAGCTCCTCATTCGGACCGATCGGGATATCCTTTTTCGGGACAAGCTCAAGAAGGACAAACTTATTTGTCCCAAGAGCATGGACAATCGGCGTCTTTTTATGCGAAGGCCTGGTATCGAAAGGGTATCCGTTCGGCAATACATCAAGCACTATCGCTGTTTCTTCCTTGATGCGATTCTCCATCGTTACCCCCCGAACCTAAACTTCATGAGACACGCAGAAGGTACTATTTAAATGTTACGTTCTATTATGAAGAAAAAATCGACCAGAGAAATCCAGTTTAGCGTCCAGCACCAAGTGAGACATACTGGAACATCGCTATCCAATCAGCAAATAGGAAGAGAAGGATCATTGATCTTGATAGTCCGTAAATCAAATGAAAGAAGATATGCAGGATAAAATGGATTTCCAAACAGAAATCTACTACATCATCTACTACATAATATTGACACAGAACAAGTAACTCACCGCCTTCCCACCTGGGGTCCGCTCTCTTTTCCTGACACAGACCTCCTCACGCCAGTCCTGCCGGGTCCTTCCTCCCGTCTAGGTCTGCTTTCGAGCCTCCCGCCTGGCCCCCTGCTGGAATAACCTGATCTTGGTCCTTTACTGGAATGCCCAGGCCTTCCGCCAGGTCCCCTGCTGGAATACCCCGACCTCCCACCAGGCCCCCCGCTAGAATTTCCTGGCCTCCTCCCTGGTGGTCCCCTCTCATCATATCGTGACCTTGCGCCAGGCCCCCTCATGCTTGGCATAGCTACCACCTTGAAATCAGGGGTCTCCATCTTCTGCACCTTCACCTGGCATTCATAGAGAACCTTCCGGAAATTATCATGGTCTCTGGGTGAGAGGATTGTCACCGCTTTCCCCTCATTCCCTGCACGGGCGGTCCTGCCAATCCTATGGATATACTGTTTTGGATCCTTCACCGTATCATAATTGTAGACATGGGTGACCCCGGTGATATCAAGACCACGTGCAGCAACATCGGTGCAGACAAGGATGGCCACCTTCTTGGAATGGAAACTATCGAGGATCTGTTGCCTCCTCGCCTGAGTCAATCCACCATGTATCCCTATAGCATCAAAGCCGGATTTTATCAGGTTGTTAGTGATATATTCCGTTGTGGTCCTCGTATTCGTGAAGACCATTATAGGCCCCTCCGATTCCTGGCTGAGGAGATGCGCAAGGAGAGAGAATTTCTGGTTGTCCTGCACATTATAGAACTGCTGTGTCAGCAATGTCGGGTCGACCATCGCTACACCTGATATCGTCACAGGATCCCTCATATACCTCCCTGCGAGGCGCTGGATCTCAGACCTGATGGTTGCTGAGAAGAGGAGGGTCTGCCGATGTGAAGGTGTCGCCTTGATGATCCTCTCTACATCTTCGATGAAACCCATCTCAAGCATGATGTCCGCCTCATCGAGGACCAAAGTGCGCACCCTCGTGAGATCGATGGTCCTCCTACTCATATGATCAAGGATCCTTCCGGGTGTCCCTACCACAACATCGGTATCCTGGAGATTGTCGATCTGAGGGTTGATAGACACCCCACCGTAGACAGTCGTCACTTTAATGGGTTTATATTTTGAGAAGAGAATTATCTCTCCAGCGACCTGCTCTGCTAGTTCCCTTGTGGGAGCGAGGACAAGCGCCTGGATCCCGGCCCCAGGGATGGTCTTCTGGATGATGGATGCCCCGAATGCAAGGGTCTTACCTGACCCGGTCGCCGAACCTCCGATGACATCCTTCCCCTCATTGATGATGGGGATGGCCTTTTCCTGTATCGGGCTGGGTTCTGTGTAATTTCTTTCTTCAATCGCTTTTAGGATAGGCTCGATGAGCCCTAATTCTTCGAATTTCATTGTTCAGAATCAGATTATATCTTGTATATCTTTCACTCCATATTTTATTAAAATAAGCTATAGTGCCGGGTAATCATATTTAAGTGTTGCGGTCAATCGAAGCTTAAAGACACGAAATCCCATCTCTTGCCTCTCTTGCTTCTATCACCACCTATCTCTCTCACCGTTCTCGGCTTCCATTAGTCCAGCTCCGTAAATTATTAATACCAGTAAATAGAGAAAATACCTTATGGGACAAGACCTCGACCCATTCGTGAGTTTCATGCTTGATAAAGCCCAAAAGAAAGACAAGCCGACAGAGCCCCAGAAAATGCTTTCTCCGGAACGCGGGCCTGATCCCACTGTCCAAAGGGGCATGAGCAAGGAAGACGAGGAAGCGGTCCTCCGTTTCACGAATAGCCTTCAAAAGAAGAATCAGAGATGATATGATCCAAGGAGGAGATCATCCTCTTCGAATGAGGAAGTAGAGATAGAGGGCATAGCAGAATATGAACAATGTCCCTTTCCATTGGGTGAGATAACTTTTTCTTTTGATGAACATGAGCGCAAGGAGCAGTGAAGACACCCCGACAAGGATGAAAAGGTCAGTCATCCAGGCCCAATCAAAAGTTATGGGCGCAATGATGGCAGTCATCCCAAGGATGAAACCGATATTGAATATATTTGATCCGACGATATTTCCTATGGCGATGTCATCATTTTTCTTGAAAACCGCAGTGATTGAAGCAACCAGTTCAGGAAGGGATGTCCCCACTGCGATGACCGTTGAACTGATGAGGATCTCTGAGACATGGAATGCCCTGAGGATATCAGTCACGCTCCCGATGGTCCACCTCCCCCCGAGGAAGAGGAGAGCTATACCCGTAAAAACGAAAAGAGAGGCTTTCAACCCTGACATATCCTTCTGTGCAATTCCCTCATCTGCTTTCCCTATCCCACGATTTTTCCAGCTCATAAAGAAAAAGACAGCGAAATAGGCGAACAAGACCAGACTGTCCAGCCTCGAGAGCCTTCCGTCGAAAAAAAGGAGGACAAGAAGAACAGCCCCGATGATTCCAAGGACTACTTCTCTCTTTATGATCTCTTTTCTCATAGCGATTGGAGCGATAATCGATGAAATCCCTAGGATGAGTAGAATATTACTTATATTGCTCCCAACAATATTCCCGACAGAAACCCCTCCTATCCCTTTCAAGGCAGAGAATACACTGACAACCATCTCAGGCATCGAAGTCCCGAATGCGACTACCGTCAAACCAATGGTCATATAGGAGACATGCGCCCGCTTTGCAAGAGCGATACTGCCATCGATGAGGAAATCAGCTCCTTTGACAATCGCAGCAAGCCCGACAGCGAGCAGGAAATAAGTGAATATCATCACAAGGTATCGGATTGGCTTGATATTTAAAATCTGCTTTTTCTTACCGGTGCGTTTGACATGTGAAATCCACGCTAACCTCTATGGAAAAAAGACTGAAAAACCCAACTAATCCCACAAGCAGTAGCTATTCCCTGACCCTGAAATAGAACAGATTTTCGATAGGTTTGCGTAATGACACGAGACTGCCGTAAGGTATTTAATGCCTGACAAGAGCCCCCTCAAAATGGAAGATTACCGCTTGGTAGACCTGGGCATCCTTATCAAAGATACCCTGGTGTTCGCCGACCCCCATCTGGGCTATGAAGAATCGCTCGCCCGTGACGGTGTCCTTGTCCCAAGGCTTCAGCTCTCTGACCTGTTTGCCAGGCTTGAGGCCATGATACTCTCAGCGAAGCCAAAGTCGATAATCATCGATGGAGATATCAAGCATGATTTCGGAAGGATCCTCTCCCAGGAGAGAAACGACGCCGCAAACCTCCTCTCATTCCTTTCAAAGCATGCCGCAGTCACCCTCATCAGGGGAAACCATGACCGCGCCCTTGATTCCCTTGCCAGGGCAGGCAAGGTAGAAATCGTTGATCACATATTCATCGACGGGTTTTTCATCACCCATGGCGACATCATAGTCGATATCCCTCCTCACTGCCATACCATCGTCATCGGCCATGAGCATCCTGCGATCTCCATTCGGGAAGGAGGCAGGGTAGAGAGGTTCAAATGCTTCATAGAATCAACGTTCAGAGGGAAAAGGCTCATCGTGCTCCCAAGCGCAAATCTCCTCACAGAAGGCCATGATCTCATGCTTGAACAACCTATCAGCCCTTTCCTTACAGATACAAAGGACGCAAAGGCATTTATCATATCAGAACCAGGAAAGATTCTCTCTTTCGGGACGCCCTTTAAACGATTAGAAAAGAAAAAAAATTGAAAACTGAGGATTGAAGAGCGATTCAGGCTTTTTTCCGTGAATTCTGCCAGGAATAGCTCCTGAGAGTCGATGTCTTCCCGAAACCGCAGGACGCACATACCTTATGGGTCTTGTGGTAGGTCCTCTCACCGCATCTCCTGCAGACGATATGGGTCTTTTTACCAGAATGCTTCCCCATTGATGGAGTTCCTTTCGTCATTCTCTTACTCCGGAGATATCAGGATGATGGTATCGCCACGCAGGAACGCTGTGCCGATCTTTCGTTTCATCTCCCCGTTCTCCCTCTCTTCAGCGTTTTCGAGGACAACATTGATATGGATGTCGAATGCTTTAAGGTTTCCGACGAACTGCTTGTTATTCTTGAGTTCGACGATTACGCGCTTGTTCCGCGCCTTGTTCAAGGCATCCAAAGGTCTTGATGCTTCCATTTTTTTCCCTCCAAAAAATAAAAAGTGTTCCTACGGATACCGAGATGCTATTTAAATGTTGCTGTTTTTGCTCCCGCTACTTTTTTATATCCCTTCAACAGGTCACAAGCCATGGATGACCCAGTAAAAGAGATCCTCTCCATAGTCGATGAGGACGATAACGTGATAGGGAGTGAATCCCTCTTTGATGTCCACAAGCTGGGCCTCCTCCATAGGGAAGCCCATATCTATGTCATAAACGGGCGATTACGAGTTCTCCTCCAGAAACGCGCGGATAGCCATCTATGGGACACCTCAAGCGCCGGTCATTTCAGCCCTGAGGAAGACTACCTGCAGGGCGCGATGAGAGAATTTCGAGAAGAGCTCGGTTTAGCCCTGAAGAAGAAGGAATTCCGCTTCCTCGGCAAGGAAAGGCTAAAAAAGCCCTCCATTAAGAAAGACAGCCAAGGCAAGGTTCACCACAAGATAAATAATCTCTTCGCAGGGGTTTTTCTCATAGAAAAAGACATACCCCTTGATCATTTTTCTCCTGACCCTTCAGAGGTGGACTGCGTCCGATATTTCGATAAAAAAGAATTGCATGACCTTATGAAGACCGATGATATGACCGCTGTTTCAAAAGAGATCATCAAAAGGATCATCCTCCCTCTCATGAGCGGGCCGCCCAAAAAAATAAGGAGCAAAAGAACATGATGGCTTTTTCGAAAATCGAGATAAGAGACCTCATCAAGTCAGCCGGAGCGATAACCCTCGCCTTCGCTATCCTCATGGGCCTGGAAAGCTTCAATGGTTTCCTCATCAACCTTGCCATCGCTGCTGTCACGGTCAGCATCGGATTCCTCGCCCATGAACTTGCCCATAAAGCGGCCGCAAAGCATTACGGATATTGGGCAGAATACCGTTCAAACGACCCCATGCTTGTCATCATGATCCTCATGTCATTTGTCGGCCTCATCTTCGCGGCGCCAGGAGGAGTCCTCCTCCAAGGTTCAGTCACCGAGAAAAGGACAGGGAAGATCAGCGCCGCTGGACCCCTTGCCAGCATCGTCATCGGATACCTATTCCTCGTTCTTGCTTTATCATCAAAAGGCTCCGCCCTTGGGTTGGTCGGTGATTTCGGGGTCATGATCAACGCATGGCTTGCGCTTTTCAATCTCATCCCGTTCTGGATTTTTGATGGAAAGAAGATCCTTTCATGGAATAAGCCTGCCTACGCCCTCCTCGCAGGGTTGGCCATCGGACTGTTAGTGCTCCGGCATTTCCTGTTATGAGACGGTTTGAACAGAAGACCAAGACTGAACATAACACATCCTTTAGTTACACTTTATCCAGTGTTATTTCGATGGTCGAGACCCTGACCCCTTTCCCGTCCTGGTTCTCGAATTCTTCAGAATCGATAGAGATATCTTTGATCTTGATCTGTCCGACAAGGAATCGTTTGGTGGCCACTTCGACGACATCGACAGCCCTTGAGATGAATTTTCCTCGGGCCTTGACGATGACCTCATCCGCATTTTTCGTCGTGAATTGCATGACCACGCCAGTGACGTAGTTCATGAACGGCTTACTACCGACGAAAATGGAGTTGTCAGGACCCATCGAAATCCCTCCCCTACTTATTTTCTGGTCTTCATCAAGCGGGTCGCGTATCCGGCTATGATATTCCTGAGCTTTGCGCTTTCGACCTTGACAAGCCGAGAAACGAGCGGTTTATTCTGCTCATAATTGCTTGTCAGTTTATCACCGTGCAGAGCCACGAGCTTGTTTGTCATCCTTTTAATCAGTTTAGTCTTAATCCGTCCCACTGTTAACACCGTTCTCTATTAGTTAATGCATACCGTATTCCCACGAAGTTTATAAATGTTTGGAAAATGAATGACTATGAAGAATATGCACGAAAAAAGGGTCCTGCGCAACCTCATTAAAAAAAAACCCAATTCATCCCATATTCAACCGTTCAACAGAGACCTTGCCTGCCTGAACCTTCAGGATGACTTCGCTATGCGCCTCGAATTCCGCCACTTTCTGGACGATATCAGGAAGGAGGATGCGGTTTCCCCTCAAATCCAGGTTAGTGATGATCTCCTGGACCTGGTCTTTTGGTATTTGCGTGAGCCCATCCATCATCTTTTTTGTGGAATCCCTGGAAGATGATGTTTTATACTGGTGGGTCCTCTCGAAAAGGAACCTGGCGATCCTGTCAGCAACGTCAATCCCAGTGCAAGCGGTGATCCCTTGTAGACCCGGTGAGAGATTCACTTCTATAACCAAAGCACCTTTCAAACCATCCAACATATCGACCGCACAGATTTCGGCGCCAACCGCCTTCGCGGTCTCGATCGCTATCCTCCTTGTATGTGAGTCAAGGATGACAGGCTCCCCCTTCCCTCCCGCATGGATATTTGCCCTGATCTCCCTTTCGACAGCATGCCTTTTCATTGAAGCTGCCACTTTATCACCGATCACGATCGCCCGGATGTCAGACCCGTCTGTATCGACATACTCCTGGATAAGGAATGGCTGCCTCAGGGTCTCGAGCGCATCAAGCATGGATGAAGCAGCGGCATAGGAATCTGCGAACATGACCCCTTTCCCCTGGGTGCCCTTAGGGAACTTCATTACGATCGGATAGTTGATTTTCTCAAGGATCTTCCTCCCTGCGACTGTCGAAGGGGAGAGGTAAGTGGTAGGCATAGGGATATTGAACGTCTGCAGCTTGAGGTGCGTGAGGAGCTTGTCATGGCCGATAGTATACGCTTCAGGATTGATCGGATTGTAGCATTTACCCTCGAACTGCTGGGAGATAGTCCGCAGGACATCGACGAACCGAAAAGAACCTTTCACATGGAGGCAATCATATTCAGGGACTGCCTTCCCTTCGTATATCACCTCAGTCCCTTTTGATGAAAGGCTTACCTCCACCTTCCTGATATCATAATGGTCGACAGATCCAAAATATTTCGCCATGGCTTCCGCCAGCCAGAGTGAACTCTTGCTCTGCTGGGAAAAAAGCGCTGATGTGTATTTTTTTTCCAAATATATCACTTCTTCAAAGGATCGACAAAAAAACCATGCAGACGGATGATGTTCTGGCCTATGAGCAGCTTATATCTAAGATGGCTCCGATCCGCGATAGTGAATTGTTCCCTGATGTTCTTCCCAGAGATCTCCAGATTGACCCAGATGAGTGACCTGACAAACTGACCATTAGAGGATTTCACAAGCCTCTCACCGATCGAAGGCCCAAGCCCAAGTTCTTTCGCGATACCCACATCGATCGAACTTTTAGTCGCTCCTGTATCCACCCGTCCTTTCAGCTCTTTTTTTTTCCCGCCCTTCCCTACGATGATGACTCGCTCAGTGAATCCCAAGGCAGGACGCTGGGAGTAATCCATAGCACTAAGAGAGGCCTCCCGTATATTATTTAAAGGTTGTGGTAAAGCATCCATTGCCGTGAGAAGAGAGTATAACCAGCATCCCCCCAACTTTGAAAATGATAGACAAAGAAAAGATGGGGCTCTCCTATCTAGACCTGTCCTTGACCGACCTCAACTCATGGATGAGCTTATGGAGGCAGACGATCTCAGTATCCACTTTACTATTGATTTTTCTGAGTTCGCTTGCGAAATCCGGTTCCTCGAACACATTATGCACCCAATCAGCGAAATCATTCCTCGCTTCATTGACATGGTGCTTGAAAACGTCTTCTCTCATGTCCCTTAATGATTCAGCCAACTCAAGGACGCTTCCGATGACCCTGCCATCTGAAAGGTAGAAATGCCTTTCTGTGGGAGCCCTACCCAGGAGCTTGCTCTTGATGATGACTTCAACGCTTGTTTTTGGGGCTGAAGTTTTAGCTCTAGCCTTAACTCCAGAAGTTTTTCCGGATGCCTTCTTCGAGGTTTTTTCCGGAGCATTTTTTACAATTTTCTGAACCTTCTTTTTTGAAACCATTTTTCCACCTCTTTTTTGTTCCGCGATTAGGTCTGACACGCCTTCGGAACCCCTGATCCGGCCTTTTTAGCGAGATCGCTCATGATATTCATATACGCCATGAATGAATCATATGGTCCCCCCAGATGGCTTGCTGAGCCTCCTGCAGTGGACATATACTGGAAATGATCGCTTGTCTGCAGCATCCTCCATGTCTCTGCGAGCTGCGCGTCACCGGTCGATAGAATCCCTTCTTCCATCGAATAGACCCTGCTGATTGCCGAATGCTGAAGAGGATTTCCAAACCAGGCAGACATCCCTTCAAGGCTATTGTTGATGATCGGATGGTGGATGTCAAGCTCAGCAGAAGGAAGATTTTTCCTCAAAGCCTCTTGCGGCGTGACAAAAGAGATACCTTCTTTCCTGCATTCCCCTGGAAGATTCCTCATGAAATTAAATATCCCTGTACTTTTCCTGTTATGCTCCCCGAAAATCTCAAAAGGCAAGAAAAGGTTGACGAGCGGCCCATCAGCTCCAGAACCAGCCAGCCAATGTGCGAATGTCTTTGAAGAGAGAGGGAACTGGTTCCATCGGGGATCAGAAAAGCGGTATTGAATATCTTCTGACAACCTTGGATTCTTGAGGAGCAACGATATTGATGTGCTCCCGATCGGCTTGTACACATGGTTCGGGCTCATCCATCCAAGAGCTTGAGGCGCTCCGTTAGCGATGATCCCAAAAAACCCCATCGACTCAGCCATCCTCGCGATATTGTTGCTGTAGAGCAGCTCAGCGTTGCTGAATACTTTAGGCGCCATCCCGAAGGTATCCATGATCTTCCTCTTATGCATCATTACCTGCCGCTCGAATTCCTTTTCTGAATATAAAGATGAGAATGAATGATAATAAGGTCCCCCCAGGAATTCGACCCAGCCTGTTCTGGCAAGAGCCCTGAAAGAATCGATGACTTCAGGGGTATACTTCTCGAACTGATCGATCGCGACGCCGCTCATCCCAATCGCCAACCGGAATGACCCTCCCTGCTCTCTCAGAGTATCAAGGAACATACGCGCAGCTGGCAGATAACATCTCCCTGCGATCGCTGTCGTCAATTCCTGGTTTTTTGCCTCATCGAAATAGGCCCCCGACTTACCCACCTCGAAGACAGAATAATGCCTAATCCGGAATGGCTGATGGACCTGGAGGCATAAGCTGATATCGACCATGTGTTAACCCAGCACTCGCTGGTAGACGCCGATGCATTTTGAGGCTGGTACATCCCATGAGAATTTCCGGACCTCATCCCCACCTTTGTCCCTAAGCTCATGGTGAA
>Ga0066601_10000866_pt1 | contig 11332 bp, 13 predicted proteins | sample Medcelwee11metaG_FD_59487 | JGI IMG/M metagenome (GOLD analysis project Ga0066601, IMG submission 59487) | Freshwater pond sediment microbial communities from the University of Edinburgh, under environmental carbon perturbations - Medium... | ecosystem: Environmental > Aquatic > Freshwater >... | reverse complement strand
GGTATTGACCAGATCGTCGGTATAGCCCGCCACCGACTGAAACCCGCTCACCACGATGCCAGGCGCCACCAGCGACACCCGCACGCCTTTCGGGCCGATTTCGCGACGCAACCCCTCGGCAAGGGAGTGCACGGCGAATTTCGTAGCCCCGTACACCGCACTGAAAGGCGAAATCTGACGCCCGACGGTGGAACCGACAACGACGATATCGGCGGCTTTTCCGGGAAAGCGCCCTTCCTGCATGGCAACCATCCTGCGGGCGGCCTTCTGCAGAAGCAGCAGCGCTCCGGTCACGTTGATGTCGAGCACCTCCCTGAACTCCCCGAGGTCGGCATCCTTCACCGAACCGCCGAGTCCGCGCCCTGCGTTGGCCACCACGATGTCGGGCTCCCTGCTGAACCTCGCCCCGGACGCTGCGAACAGCCGGTCGATCACCGCCTCATCGGCGGCGTCTCCGGCCACCCCGCAGAATACCCTGCCGAGCTCGCGCTCAAGATCGGCCAGTTTTTCCGCATTGCGTCCGCTGCCCACGACCCCGTAACCGGAAGCCGCGAACAGGCGCGCCGTCGCCTCACCGATGCCGGATGTGGCTCCGGTTACAATCGCTATCCTTTCATACTGCTCATTCATGGTGTGTATTGCTTGATACGTTACTGATATCATTTATATATACGCAGGCAAAGCAAAAAAGCAATCCGTGAAGGGCTCATGGATTGCTTTTTTACGGGGACTATATGGCGGTTGCGAACCATGAGGCAGTAACTTACAGGTCATAGGAAAAACTTTCGGGTACCGAAGGGACATAAAGGGCCTAACTGTCTTTATTCCGTTTTCGGGCATTATGCCTGCGCTCCCGCAGACCGCCATCCTCAGGAAATGAGTGCTCCTGCTGCTCCAGTTGCCTGTCGAGCAGAAATGTCGTGACCTTTATCAGTCCCATCACCACATTTGCGGAAATTTCCGGATCGGCATGCTCGATTCCCTTGCGGAAGGTCTCGTAATCAGCTCCCGGCTGGCCGTTCAACTCCCGCATCCGCTTTGTGTACGGATGCCCCTGGGGCCACTCCTGCAACCCTTGCATCCTCAGAAAATCGCGGTAATCCTCGAGCAGTTCCTCCAGACTTGCCCGGGCGACACTGGCAAGTCTGATCTCCGTCTCCTTCGACGCACCCGGTGCCTGACTGCCCTCGACGATATTCTGCTTCCCCGAACGGGCAGCCTGCACCATCCGGTCGATGGTTCGATCGGGCCTGAGGAAAAACCGGTTGCAGAAATACACGGTGGCATCGTAGACGATCTGCGCCTTTTTGCGGGACAACTGGTTATGATAACAGTCCTGCGGGGGAATGAACGAGCCGGTCATAAAGAATTGAATATGCTGTTTTATTGAATGCAGGGACATAACGGACATAAGGGACCTGAATATCTCAACTTATTTTCCATTGGCCCGTTCCGGCCTTTATGTCCTTACCCGCTATTTCCCGATGCAGAAAGTAAAACAGAACAGCTCAATAGAACACTATGTCTTTATTTTTTATATACATATAACAATCGCAACAAAGCAGCGTACACCTTAATAATAACATATTAGCAACATTACTTTGAATATCATCATCAAAGAAGAGCAAGCTACAACTGGCTTCCAGAGATGAAGGATGCTCTCATACGGTGGGAGGAGTGGCTTCTGGAGGGATGATGATGTCACTTATTTTTAATTCTTGTTAATAAAGATGTTATACAATTAAAAAATAGTGACAGGGTACAGCAAGGGCCTGCGTATGACCAGACGCCAAAACCATATTTTGCCCTCCGGACGGTTGCTTGCATAACTCTGATTATGTAAACCTTTAGGTTCCGAAGGCGTAGTACATAATTAAAGTTATGCAACTACCACGTTTACACGCTATATTACCTGATAGGACATGACAGTAAAATCACCCAGTGAAGCATGAAGGCGCAGCTTTTGAACAAAATGGAGCCGAAGGCGGAATGTAAGGTGTGACTGAATGCGAGAACAGGGTGGTATGATTTTTTTATTATGTTGGTGCTTGTGACTTTGTGGGTAATACTGTGCCCAATGCTGGCTGCAAAGCAAAGGTATGATTATATGAGTACTTTTTAACAGAATGCATATGAATTGAGATATAGAAGAGCCATATTAATACTTGAATCAATAAAAAGGAATAATGAACCTATTGAAATTGGTGATGAAGTACCTTTATCTGATGGCACAAAAGCAGGAACATATATATCACCAGAGAGATTACAAGATATAATAATTAAAATTAACGCATCGTGATATGATAGTTTACACCTCTAAAGGAATAATAGACTCTGATGAATTGCCATCAGGTACACCTGGATATATAAATAGTGGCATTACAGAAAAAGAGTATAATTATGCTGAGAAGTACATTCCCAACTTTAATTTATCTGACGTGCCAGCGCTTTATGAGAAGTTAAGCACCTACCAGCCGCCATATGAAAAGGGCTTATTTATGGCATATAATCATCCTGAAATCGGAATATCATTATCCTTTTTGATTATTATTGCCGGCTATTTACTGATAAAAAAATCATAAAATGAAATACTATTTCACTGAGAAAAAAGGCAAAAAAGAAGGCCCATTTACATATGATGATTTAAAGGATAAAAAAATATCAGACGAATATAATGTTTGGAGTGAAGGGATGGATTCATGGGTTAATGCTGGAGATTGCGCTGAATTATCACAACTTATTATTAAAAAGCCGCCCCTTACAGAGAAAGAGCTGAAAGCTAGAAGCTTATATTTAGAGTTAAAAAATAATAGCATTTACTTACTGATAGTTCATTTATTTACTACTATAGCAATATTTATTATCAATGGCGGTTTTTTGGAGGGAGAAGATTTGGTTTTAGTATTACGAAACTCTGCCAATCCTATATTTTTTATAGATGAAAACCAGACAATTATTTTTATTCTTTTTGCATCCACAATACTCGCGCTACCCTTTACAATGGTTTTTGGGTTGCTGGTTTATAAAAAGCTATTATTTGATAAATGTAAAAGAAAAAAGTCAGCCACTGCATTGGCGGTGGTGGGCACTATAATATTAATCTTATTAACAGTGATATACAAATTTTATTATGAGGGAATAATTTCCGGTATATTCAATTAATAAAAGTACCATTAGGATAGCTCCTTATATAAATACTCAATAAAAACTGATACGCAAATGACGAAATATTTATTTAAATAATTATTAAGGCCCGGTTTCCCAGACCCTAATAAAATCAATTATTCATTAATCCCTTTTCCCTTAAACTAAAATAGCTTCCTGTACATCCTAAGATAACATGATCGAGTACTTCCACATTAAGGAGTTGCCCTGCCTTCACAAGGATTTCAGTTACCGATTTATCTGCATGACTTGGATCAACTTCACCTGATGGATGATTGTGAGCAAGGATGATAGCATGAGCATTGGCAAGAAGAGCACCCTTGAATACCTCTCTAGGATGTACGAGAGATGAGTTTAAGGTTCCCCTGCTAACCATCTCAAAGCCTACGATCTTGTTCTTGGTATTCAGGTAAAGGGAATAAAACTCCTCCTGCGCCTTCTCATGTAGTCCTATAGACATAAGGAACTCTGCGACTAAAGCAGCATTTGACATCTTCTTTCCATCATAGAAAACCTGAGATTCCGTTACCAACCTTATGCAGTAACGAGGTACGGAGTCAAAGAGAGAAAGGTTTTGTGACATGATAAAAATAATTTAGGGTAGAAATAAATAACCCCGGAACAGATGCCGGGGGGGTTTGTTAACCCTAAATCAATGGGGTGTCATATGTATGCAAGATTCCGTGTCTGAATTTTTTATTAAAAAATTTTATATTGTTCTTTCAACCCCCCTAAATCATAATCCGAAGTATTACCATGCAAACTATCGCAGAATTACAGGCACAGATGGCTGTCATCCAGAAGCAAATTACAGAACAGAAAGCTGCAGGTAAAAGAGATGCAATAGCCGATATTGTTTTCAAGATGAATGAATTCGGTATTTCAATCAATGATATACAGAGAAAAATAGCACCTGTTAAAGCAAGAAGATCAAAAACAGTTAAATACAGACTGGAGGATAAAGCCTGGAGTGGGAAAGGTAAAAAGCCTAAATGGGTTAAGGATATCGAGGAAAGAGGTGGGAGTGTTGAGGATTATCGCATTGCCTGATTCTGTAAGAGGACTTAATTACAAAAGGGTTACACTTTAGTTGCCCTTTTGTATATCAACAAAAATTAATTCTGTTAGTATGGAATAAATTTTTTTTGAAAATATATGTCAGTTATCTGAAAAAATAACTTCTGGCTTGCCATTTGCTATTACATAAATAAATGGAGAGTAACCAGTATACCCGCCAAACCCGTTCTTAGCATTAACCTCGCCATATACAGGTCGGTGCCGTGCTTTACCGACATACACATTTCTAAATCTTGCTGAGTAAGGATCTTTGAGCCGATACTTAACAGCGGCTATAGCTTTATTAATTATAACTAAATTGCTTCCCGATGGAGCACTAAAGATAATTGTTTGGACAGAAGATTTAGAAGAGCTATTGGCATTTTTCTCAATATCCTGCTGGCGGTCGATCTGGAGAATGAGGTGTTCGATCATCTCCTCGGTGGAGGCCAGAAGCCCTTCAGCCGTTTTATCAGCATCGAAATCTTCAGCATATGCATTGTATCCAATAAGGAGAAATAGACTACAATAAAATAGGTTTATAAAATTCTTTGCTATCAGTCTCATGTTGTTAGAGAATGTTACATTTTAAAGTTTAATATCATAAAGAGCAATAGCGTGGCTTTTATAAGCTACTTTTCCATTATAAAATATACGATTAATAGGTAATCCATTGCGGAACTGATCATCATATTTTTAAGAAAATTAATTCCTTCTCTTAAGTTAATTGCAGTTCTCTCTATTAGGTGATAATATGAATTAAATAAGTGTTACAATTAGCTTGATATATTAATTGACTTACTTGAACATAGAAAGATAATGTGCGCGGATTTATATTTGATCTATTAGTATGTAAGGGAATCAAGATCTTTTGCGGTGATTTTTATTGATTCAATAGCCATTAGAACCTTGCTCTGCTTTTTCCGGTCTCTCTAAATGCAATTATTGTGACTTGCTATATTCCTTACTGATAATTTCTTTAGCAGCTGAATTAGCGGCCTCTGGACTGTCAAATGTTCGCTTTATAAAATAGAAAAATGCAACTTCAAAATCAGCCAACTCAATGAATATGAAATTGTTGGTAGAATGAAAAAAGTAAAAGTCAGGATTTGTGGTTGAGAATACCACCAATGAATTAATTTTTGCTGATTTAGACTTGACGCAAAGGGTTTTCAATGAACCTCTTAAGTTTGAAAATACCTTGAATGGACTTGTGTCCATTGGCCCTTGAAACATCGAGATAGGCATTTTCCCGATATATGGACTATATTCAGTACCCTTTACTTTGTTTAGCTTTCTCCGTAGATCAAGTACTTGAAATTTATACTCTATAGTTTCAAGCCAAAGGATTATTAACTCAGTTATTTCTTTTGTGAAACTGCTACTCGTGATATCAACTCTATCAAATTCATGTTTAAGATGGCTTTCTAAAAACCCCAAAATATGAGAGTTACAATGTTTACATACAGGCAAGGTGGTTTTATTGAAAGTCTGTGATGAGCCGTTAGTATTGGTTATAAATGTTCTCTTTGTGCAATGACCATAAACCCATCGAGGAATAACATGCTCACGTGTTAGCTCTTCTGTAGAACCGCAGAAAATACACAAAATAGCTTGATGATCCTCTATCAGCGCATCAATAATTTTCTTGTGGTTAATTCGTATCTTTTTGCGAAGTGCAACAAGCCTCGTATTTACACTCATAGAATATGTGAAATCCTTAAGCACAATAATAAATAGATTGATCCGCCTTAACTGCGGATTTTTGAGAATTCTATCTTGATTTTAAAGCCTCAATAGGATAAGAGGTTTCACAAGGCTCCTAACCACATCTCTTCACTCACAATTCTGATGGGAAACCCTTTCTCATCTCGACTTTCTACAGCGCGTTCGATTTTCCTCCCAAAGCTTGAATATTTCCAGTCCTGTGAGGACATGGTACCTACCACAAGATAATGAACGAATCGGTTTACCCTGTCGGTGACCTCTCCTCCTTTAGCCTCTATAAGCTCCTGACACTCTTTTCTTGTACCATGCAGGAACTTCCCTGTGAGACAAAATATCCTTTCAGGAAACTCTATTCCTGTATCGTAATCCAGAGGTAAGGTAGTTGATAGTCCATCTGATACACCGTTCTTCATCCCGTCACCGAAAAGGCTTCTGATATATGCCTGCAGCTCGATGCGTTCCTCTGGAGTAATCTTGCCATCCTTCATGATCTCTCGAATAAGCAGGTACAATTCTGAGGCTGGCCATGTATGCTGAAGGTGAGGATTCTCTGCCAAAAAAGCTCCCAGATACGAAATTTCGTCATCATCCAGCTTCCGATCAGAGTCGATACCACGGCATACACCTATCAGTACCTCATGCATAGAATCTGGCCCAAAATTCGCCTGAAGTGGCACCTCCCATGCAATCAGGTAATCTATCGCTGCTATTATGTCCCTAACATCATCGACAGTAACCGATGACATGCTGAGAAGCTTTTCCGCCCTGAGCCCGATCTGAAAAAGTAGCTTGTTCTGGAATAGAGGGTTGTTTTCATCCATCCATGTAGCAAGAAACAGTTTTTCCTCTGTGGTGATGGAGCCATCAGCAGCGATTCCCTCAAGGATGCCACGGAGGCTTAAGAGCGCTTTACTCCTGTTCCGGTAATAGTTGAAGGCTGGATTTACCGGCTGTCCGTGATCATTCATTTGCAGCATGCTTATGAAGGTAAGATACCCGGAAAAAACACTTCAAATAATGTACGGAATGCTACCGTAAAAACACGCGATCAGTAAGGGGAAACCGCTATTACTTATTGGTGGAGCTTCTTACATAAAAAAATGAAGGACCGTACATTTACGTCTGTACAGTCCTCCACGAGAATATTCATGACGTGTCAGGATGTAGGCTAATCGGCCAACATCTATAGAAGTGTGCAACGAACACCTTACACACCTATCGCGTTGATAAATATGCACTTAGATGTTCAAGGTGTTCACTCAATATTTCACCTAGACCAACCGAACAAAATGCTTGGTTTGACCGGAGCCCTGTTTTTCCTCCTCTTCAACCATGATGCCTGCGTACACTGCAGTAGACAAAACTGCTTTATACTCAGTAGCAATCATGTTACTTTTCTTCAGTAGGTCGCGGTTCGTCATCCTTCCTCCAGCTTTTCTCAGGATGCCTTCGATCTTTTGTCGTTTCTGGGCATATGGCGAAAATTCGAACTCGCTGGATAGCAGGTGTTTAATCGCTTCCCAAAAATAGGTGACTGCGGCAATGGCCTCCTGCATACTTTCAGCTGAGATAACCAAGTCATTGTGGGCAGGATCAACCCCATGTGCTGCCATTTTGACCACCTCGTAGATCATGGCAATCTTGAACTTCACAACATCAAGGCGACTTAGATAACCAAAGAGCATTTCGCCAAGGTCACTGTTCGTAGTTTTGATTCGGTGAATCTCGGCCATATCAGCTTCGAACGAAAGTTGATATTCCGCTACCGCTTCAGGGGAGAGGTGGAAGGATTTCCCTGTTGCTCTAATAGCCTCTGCTGTCCTGTATATTTCAATCAAGTTATCATAAAAAAGCTTTTCCTCATCTGGTTCCGGATCATCCCTCTGCACCATAGATTTAAGGGTTCGCGACCTATCCGGCTCATAACAAAACAGAAACCGCTGAAGAAAGCCACTGTGCTTATCGGTTTCCCGAATCCGCTGCTTGAACTGCGCCATAGTTATACCTCCCAGGATCGAGAGGCATGGCGACTTAATAGAGGAGTCCTCCTTTTTCAGTTTGCGCTTGTGGTCATTGCCGTCATAGACGTCCAGAATAAAGCTTTCATAACCGGAGTTGTAATCTTTACGTATATTATCCAAGAAGCTGGAAAACTCACTGTAACAGGCTATCCCTGTGTTCATGACTACTTTTGTTTCACCTGTTCGCGGCTCCCTCATGACTTCAATCACTCCTTCAAGGCTGCCACTCTCAGGCATCAAAAACTCTACAGTGAGATGACGCTCCAACTCCTGAAGCGTCTTTTTAGTAAACATGACCCCTGTGGTTTTTCGGTTGATGCTACTTCCCGCCAGGAAAATCATGTACAGGTTTGGCCTAATCTCGTCTCGTCCTACCCTGATTTTCACTTTGTTACCGATTACTGCCGCAGTGGTCATTAGTACGGCGCCGTACAAAAATCCTCTTGGGGCATCCGTTTGCCTCTCCAGGTATTTAATGACACCCCCATAGAAGGTATCCGGTATAGCCGCGCTTAGATCACTCTGGGGCTGGGATACAGGCTGTGGTGTTGAGGTCATCGTGCACCTCCTTTACCGGACATGACATACCTTGTTGCTTCAGCCTCGATGTCCTCTGTTGTTGCCTTCCGATTGGTCAGCATCCAGTCCTCAAGCTCTTCCCTTTTGAAGTAGAGCTTTTTGCCCCGAGGCTTGTAACAAGGGATCTCTCCTCTGCTGGTAAGTTTGTACATGTAGCTTTTCGACAAACCTGTGAATCCTGCCGCCTCATTGAGGTTAAGCACAGATTTCTGAAAAGGAAGGCTGCCGTTTTTCTGCGAACTAAGTTCCTGAAGTCTCGTCTTGATGAGCGGGAAAGCCTCTTGGCTCTGAGAAAACGTATTCATTATTGTGATTGTTTTTGTTGTAAAACCAGCACTTCATCATGCTGACAACAACAAGGTAACATCATACAGAATAACAACTTAGAATTTAGTTTTGAATCAACACTCAACGAAAAATCAACTCTTTCTCAATTCTTTGTAACTTCTTTTAGCTCTGCTTATGGGGGATGCAAATGACTTGATAGGCTTTTTCCCGGAAACTTTGTTGTATTCAACCATCCAACTCAATCTTAACTCTAAAAAAGAAGATTCGCCTGAATTTATTGCAAGAAAGGCTTTACGCTCTTCTTCGGGCATCAGCTTAATCTTCTCTAAACAAAAGTTCTCGAAACTCCTGCTCACGGTTGTTCCGCTAACCTCCATACCAACAGTTGTTGGCCTTGGCGCTGAAAGGGCGTCCTCAATCAAGGTCAGGAAGTAATCGTACATCTCAATGTTCTTCCCTTGCCCCCTTGTTAACGATGCTTCTGTAGCCCTGTCAATACGTATTTTCTTTAGTACCTGCTGCATATCGGCCACAGCGTCTGCTGGGTGCTCCTGGTACAGAGGGTCGAATGAAGCCTCAAACAATCTTGCAAGAAGAGCTTTGGCATACTCCTTCTTCTCTCGATATAACTTGCCAACACGTGGATCAGCATCATAACTGTTCATCACTTGCTCTTCAAAATATCCTAAACCAACACAACTGCTGTAAGCAGCCCATAACCCCTTGGCCATTTTCAGCCAATCACGATCCTCGTCGTACTCCTCGATAGCTGCATGGAATGCGTTCATAAAAAGCAAGCCAGCGTCCGCTGTATCGTATTGATACCGATCAGGGGCATTCAGATGATCATTCATGAATCCAGGGAAATGCCCTTCCTTCCGGAGCTTCAGGATTTCGTCTTTAAGATGCTCATACATAACGTTCTTGCAGAATATCAGTTAAGTTGAAGTTCGGGTATCCTGTTGGCAGCCTCAAGCCTTTTCTCATCCAAAATCTGGCTATAGATCATCGTGGTTTTGATTTCGCTGTGACCAAGCATTTTGGATAGGGTAAAAATATCCGTGCCGTAATTGAGCTGTAACACAGCATACGTGTGTCGGGAACAATGGAAGGTAATATCCTTTGTAATTCCTGCCCTGAGCATCCACTGCGCTAAGGCTGTATTCATATAGGAAGAATAGTTCAAACCCATGAATACCCGATCATCAAGCTTACCTTCCTCTCCTAAAAGCTCCCTCGCCTGCTGTGATATATCGAGATACTGGAGCCCTTTTGTTTTTTGCTGGTGAAAGACAATACGCCAACCGTCACCAAAACGCTGAACCTCTCTCCACGCCAATTTTTGAACATCAGACCAGCGTAACCCTGTCAGGCAGGAAAACAAAAAAGCCCTTTTCAAAACATCATAGCGGCATTCGGCGTTAACAAGCTTCTGGAGTTCCTCATGTGTCAAATATTCTCTTTTAGGTGAAACTGCGCGGGGAAGGGGAATACCTTCACTGGGGTTGTTTTGAATGACCCGCTCCTTCACCGCCTGCCTGAGACCGGCTTTTAATTTGGAATAATAACTGTGCTGTGAAGAAGAAGCCAATGGCTGACCTGCTGAAGTGCGAGCTTTTTCACTCAGGTAGGTTTTAAATCCAGTACAAAATCGTTCGTCAATTTCGGAGAATGCCAAACCGGGAGCGTATTCAGCACTGATGTAGTCGGTTAGGTGCATTAATGTGCTGCGCCAGTTACCGTAATTCCCTGCGCTATGCAATTTTTTTTCCGTCTCAGCTTTGAAATAATCAAGAAAGACCGCTTTCGCCTTGAAATCCGGCGTAAAACCGTACTGCCCATTCTTGATTTCAAGCTCCCTGCGGCTTTTAATGGTACTTGCCAACTCCAGAATCTTCTTGTTCTGTTCTCTTTCGACAGTGTTTTTAGGCTTGTCGATCAGGTATAAATCCAGATACTCATACTCCCTGAGGGCCTTAACCATGCCTCCGGCTGTTTTTGACGTTCCCTTATAATACTCCAGGTACAGACTGATTTTTCCGCTGGAAGACTGCTTTCTCTGCCTTAGATGAACCTTGATGCTCATGACTGCTCCTTGCTGCTATTTGTTGTTAACGCTCATGCAAAATACACATTCAGCAACAAAAACCACAAAATAAACAGCAAAAAAAGGAAGCAAAGCGAATCAAGAATAACGCTATATTATTGTTTTTATTAGCATTAACAATACAAAGGAAACCATAAGAAAATAACTTCACTTTCCGATGCAGAAGCGGTCGAAAATCATATTGAGCAGCTCCCCGCTGACCACCTTCCCGGTGATCTCGCCGACATAGTCGAGGGCTGAGCGGAGTTCGAAGGCGATGAGTTCGGTGCCGGCGTACGCGCCGAGCAGTTCCAGTGCGTTCCGGACGGCGTCGCCGGCGTTGCGCAGTGAGGCGTAGTGGCGCAGGCTGGTGACCAGCACGCTGGCGTCGTGCAGCTTGTCGAGCCCT
>Ga0066601_10000865_pt1 | contig 11350 bp, 8 predicted proteins | sample Medcelwee11metaG_FD_59487 | JGI IMG/M metagenome (GOLD analysis project Ga0066601, IMG submission 59487) | Freshwater pond sediment microbial communities from the University of Edinburgh, under environmental carbon perturbations - Medium... | ecosystem: Environmental > Aquatic > Freshwater >... | reverse complement strand
GGGATGGGAAAGAAAGGGAACAGCGGGATTGCCAGTCTTTTCATCCTCATAGCAGTCCTTCTCATCGCAGTCATCTTTTCCGTCCTTTACATAAAATACAGCCAGGGGATGAAAAACCAGGCAGGCACCCTCTTCCAGCGCGCCCAATCAGAGGCCTCTTCCGCCCTCATCATCCTTGAGATTGCGGGGACCGATGGGAGGGACGGCCACCTCACCAATTTCACCCAGATGCTCCGCGTCCTTCCAGGCTCGACCGAGGTGAGGCTTGAGAGCTGCTCGCTCATGGTATCCAAAGGGTCTGACAGGATAACCCTGAATTACCGCGAAGGTGATTCGGTATTCGGAAATACCGGTTACAATACCTGGCTTCCCCAAGAGCTCGGGACCCTCACCATAGGGGCATGGCACCAGCTTGAAGAGGATCTTGATGATGACCAGGAAGACGATTATGTGAGGGTCAATACCTCTCATGTCTTATTCAATATCTCAGGCACCGATTCTAACCTTTCGATTTTCCCCCTCAATTACCAGAATGCCTCCCTCAACCTTGCGCTTGGGAACCAAGTGGTGAACAATGCTGGGTATATCCAGGAGCAAGGGACCATCTTCGGGTCTTTCACTCTCTCAGGGCTGAATCCAAATACCACTGTCCTTGATGCTTCTATAAATTTCACGGTGACCCCCCGAAGGATTGATGAGGGCTATTATACAGTTGATTACCTTGCACGGTCTGGTACGCCTGTCGACAATGTCCTCCTCGAGGGAGACACCATCCTCATCACGTTCCAGGGGCTTGGAAGAGTGTATTCCGATGAGTTCATGACTTTCAATTATATCTGTCCGGTAATCGTACCTATCGAGAAGACTATCTATACCGGGACAACGCTCCCAAAACAGAATAAAGTGATATTGTTTCCATCAATATAGACGAGGGCAACCAAAAAGTTTATATACTTTGTATTATGGTTTTAAATGAGCATATTTCAGAATACTAAAATGATGGTCCGCAACAAGAAAGCATTAATGGGGATTGGAACCCTCATCATTTTCATCGCAACTATCTTGGTTGCTGCTGTTGCAGCAGCTGTACTCATCTCCACTTCGAATGTCCTCCAGCAGAGATCGTTGCTTGTCGGTCAGGAGGCAAGGAAGTCCATCACCAATGCTATCGAAGTCATATCCGTCCTGTCAGGGTCTAACTCCACAGATGAGACTTTCAATGATTTCGAGATTCTCGTCCGGCTCTCCCCTGGCTCTGATGCCCTCCAGATGCGCCTTTTCGATCTTCAGTACATCTCACTCTTCTTCGACCAGGGAGCCGATCTGTTCTATAATGAGAATCAGACCAATATGGAATTAGGGCAGGTCAACACATCCTGGGCACCATTGTATGACCTTGACGGAGACGACGTCATCGACTCCATCAGGATCGTCAATGGTTCGCATTCAGCAGCAGATTTTTTTCAAGTGAACCTGACGTATCTCGGCCTCACCAATGTCTCGATAGGATATGACCTTTCCGATGCCGGGACCACCCCGATCCTTGTCATGATGGATGAGGCTGCGATCACCTTCGATGAGGATGTCTATGGCATCATCTCTGTCAATGGCAGATCAGATGATGATTTGACCCTCAACGCCTCAGCAACAGTAATCGTCAAGGAAGTCCCAAGCGATTGCTCGTTCGATGTTCTTCAGCCAGAGTCCAAATATTGCTATCAGATCGTCAATGGCAATAATGACATGGTCCTGAATTCCGGCGAACGCTTCAAGCTGCTCTACCGTGTCAAGCATGAGAACAGGCTTCCCACAGGCAATGAGATCTCGTTCATCTTCACCAATGAGAAAGGAAGGATGACCGAAGCGAGCATGAGGACCCCTGATGTCGTAGTATCGACGAAGACGAAGCTTTGGCCGCTTGGTTAGTTCTTTTTGCGTGGTGAATAAAGTTTTTAAATGGCCTTATTGATAGTACATGGGTCATTTGCGCACATGGGTGTTTCAATGCTTGGAAAATTGCTCGGGAAGAAGGACGCGGGGAAGGGGGATCTAGATTCCCTTAAGCAGCGTTTCAACTCCATTCAACAGGCCCAATCCCAGCCAGCCCAGAGGCCCCTGCCGCCGCAGGCTGTACAAGCCTCTGCATCTCCTGTCGCTCCTCCGGTACGGCCACCTTCTCAGCCGGTCCAAAGCGCCCAGTACCCGGCCCCTCCCGGAGGCCAGCCGGTTCAAGGGCAGCCGCTTCAATCCCGTCCGGCCATCCAGCGGCCTGCTGCACCGGCTGTCCCTGCCCAGCAGGGAGGATTTCAGGCCTTCTCTCCTACGCAGCAGGGATTCCCTCAGGGTTCCGCCCCATTGCAGCAGGGAGGATTTTCTCAGGCTTCCGCTACTATGCCTCAGGGATTCCCTCAGGCCTCCGTCCCTGTACAGCAGCCAGGCATCCAGGAATCACCGCATTTCGAGGTGGTCGAGGTGATCGGTGCTGGGGGTTCCTTTGAGAATGTGAGCCTTGATGGCCAATCCCCTGCCAGTCAGGAAGCGCCCGTTGAGCGTCCTGCCGAGGACACCGGCAAGGGAAGCGTCAAGAAGATATCGAGATATCTTGATGACTTGAAGAACCAGCTTGATGATACCAAGCTGACAAGCCTCATCATCCAGCAGGTGAAGGAGCTTATCGAGATAGACCAGAACCTGAATAACAAGATAAAGGATTTAGAGGATGCGTTGAAGAAAGAGGCAAAAGAGCGCGAGAGGCTCAAGGAGCTTATCGATAAGCATCATGAGGAATTCAAGAAAAGCGAGAAGAACATGGACAAGTTCATCGCTCTATATGAAGTCGTGACAAATCAGTTCAATCCTTTTGTCGAACAGGGTCTTCGCCAGGATGCATTGAGGCAGCCAAAGTCTATATCTTCTATCCCTGGTATCCCTCGGGGGGGCCAGGAAAACCAAAGCGGACAGACCGCTCCTGCGATTCAATCGATACCTCAGGTAGCTATGCCTCCTCCACAGCAGAAGGCACAGTCGATGCCTCCAATCAGGGAATCTCTTAGGGTTGAAGGGGATAATCTATATTCACAAGCCCCTCCCTCTGTCGCTTTTCCTCCCCCCCAATCACCGGTCGCGTCAGAGTCTGGTTTCCAGCCGCAGGGATCTTTGCCACCTAGAGGCGCCCCTAACATTCAACCGTTTCAGGTAGTCTCTTCACCACCTCCTCCAGCTCCAGCAAATGCCCAGGCAAGCTACCTGGTCCAGTCCTTAACATCTCCCCAAGCAGGTAGCCCGGCCCCTTTCCCTATACAACAGTCGACGCCTGTCAAGCCCGCGAGGATGCCTGTCCAGGAGATCCCTCGTGAACTTCATTTCGAGACCAAGGACGGCCAATCCATCCGGAACCTCAGTGAACTGGTCACCCTCCTGAAGGGCATGTCAAGCGACGTATTCGATCATCATGTCACCAAGACAGGCAATGATTTCGCTGCCTGGGTGCACCATGTCATAAGGAACGAGAGCCTTGCTCAGGAGCTTGGTCCGATCAAGAACCGCCTGGACATGATCAATGCCATCATGAGGCATCTCTAGCGGGAGCGGTATAGGGTCTTCTTCTCGAACGGCCGTTCTTTCAGGAATTCAGACAGCGCCCGTGAGGTGAACGAGTCCCAGTTGGATAGTTGGAGTTCGACATCGTCGACCGGTATCCCGGTCTGTGCGGAGATCTCCTCTGCTGTGAAGAATGTCCCTTTGTTCTTCTTGAGAAATCCGATCACTTCCTTTGATTTATCAGATTCGATCCAGATCCCTTGGAAGTATTTCTTGAATCTCCGTTTATGCTCTGGATTCTTGGATACGGTGATGATGCGCGCTTTGAGCATCTTCTGCTTGTTGCCTTTGTATACCATCTCTGACTCGATGAGCCCCAGTTCCTCGAGTCTCCTGATATTCTCATGAAGCGTCGAGCTTGAATGGCCTATGGCGTCTTTCAGCCTTGCGGCGGTCGTCTCTTCCAGCCTTGAGAGCTCTATCAGCATCTTCCTCGTAATCTCCTGGTTCCACGCGCGCTCGATCGCTGCCCGAAATCCTGGATCTATTGACTCCGGGATGATATCGATGATGGCATCTGTTTTGTTGTTATAGTAGACGCAGTACTGCATATCTCTCTTTGGGCGTCTCTCCTATTTAAAAATATCCATTCATTCGGTAATTCCGAAAAACTGAAAAACGAAACCTTTATATATCTCGTTAAGCATTAAACTCTATATCAATAGCGCTTTTGACGATATTGATATACATTTTAGTATCACTGGGATGACAGGGTCAACGCAATGGGATTCGGCACGGTCGCAGCAAGCATAGTGATGTTCATCGCGGTGTTGTCTATCTCTACTGCTGTATTTATGGCTATGAAACAGGATATGCAGTCCCAGAGCGACGCCATGCATGAGCAATCGAAGTTCCTCTCGAACAACCTGAAGACGGACATCAGCATCCAGAACGTCGTCTATGACAATGAGACCAACATCACCACGTTGACCGTCAGGAACACAGGCAAGACAAAGCTTTCAGTCGATCTCACTGATATCTATCTGGGGTCGGTGTTCATCCCCAGAGATATCCAGAACAGGACTATCGCTATCGACCCGAGCACCGACACCTCGAATGTAGGGATATGGGACACGAACGAAGTAGTGATCATCACCGTGCAAAAAGATCTTAAGACCGGAGACTACACAGCGAAAGTGAGCGTCCAATACGACGCGTACGACGAGGATGTCTTCTCGGTCTCATATACATAAGACAATGGGAAGAGAAGTGACGCTGGTCGGGCAGGAAGAGAAGGATCTGAGGTATCTTGATGTCAATATCAAGAGAGACGAGCTCCAAAGGAATCTTGGAGGAGGCATCCCGCGCAATTCTATCATATTGATTGAAGGGATAGACGGGGCTGGAAAAAGCATTCTCGCCCAGAGGATGATCTACGCCTTCCTTAATAGCGGAGTCTCCGTGAGCTATATCAGCTCTGAACTGAACACCATCTCATTCGTCGACCAGATGGAGTCTCTCGATTACGATGTCAAACAGCATCTCCTTGATGACAATATCCTTTTCATCCCCATGTTCCCTCTCCTTGGCAACACCCAGCTCTCAAGCGATTTCATGATGCGGCTCCTTCGGAGCAGGGAGATCTTCGAAAAAGACGTCATCGTCTTCGACACCCTTTCATTCCTCCTCATAAAGGATCACATCACAGAGACCGACTGTTTCGATGTGATCAACGTCCTCAAGAAATTCACGAGCATGGGCAAGACCATCATCTTCAATGTAGACCCAGGGCACCTGAATGATACCTTCCTCACCCTTCTGAGATCGGTGTCGGATATCTATTTCCAGCTTGCGATAAAGGATTTCGCGGGCATGACTGTCCGCATGATCACCATACCGAGATTCAAGAGGCCCCAGGGGCCGTATTCAGTGAAGATACCATTCAAGGTGGAGTCTGGCAAAGGGCTGACCATCGAGATAGCGTCGTTCGACTAACATGGCGAAAAGAAGGAAACGGTCAAAATATCAGGAGAATTTCGAGCTTGCTCTCTCCCATTACCCTCATCTGAAGACCTATGTGGAGAAGAATGTCAGGGCGAAAGGGGTGGCCATGCCGAAATATTTTCTCGAATTGGATTACAGCCTGAAGAATATTGACGAATTCAATCTCATCTACCCTGTGGGTGAGCCGCTCTTCGTGCATATCCTCAGGCTGCCCGGAGAGGACCTGAAGTATATCGTGATCGAGCCTGTCATGGATGAACAGACGCGGGTCCTGAACGATGTCATCCTCGATAGGATGATCGAGATCGCCAATGAGATGGAAGTCCCGGACAAGGTCGATGACCTGACCCCTGTCCTCATCCAGCTCCTCAACCGGATCGTGGTGGTGACGAAGACAGGCAAAGGGAAATCGCTCCTTTCATCAAAGATCCAGCTCACCGAGGACCAGTATGAGATGGTGAAGTATTTCCTCATCCGTGAACGGGTCGGATACTCGAAGCTCGAGCCGCTCTTCAACGACCCGTATCTCGAGGATATCCACTGCACTGGGGTCGGTTCCCTGAAAGCCATCCACAAGATCTTTGACATGGTGAGGCTCAATATCACCTTTTCCAATGATCTCGAGCTCAATCGCTACATCATCGAGACCTCCGAACGCGTCGAACGCCCGGTGTCGGACGCGGCGCCGGTCGTAGACGCGGTCATGCCTGACGGATCCCGAGTCAACTTCATCTACGGAAGGGAGATCTCCAGGGAAGGCTCCTCGTTCACCATCCGAAAGTTCTCTGAGGTCCCTATCTCCATCACCCAGATCCTCTCCTTCGGTACCATGAACGCGGAGGTCGCGGCCTACATATGGCTCTGCCTCGAGAACGGGATGAATGTCTTCGTCTGCGGCGAGACCGCTTCCGGGAAGACGACTACCCTGAACGCTTGCTGCGCGTTCATCAAGCCAGACGCCAAGGTCTATACTGTCGAGAACACGGCAGAAGTCACCATCCCCCACGACACCTGGCAGCACCTGGTCACAAGGGAGGCAGGCAAGAGCTCGGATGTGGGGATGTTCACCCTCCTCATAGCCGCCCTCAGGTCGCGACCTAATTATATCATAGTGGGGGAGATCAGGGGAGTGGAGGGCAACGTGGCCTTCCAGGCCATGCAGACAGGCCATCCGGTCATGAGCACATTCCACGCTGGCACTGTGCATTCCATGATCCAGCGATTGACCGGTCACCCGATCGACGTCCCGATCGCATTCATCGACAACCTGAATGTCGTCCTCATCCAGACAGCGGTCTCCATGGGAACCCATTTCGTCAGGCGCGTCATGTCCGTGACAGAGATCGAGAGGTATTACGATGTCGAGAACAAGGTCATCACGAGGCAGGTGTTCTCCTGGGATCACCTGAAAGACGAGCACAGGTTCTCAGGTTACTATAACTCCTACATCCTCGAAAGGAAGATCGCCCCCCAGATGGGGCTTGCTGACCCTAAGGATATCTATAAGGAGCTCGAGCTGAGGAAGCAGATACTCCAGAAGATGAAAGACACCAAGATATTCAACTATTTCGAGGTTTGGGATGTCATGAGGAAATACTGGCACGAGGGGAAAGGGAGCCTTCCTTTCGAGCTGGAGTAAGAAGATGGATTTGACTCTTGAGACAATAAACGGCCTGTTCTTCAAGCAGATTAAGGAGTTGTCGATCAAGGCCGCGAAGGAAAACAGGTAGGCCATGGTAAGCATCCTTGCCAAGGTCGGTTATCGGAGTACGTCTGAGTTTCTTATCAAGCTTGCCCTGCCCACAATGGGAGTCACTTTGCTCATGTTTTTTATCCTCATCTTCTTTTTCAATCTCCCTTACTATGTCCCCTACGCTGTCCTGTTCATCGGCCTCGCATTCATCCCCATGTATCCCTATCTCCTCTATGAGCGGATCAAGATCAATGTGCAGGAACGGATTTTGCTCTTCATCACTTTCGCGGGCACCATCTCGACGATAGATCTCGACAGGACAACATTCTTCAAGAAGATCATCGAGAAGCAGGAATTCGGTTATATTTCAAAGATCACCGAAAAGATCCTGTATTTCGCCAAGCAGTGGAATCTCGGTTTCGCTGTCACCTGCCGCCAGCTTGCTGCTCTCTGCCCCTCAAAGATTTTCGCTGATTTCCTTGATCGCATGGCTGTGGCCCTCGATTTCGGAGAGCCGCTCCAGGTATTCCTCAGCGAAGAGCAGGATGCGGTCATGGATGATTATACGAACGAGTACGAGCAGTCCCTGAATAATATCGGTATGCTCCGGGAGACATTCATTGCGATAACCATCTCCCTCGCTTTCGGCATGGCGACTGCCCTTCTCCTCCCTTTGCTCATGGGGATATCCATATTGGTCGCTGTAAAATACTGCCTCCTCTTCATCTTCATCGTCGACATATTCCTCCTCATCATCCTCCAGGCCTTCATCCCCAACGATGATCTCTGCCACAACCTGAAGATAAAAGACAAGGGCACAAAGCTGCTCTACAAATCCATGTATTACACCATCCCCGGAACCATCGTCTTTGGGGCCCTCATCTTCCTTTTCACCCCCATCCCGTTCCTCATGAAAGTGGCATTCACGGCCACGCCCCTCACCATAATCGGCTACTATGCAGTGAAAGAGGAGAATGAGGTCTTCAAGCGCGACAAGGTATTCCCTGCATTCGTAAGGACCCTCGGAGGCACCATCTCTGCAAGGCAGGCCTCAGTAACCTCATCTCTCGGATCTCTCAGGGTGCACGATTTCGGATCCCTCCAGCCCATGCTCGAGTCGCTCTATAAGAGGCTCAAGATGGGTTCTGACAAGGCCAAGTCCTGGTATTATTTCGCCGGCGAGACAGGAAGCAAGCTTATCCACTATTTTTCCCAGATCTTCTTCGAGTCTGTCTATATGGGGGGAGATGCAAGGAAGATCGGTGAGATCATAAGCAAGAATTTCCTGAGGCTTCTCTCTTTGCGCAAGCTCAGGATCCAGCAGGCTGCTGCTTTGAAAGGCGCCCTTTACGGCTCTCTCGTCGGATTCGTATCGACAGTCTATATCTCTGTTTCCATCTCATCCCTCCTCGCTGGCATGTTCGGAGGGATGTATGATGGCGCCACTTCCTCTTCTGATCTCGGCGGGCTCGTCTCTTCTGTCATCCCTGCCATGCAGGCGATTGACATGGATCTCGTCAATGTCTACCTGGGAATCATCATCATCGTACACGCTTTCATCTCTGCACTTGCCATAAAGATTGTCGATGGGGGGAACCGCTACGCGTTCTTCATCGATTTCGCCATGATGCTCTGGCTTGGAGCGCTCGTCGCCTGGCTTGTCCCCATCATGGGAGAGAAGCTCATGCCTGGCCCCGATCCCGCTACAATTGACCGGGCTGAGGACCTCGAAGGGGTGTACCTCCTCATCGGGCTGTCGTTCACCCAGGTGAAAGGGCTTTTCAAGAGAGAAAAAGATCCTAAAAAACGGAAAAAAGCGCGCGTCCTAATGCGCCCTGATCCTGCGGTTTCGAAGCGGGTAATAGACAAGGCCCATGACAATGAAGATTACCCCTGCGATGACCGTCATCCATCCTCCAGTCTTATAACCTGGGTCGTTTTCAAAGAAGTGGATGAGGCCGAAACCCAGGGCGAATGCCGCAAAACCTGTCCTTATGTAGGCAAGGGTGCTGCGTTCGTTTGCTAGGATGGTCCTCTCCTGGGCGAGCGACTTATGGGTCTGCATCGACTTGTGGAAATGTTTGTTATGGTATGGTCCCTTGTTTTCTTTCCCTGTCATGGTCCTGTTTCTTGTCAATGCTTATTTTTAAATCCTTTTATTCTTGCATCAAAGGGAGAGGTATCCAAAGACCCACCGATACCGAAAGCAAAAATGCTGTAACCTTTATGCATGAAAGTCACTTTTTTTGAGACTCTTCTATCTGGTAATGAAAAAACAGTCCCTTTCCCCAAGCCTTGCCCTTGGTGCGGGTCGCGGGGAGGGACGGCTCCTACGGAGTCCCGCGTAGGGTGTGAGCGTAGCGAACGGCCGTCCGCACCAGGGGTAGGGCAAGGCGCAGGGGAAGAAGTGCCACAATTCATTTTTCAAAAGGAAAGGAAATCTGGGGGCAAGCGAAGCGTATCCATGAGCCAATGTAGTTTCAATCCTGATAAGTCCTTCCCTAATGTCTCTCTCTTAAACAAATACCAAATACGCCCAATATATACCAGTATTGAGAAGGGTCAATGGTATCCCGATTTTCGCGAAATCAAGGAACGTGATGATGCTTCCCCCCCGTTTCTCTGCATTCTGTATGATCATGACATTGCTTGCCGCTCCGAGGATGAGGAGATTGCCTGCGATAGTGCTTCCCGCGGCAAGCGCCACGAATTCAGGGGTCCCTGCGCCTTCGTGTATCAACATGGGGAGGTAGAGCGCGACAAGCGGGACATTCGAGATGAGCTGGCTCAAGAGGATGCTCACCGCGAGTATCGCTCCGACTGTGAGGAGATTGAAGTCCAGGCTTCCGATGATGCCCTGGAAGAAGCCGGTCTCCCAGACGCTTTCCATCATGATGAACATGGCTGCGAAGAATATGAGGGTATGCCAATCGATGGTCTTGACGATCTCAAGCCTCCTGCGTGAAAAAAGCACGATAGGCAGCATAGAGATGACGGCGATAGAGGTGAGCTTGAATTCGATGTCCGAACCAGAGATAGTTAACCCGATTTTCGCGAGGATAAGGAGAGAGACCATGATGAGCGAGGCTTTGGAGAGGATCGCAAGCCTGTTGTCGTGGATGGGTTCCTGGGAATGCTGAAGGCCGCCGTTGTTGAAATGTTCTTTGTAGAAGTACATGAGCAGAAAATAGGCTGCGATTAGGTTCAGGATGGTAGGTATGAAGAGAAATTTCAGGAACGTGAAAAAGGGGTTTTCCATCCCGCTTCCGAGAGCGATGAGGAGGTTCTGTGGGTTCCCGATCGGGCTCATGACGCTCCCTATAGTCACAGCGAATGCGAGAGCGAGGAGGAGTGGCTTGTCATTCATCTGGTGTTTCCTCGCGAGCAGGAGGACGACCGGAGTACCGATGATGGCGATGGTATCGTTCATGAGGAATGCGGAGAGGAGCCCGAAGACCAACAGGATGAAAAGGAGCAATTTTTTAGCGGTGTCTGCCTTTTTGAAGATCTCATAGGAGATATGGGCGAGATAACCGCTCTCTTCCAGCGCCCGCCCAATGACGAACATCCCGAAGAGGAAGAGCATGACATCGATGTTGATAGATCTGAGGGCGTCCGCAGGGCTTATTTGGCCGGTCAAGAGCACTGCGAGAGCACCGAAAAGCATGACCTGCCAGATCCGAAAGGTGAATCGTCCGACCTGGCGGACCGCGATCAATAGGAAGACGAGCGCGAGGATGACGATCGCTATCATGGTCCGGAGTGCTGAAAAGGCTGATATTTAAGGTTGTTTGCTGGACTTCTCGTTTGCATGTTTCTCCGTCATCGTACCAGACTCATCTGAGCATCACTCCCTCCCGTGGCGCGGGTCGGCGGTGGGATGCAAGAAAATACCTCTAGCGACCAATATGGGTTCTAGGTGAACAAGACAATACCATTCCCCAAGCCTTGCCCGTGGTGCGGGTCTGGCGTGGGGACGCGCCCTCCGGGCTCGCCGGTAGGACGTCGACCAAAGGGAGACGGCCGTCCGCACCAAGGACAGGGCAAGGCGTGGGGGGAACTATAATTTAGAATCCATATACCAATCGTAAAAATGACCGTCCGCGCCTGGGG
>Ga0066601_10000863_pt1 | contig 11366 bp, 10 predicted proteins | sample Medcelwee11metaG_FD_59487 | JGI IMG/M metagenome (GOLD analysis project Ga0066601, IMG submission 59487) | Freshwater pond sediment microbial communities from the University of Edinburgh, under environmental carbon perturbations - Medium... | ecosystem: Environmental > Aquatic > Freshwater >... | reverse complement strand
CATTCCCGTTACAGGCAACGTTTCCTGGGTAGGCAAGATCGACTGGGAACTCCAGAAATTCCACGGTAACGAATACTCGACCAGTCAGGGATCAACGTATAACGCATATTTGATACGCGAGCAAAAGAACGTACTGATCGACACGGTATGGCGCCCTTACGCGAAGGAATTCGTCGAAAACCTGACAAAGGAAATCCCGCTCGAAAAAATAGATTTCGTCATCGCCAACCACGGAGAGGTCGACCATTCAGGCGCCTTGAGCGAACTGATCCGACATATCCCGAACGTTCCCGTCTATTGCACCGAGAACGCCGTAAAGTCGCTCACCGGCCAATACCACGAAAAATGGAACTTCCATACGGTGAAAACAGGCGACACGCTGAATATCGGTAACGGAAAAAAAATCGTGTTCGTCGAGATGAAGATGCTCCACTGGCCCGACAGCATGGCGACCTATATGACCGGCGACAACATCCTCTTCAGCAACGACGCCTTCGGTCAGCATTACGCAACGAACTGCCTCTTCAACGACCTCGTCGACGAGGCCGAACTCTACGCCGAATGCGTAAAATACTACGCGAACATCCTGACGCCATTCAGCGCCCTCGTGGACAAAAAGATCGAGGAGGTTCTCGCGCTGAAATTGCCGATCGACGTCATCGCGCCGAGCCACGGCGTCATCTGGAGAAAAGACCCGACGCAGATCGTCAAACGCTACGTCGAGTGGAGCCGGGACTATCAGGAAAACCAGATAACGATCCTGTACGACACGATGTGGGACGGCACGCGCCACATGGCCGAGGCTATCGCCACGGGAATCCGTGAAGCGGGAAGCAACGCGACCGTCAAGCTCTTCAACGTTTCGAAGACCGACAAGAACGACGTCATCACCGAGGTCTTTAAATCGCGCTTCATCCTCGTCGGATCGCCGACGATCGGCAAGGGAATCACGAACGCGATGGCAGGCATTCTTGAAATGATCGAGGGCTTGCGATTCAAGGGCAAGAAAGCCGCCGCGTTCGGTTGCTATGGCTGGAGCGGCGAGTCGGTCGCGAAAATAAATACGATTCTCGCCGCGTCCGGCTTCGCGCTCCTGAACGAGGGTATCAAGGCCCTGTGGGACCCGGATACCGACGCCATCGCGAAATGCAAGGAATATGGCAGAAGCCTTGGAGTGCAATGAAGTGAACTTGCGCCGCAAGTTGTGGCGTCATTCCCAGGCAAGCGTTTCCCGTATCGGAACGCGCGCTGCGTTTGACGAAGGCGCATAGCTCGAAAGCGCCGCGCACAGAACTACGATGGCCAGCCACGCAAACATGCCCGAAGCTGATACGGCGAACTCAAGCGGGGCCTCGAAGAAGAGAAGCCCAAACCGACGCGCAATGAAGGCGCTTACCGGATACGACGCCACGATTGCCAGTGCCCAACTCGCGATTCCGATGATTACTCCCTCAATGACGACGATCATGATTACTGACCATCCCGGAGCCCCGATCGCCCGAAGGATCCCGAGCTCGCGCGTGCGCTCGAGCACGTTTAAGCCCATCGCGGACGAAAGCCCAAGCACGCCGACGATAACGACGAGCAAGGCCATCAAGGTCAACATGGACGCGATTACCGCGAAATGCTCCCGCACGGCGAGCTGGAACTCAAGAAGGAGCGTCGAGGACGTTACCGGTATTCCCCGATCGACGAGCGCGGCTTCAAGCCGTTTGGCAAGCGACGCCACGAAAACTCGGTCGTGCGCTACGCCGCGAACGGCGATGCTTTTCGAGAGCCCTGTCTGTCCAAGCGTGGAATCGACGAAAGTTTTATTCGCGTAGCCGGTCGGCGCGGCCATCAGTTCCTTGACGATTCCGATAATCCTGAAATCGCGCGTCATACCCGCTAAGCGAAGCGTAACCGTCGCGCCGAGCTTGGGCGTTTCCAGCAAACCGAGAACGCGCTGATTGACGACGACGGCTTCGGTATCGCCCGGCTCGAGCCAACGGCCCTCCACGAGCGGAGGGATTGCCTGTAAAACAGTCGCATCGGGGATGGAGACAAGATCGATCCGCTCGCTCTCCGTTCCGTTTTTCGACACGACAAACGAAGGATTGTAACCCCAGGCCTCTATCGTTTCAACGCCATCAACGCTATCGACAAGGTCGCGCAGAATGGAGTCTTCGACGGCAACTGGAAACATTAGACGCAGGTCGTATCGGGAAGCCCTGAACTTGGAAGCGACGGTCTCGTCCATCGAAGCGCCGATATTCATCGCGGTCATGAATATTGCTCCGGCCGCGGTCAGGGTCAGAATGGACAGTGCCAGGCGAACGGGCTTTCGGGCCGAATTGCGGAGCGACAAAATGAGTGGACGGCTGAAACGGCCACGTAAAACCGGTGCTCTTCCCGAGCCTGACGAAAAGGAAATCACGGGAGAGTCTGCAAGCGCCTCCCGGACGGTCACGCGACTTCCCTTGAAGATCGAGAATGACGCGATCAAAAGCGGCACGGCAAACGCGACGGCAATCTCTGCGAAATAAGCGCCGTACGGCACCGTGACATCAAATATCGTGAAGTTAAGCGTTGCAGCCGCGAACCGGGAATACGCCACGGCAGCGAGTTTGGCGAGCGGGAGCGCCACAAGGCACGAAGCGAGGGATAAAAGCGCGATCTTTCCATAATACATCGCGCGGATCTGCCGATCCGTTCCCCCAACCGCCTTCATAATCGCGATCTGCCTGAGCTGCCGACCCATTAACGAGCTGATCATCGAGGCGGCAAGTACGGACGCGAGCGCCATCGCAAGGAATCCGAACGCCTCCAGAAGATAGAGAAGCGTCATCATTTGCGACGCGTGCGGATGATGGCCCGGTTCCGGGATCGAGACATGCGAAACCATCAGGCCCGCTTCCGTCGTTGCAGCCCGCGCTCGCGCGGACACCTCCGCTATATGCGCCACGTCGAGCGCGTTACCCGTGACGTGAATCCTGATCTGGTTCATCGGCGACCGCACGCCCCATGATTCGAGCGTTTTCGCGGATACCCACGTGTAGGCGGTTCGTTCCATCCAGGCGGGTGGAAGCCCCGGCGCGTGGACGGTACCCGCATTCTTGACTGTTCGCGCGACGCCATCGCCCAAGTTGATCTCAAGCTCATCAAGGCTTGTCGATCCCAAAAGAGGAATTGCCGCCTTCTCGACCAAAGCCTCACCCTCGAGAGGTGGCCAGCTTCCGCTTACCGACGTCACGATATCTGAGCGCTGATCAAGGTAATCGGGCAGCGTGAAAAGTCGCAAGGCGCGCCACTCCCCGCCAGGGACCCTGACGCGCGCCGTCAATTCACCCGAAAGAGAAACGCCCTTAACGCCTTTGACCTTCGCGATCGTATCAATAAGGCCCGGATCAACCGAGGTTGAATCACCTTCAAAATACAACTCGAGCACTGAAGCCGAAGGATTCGTCCGCCAGTAATTCGCGTCAAGTTCCCGTACCAAAATGGAGCGGGCATCGAGGACCGAACCGAACGCGAAAATACCAATCGCGATCGCAAGCACGACAAGAAAGCTTCGAGAGCCCTCTACCGCGATATCGCTCAGAATCTTGCGAACGCGCGTATCAAGCATGATCGCCTCCTTCGACGATCCCGTCGCGTATGGTAACCGAGCGGGACACGCGGGAAGTCAGGTCCGGATCATGAGAGACGATAACGAGAGTCTTCCCCTCGTCGACCAATCCCGCGAAAAGATCCCAGATGGCGCAGGCCGTCGCCGTGTCGAGGTTTCCAGTCGGCTCGTCGGCGACCAGAAGGACAGGATCATTCGCGAGGGCACGCGCGATCGCCGCGCGCTGTTGCTGCCCTCCCGAAAGGGACTGTGGCAATTTATGCATCTGATCGGCTATGCCGATCCGTTCGAGGAGCGCTTTCGATCGTTCCATCCGATCGCGCGCTGGAATAGCACCAAGGAAATCCATCGGCAGCATGACGTTCTCCAACACGCTCAAGGTTGGCATCAACTGGAAAAACTGAAACACGACGCCGACGCGCCTGCCGCGAAACCGCGCGAGATCGCTTTCGCCGAAGCCGTCGATCCTTTCCCCGTCGAACCAGATGGCGCCAGAGGACGGACGGTCGATTCCGGTTATCATGTTAAGGAGCGTCGTCTTCCCGCTCCCTGACTTGCCGATAATCCCGAGATATTCGCCCCGAGAGATCGCAAGATCAATGTCCCTGAGGGCCAGAAAATTACCGGCCTGTGTATCCCCGGTCCGGATGTATCCGGACCGGTTCCCGTATTCCTTTCGTACGCCCTCGAGCCTGACGAGCTCCCTTTCATTCATCATCATGGCCCGCCTCACAGCCCGGCGCCTGAAAGATGCTTGCGCACCATTTCGATCGCCGATCCGCCGACATGCAAGGCGATGACAATGACAATCAACGCGACGAACGCGATGACGATAACGCGGATGATCTTCTTTTTCTGCATAGTAACCTCCATTCGCAACCGCCTCGCGATTGCTCGAAGTAACTATGCGTCTATAACCGCGAAAAGGCGTCCAATCCGAACGGATTGGACAAAGTTCCTGATGGTTCAGCCCTTGCGATTGGCGTTGCGCCAGGCGGACGGCGTCATCCCCGTGCTTTTCCTGAAGACAGCGTTAAAGGTTCCCTTGGAGTTGAAGCCCGAATCAAGCGCGACCGCGAGAAGGGTAAGATTGTCCGATTCAGGAAGGAACACGCGGCGCTTGAACTCGTCGACGCGCCAGGCATTTACGTAATCGTAGAAGTTCATCCCGCATGACCGGTTCAGTACCTCGGTCAAGGTATGACGGCTCATCCCCGCGCATTCGGCGAGATCCTGCAGGTTCAGCTCGCTGTTTAGCCAGGGACGCTTTCGGGTCATCACGTCGAGAAGGCTATCCTTCAATGCCGCCAACTCGCCGTCGCCAAATGTTGACCGTCCGTATTTCCCGGTCGATTGATCGCGATCGACATCGCCTGGGACTTCGGGAAGCTTGACGTCCGTGCGTTGCAGGAGGGCTCGAAAGCCGAGCGCGTATACGACAAGAGCGGAAACGAACGCGTTGACGTAGCCGAAGTGCGGAGAGAGATCCGCATGAATGACCCAGACGAGCAACAGCGCCCACACCGATTCAACGAGGATAAAAACGAAGATAAAAAGCCTTACCCAGGCGAGATCGAATCCGTGAGAGTCCGCGAATTCGTCCCGAACACTCTTCTGATGACCATGAACCATCCGAAGGGTCTTCGCAAGATAATGGAAGAGATACGCGAGTGTAGCGATCCACGCGCAGGAATCGAAGATCCTCCGCGCGGGGCCGACGAACAGGGGATGCATCCCCGCGATGGTAAAAAAAGCAGTGATCAGAAGGAACGCCGAAAGGTTCGCGATCGCAGGCCGAATGCGGAACTGAAGCGATCCGGGCTTAACCAGAGAGCGTACATACCCGTAGAGCAGGGGCCCAAAGAGAAGCTGAAACGGCTCGAGCGACGTGTGGGTAAATCCGCGCGAAAGCAGCAAGGGACGAATTACGGCCGCGTGGAATATGTTGGCGGCAAAGGCAAACATCAGGGCCGCGAGCAGCGCGTCGGGCATGCGCCGCTTCACCTTTTTCCCGATGGAGCGAACAAGAAACAGCAAACTCAGGAAGACGCCCTGCGCCGCCCCGGCGACGATAATCGCGAATGAAATGGCCTTGACGGTCTCGCTTGGCTCGTACATCACGAAAAAGTGTACCCGATAGCCGTGATTCCCGCAATGCGGCATCATGCCTCAAAGTGTCATCGTCGTACCGTTTTCGAGCGTTTCCACATGATAAGAACAAAAACGATCATCGCCGCGAGAACCTCAAGAAAGCCGACGGTCGCCATCGGCGGAAGGGAGAGCCCATCCTTTATGACCGTGAGAAGCTGTCCCGAAGGCTGGAAGAGCGGCCAGAGCGCGAACACGCTTCCGGTCAGCGCGAAGACGGCGTTGAACATAAGCCCGACGAAAAAAAGGAAAACCATCTCGCTCGCGGGCATCCCGTACCCGACGTGATAGAGCGCATAGAGCGCCGCACCGAGGACCATCGCGAGAACGACGCCGAACGATTTCGCAAGCCTGCCGTACACCCAACCGCGCCAGAAGACCGCCTCGAAAAAACCGATTGCGAGCGCGAGCGCGATGAGCGGGAGCGCGGCAACAAGCGAAACGCCGGAAAGCCGTCGTGCAAGTTCCGGAAGAAGCGGGAGCGCGCACAGCGTCTGGAGCGCAAGGCTCAAGGGTAGCCGCGTCGAGGTAATGCCCAGGGAAGCCGGGGAACGCTTCGCGATAAAGACGGTGTATGATACGGGAAGCGCAAAGCCGCAAACGGCCGCGCCGAGGACGGCGTAGAGAAGGAAGTACGCGATGCCGCGCGATGACGTCGCAAGATATGTCGCCGCCGACAAGGACGCGACGACGAGCCCGATCGAAAGAAAAACCGCGACAAGCGATTTGTCGGGATTGAACCTGAAGAGCTTTTCAAGCAGCTTCCTTGCGTTCCATTCAAATTTCATTTCTGCGTCTCCTTCATGCGCGCGAGAAGGTCGGTGACGAACCAATCCCACCGTCGCGCGTCCGCAACCTCCGCGATCAGCTCGCGTACCGTCTTCAACTCCGCTTCCTTGAGGTACTGGTTGTGCCGCACCATGAGCGTGCCGGCAAAACCGATTCCTGAATCCTTCGAAAGCCTCGCGTGTTCCTTTCGCGCGCGATCGATCTCGGAAACGAGGCGCGCCTCGCGCCGCTCGAGACAGGCAAGCGCCTCGTCACGCGGCAACGCGCAGAGAAACAGCATGGCGATATCGAACTCTGCGTTCCCGGCGTCTCCCGACGAAAGGAAAGCGTTCAGCGTTCGGGCAAGCGCCTTCCGTCCCGCCCCGGTAACCGCGTACACGGTCTTTTCGGGCATATTGCCGTCCTGAACGGCCTTTCCCGCGAGAAGCCCCTTTTCCTCAAGGTTTCGCGCGGTGACGTAGATCGACGACTCCGAAACGGGAAACCACCGACTGAGGTTCACCGCCTTGAGCACCCTTACCATCTCGTACGCGCTCATCTGTCTCTCCGCCGCCAACGCGACCAGAATCGCCGCCGACTTCGATAACACTCTTTCCTCCATACTGCAATCTCCCTCTACTGTATATATACAGTAGTACAGCCATGGAGTCAAGGGAGAAGTGAAATTGAGGCAGAAAGAAACACGATGGCGAAAATCCTCGCGCGGAGCCGCCGCGAGCGAGAGTCCTTGCAGGCGCGAAAAGGGAGCGGAACTGTTCATGGCTCAAGCTTCTTCCGGAAAAACGTCCACAACCTCATTCGTTTCAACTTCGCCAAAAAAGAAGAGACCCTCCGCGAGCGGGCGAACGACTCAAGAGGATCGACGAGATCTGGAAAATCCGCGGGTATGGAACGCAACACGAACAGCCCTCTTTATCAGTATATTAGCGATGAAGGTCATTATGGCCAGCATACTGATAAAGGACACGACGAGAGAGGAACGCGATAAAATCGTGCGGGATGCCCTGAGCTGCGGCGGCGGGGGCTGCGAAAATTTCTCCGCCTGCGGCGTATACGGCGCAACCGATCCCTACGACATGTACCTGCCGTACGTCGAGGGAAAGAAGGAAATCGCGGACATCACGAGAGAGTTCAACGTGCGGTATATCCACGGAAGATAGTGCGGCCTTTTTTTTCATAGACTTTTTTCTCACATGTTTACCGGAAGCTTGTTTTCCGCGAAGAAACCTGGTATGCTGCTTTCAGGGTATCTATTTATGAAACATTTTGAAGTAGTGGCCTCGGTACTTATTAAGGATAATCGCGTTTTTTGCGCCCAGCGGAAAGATTCAGGCGAGACGGCAAAAAAGTGGGAGTTTCCCGGCGGAAAAATCGAGAAAGATGAAACCCACCAACAAGCCCTCGAGCGCGAGATTTCCGAAGAGCTTTCGACTAAAATCACTGTCGGCAATTTTATTACCACCGTCAATCACCAATACAATACCTTTGCCATCACCATGCACGCATATCAATGTTCAGTTCTCGAAGGCAGCCTGACTCTTTCAGAACACCTGGACTCCCGCTGGCTTACCCGCGAAGAACTCGCGAGCGTCGACTGGGCTCCTGCAGATCTGCCGATTGTAGAACGAGTGAGAGAAATCCTCCATGCCTGATTTCAACAGCAGGTTGCTGGAAAGTCTCCGCACCAGTTTTGTTGACTATTCAATTCAGTCTGATCAAACATTCCGACCGCAGCTCGTAAAGAACGACTATAAAAATCATGAAAAAGTCCTGACTTCCCTACTTTCTGAGTTAAAAACCTGTAACGAATTCTTTTTCTCGGTCGCATTCATTACATCAAGCGGCCTTGCGACATTGCTGAACACGTTCAAGGAACTCAGAGACCATAACATTAAGGGAAAGATACTCACGACAGACTATCTCACCTTCACTGATCCGAAAGCTCTCGAGAAACTTCTCCTTTTCCCCAATATTGAAGTGCGCGCTTATATCGAAGGCAATTTTCATCCAAAGGGATATATATTTCAGCAGTCAAATTACTGGTCAGTCATAATCGGCAGCTCCAATCTGACGCAGGATGCACTTTCAAAAAACATGGAATGGAATCTGAAAGTAATATCGTGTATCGATGGAGAACTCGTCCGCAATACGCGTTCAGAATTCGATAAAGTATGGAGCAAGGCCGTTCCTGTCACACCCGAATGGATTCGAGACTATTCCGAACTCTTTCGAATTGAAAAAAATCTTCGCGCTAGGAATGCACAAGAAGTACCTGAAGTAATCGACGATGAAAAAGAAATACTGCCGAATATCATGCAAAAAGAAGCGATGGCGTCCCTTGCCAAAATTCGTGCAGAAGATAAGAAAAGAGCTCTTTTAATATCCGCAACAGGTACAGGGAAGACGTATCTCGCTGCTTTCGACGTACAGCAATTCAAGCCAAAACGGTTTCTTTTTCTTGTACATCGAGAAACAATTGCGCGAAAGACGGAATCAAGCTTCAGAGAAATTCTCGGAGAATCGATTAAAACCGGGTTTATTATCGGCAGTTCTCGAGATATTGAATCACAGTATGTCTTCGGAATGGTTCAGACAATTTCTCGTGATGAGGTATTATCAAGTATCGATCCCAACACATTCGACTATATTGTCATCGATGAAGTGCATCGCTCGGGAGCCGGTAGCTATCAAAAAGTAATCAAATACTTTAATCCTAAATTTCTTCTTGGACTTACTGCAACGCCTGAACGAACCGACGGCTTTGATATTTATTCACTTTTTAACCACACAATCGCATACGAGATCAGGTTGCAACGTGCGCTTGAAATGGACATGCTCTGTCCATTTCATTATTACGGCGTCAGCGAGATAACCGTCAATGGACTTGAAATCGACGAACTTGCCAGCTTCTCGAATCTTGTAAGCACCGACCGGCTTAACCACATAGTTGAGAATATTGAACTTTATAAAAACAACACAGAAAAGACCAAGGGACTCATATTCTGTAGCCGAAATGAAGAAGCAGCAGAATTATCGAAGCAGTTGAACAACCGAGGATATCGTACGATTGCATTATCCGGAAGTAATAACGAGACAGAACGCGAGAACGCCATCAAAGATCTCGAAGCCGAGACACTCGACTACATTATTTCCGTTGACATTTTTAATGAAGGAATTGATATCCCTCGCGTAAACCAAATTGTGATGCTAAGGCCGACCCAATCAGCCATTATTTTCGTACAACAGCTCGGACGAGGCTTACGGAAAGTACAAAACAAAAGCTTTTTGACTGTCATTGACTTCATCGGAAATTATTCAAATAACTATATGATCCCGATAGCTCTATTCGGTGATACATCATACAATCATGACACCTTACGAAAACTGGTTAATTCAGGAAGCTCGAGCATTCCGGGGGCATCTACCATTGATTTTGATTTTATCGCCCGAGAGCGTATTTTCGCTGCAATCAACAATGCATCATTTAATCAACAGAAACTTTTAATCGAAGAATACAATAAAGTAAAATATCGACTCGGACGAATTCCCAGACTTACAGAATTTCTCGATAACGATTCCATTGACCCAACACTCTTTATTGAGAAGTACGGATCATACCCATTATTTCTTATCAAAGCGGAACCAGACTATCAGTTGAATCTTTCTCCTCGTCATTTGCAATCCCTCGAGTTTATTTCGAATGAAATCGCCTCGGGCATCAGACCTCATGAACTCATCATGATTAATCAACTAGTGAACAAAGGATTTTTCACGACAAACGATATTGCAGACACCCTAAAAACAGATTGGCAAATAGATTCCGATGATGCAACTTTCAAATCTGCGGTTAGTATTCTCTCAGACAGATTCTTCAAAGAATCGGATAGAAAGAAGTTCGGGAATATCAAATATCTTTCATCTGATGAATCCCTGCACGAGTTCTCAATAACAGACGACTTTGCATCACTGATAAAGACAAGAGAATATGCCGATCATCTGACGCAGGCAATAGAATTTGGACTATCAAAACACCGAACACTTACAGCTTCAGGAGCATCAACACAAGGTATTGTGTTGTACGGCAAGTACTCTCGCAAGGACGCCTGCAAGCTCCTTAATTGGGAAACCGAAGAAGCTTCAACAATTTACGGTTACAAGATTCAATACAAAACAACACCATGGAACTGTCCAATTTTTGTTACGTACAACAAAAGCGATGACATCCAAGATAGCATCAAGTACGAGGATACGTTCATCGACAGTACAACCTTCAGTTGGATGACTCGCAACGGTGTAAAACTAGATTCCAAAGAACCTGTCGCAATAATGGATTGGAAAACAAACCATATTCGCATTCCGTTATTCGTAAAAAAAAGTGATGGTGAAGGGCGCGATTTTTATTACATGGGCGATGTGGAACCGATCAGGGCTGAACAACAAACGATTAAATCAGAAGGGAAAGAACTTCCAATCGTGAATATTTTGTTCCACCTGAAAAATGCAGTCAGACAGGACATTTTCGGGTATTTTGAGAACATTCGTACTTGAGTACGCTCCACATATTCTCATTCAAAAAGCAGTCTGGTTTATGATGTCGTCGCGGAACGCAAAACCGACGAGGGGATAGGGCGGAACCCCGCAGGGCGACTTGAGGAGCCCGAGGAGGCCCGACCGTAAGGGGAGACTTCCCCTTCCCTATACTTCTTGGGTAAAACCCGTTTAAAATGCAAAAACCCGCCACACAGGACGGGTTTTCGTTGATTAGAGGCGCCGGACAGAATCGAACTGTCGCATAAAGGTTTTGCAGACCTCTCCCTTACCG
>Ga0066601_10000861_pt1 | contig 11381 bp, 9 predicted proteins | sample Medcelwee11metaG_FD_59487 | JGI IMG/M metagenome (GOLD analysis project Ga0066601, IMG submission 59487) | Freshwater pond sediment microbial communities from the University of Edinburgh, under environmental carbon perturbations - Medium... | ecosystem: Environmental > Aquatic > Freshwater >... | reverse complement strand
CAAGGATGCATCCGTCTATGATCGCTTCAGGAGTGTCGATATCAGCAAGACCAGCCATGTCAGTCCCGAGGGTATCGTCGATCTCCCTCCAGCAGAAGATACATTTGTTCTGGCAATATCCCACCGAGGGCGATATCTGGCAGCAGAGATGGCTCCTTATCCCATAGAACTGCTGTTTATAGCAATGGCCTTTCCCAGTAAGGGCTTTCGCTGTCCAGGTGCATATCTTGACCGCTGAATGATCCCCAACTAGTTGGTATTTCTGCTTGATGAGTCTCTGGTTGAGGCGCTTATGGACGTCCATGGATCCAGGAAAAACCGCATCCCTATAAAAAAATGCCGGAGGCAACCTCTTGCTGGACCTGTAATAAATATAAGGCTGGGGGATGTTCAGTTTTTCATGATGAATAGTGTCACCTCATCTGTTTCTTTTCGATAATTCAGAAGAGGGTTAACTGACTTTCTTGTCGTGGTGATTTGCACCTTGGCAGAACTTGAAAAGGTGATCTATTTATTGACTGTGCCGGTTGACAGGAAAAATTGTTTTTCTTTGGACCTATGTGATGGAGCCGAACCAATCAAAACCTTTTAATATCGAGCTCAGGCCCTTTCCTTCCATGATAAGAAAGCTTTCGCTCCAGATGGCTGAAGAGATATCAACACTCGGAAGCCTCCCTTTCTTCCTCTTCGGAATCGCGGTCCTTCTCGGATTAGGGAGGATAGGTGACGCTATTATCCTCCTCATCGCTCTTGTCTTGAGCTTCACTATCGCAGCTCTCATACGGATCCTTCATTTCAAGACCCGTCCGGGAGATAAAGGGAAGAGAAAGCCTACAGGATTCTTTGAGAGGATAGACGCTTCAAGTTTCCCAAGCGTCCATTCATCCAGGGCAGGCATCACAGCCGGATATCTCTATTCGGTGATCGGGGGACTTTTCGGGGCTTGCTTGGGGATTGCATTCGTCCTTTCGGTCATGGGTTCAAGAGTCGCCCTCAGGCGCCATGACATATTCGACGTCGCCGCAGGAGGTACATTAGGGCTCCTCATCTTCTGGGGATTGCATCTGTTATTCTGAAATAAGAAAGCGGACAATAATAGAGGTTAGCATTTTTTGATATCATATTGCTGCTATTATATTCGGATGAACAAACATCCTCTATTAGGTCTTTATTCCGGTGTTATAGGCTGTTGAGGATTGTCACCAAAGGTGATTTTGTTGTGGCGATAAACTTTTATACCTGCTGAGACCATCTTCCTTCCATGAAGCTTCTCGCATTGGGGCAGTTCCTCATCATGATATGGGGTTTTGGTGTGGCGCTCACCTTTTTCGTCAAGGAATCAAAAGACGGATTCGAAAGGAATATCATGCGTTTCGGCCTCGGCCTGGCTTCATTCCTCGTCTTCATGATCGTCATCAATATTTTTCATATCCCTCTTGATTGGAAGGTCCCTTTCTTTGTTTCACTCATCGGTCCTGCAGCTCTCATCTGGAAAAAGAAGGGCATATCCCTCAAGAAGCCTTTGCTCACGAAATCAGGGGTGGCCTCAGCGGTAGTCTTTGTGCTGTTCCTGTTCTCATTCTATATGCAGGCCCATGGAGCGTTCGCCTATCCATGGCTTGAGGACACTGATCCGTATATCCACAGCATGGGAGTCAAGTTCCTTTCCATCGAGAAGTCCATCCATGGCCAGGAAGCCCTTTCCATGATGAGTTATATCGATCCCTATCCTCCTGGTTATGATATCCTCATGGCCACACTCTATCAGGTCTCTCATTCAATGACCTGGACCCTGAAGTTCTTCAACGCCCTCATCATCGCATCCGGGGTTTTATTCTTCTACTTCATGGTAAAAAAGTTTTCCGAGGATTACAGGACCGCGCTCGCAGCGACCGTGGCATTCACGTTCATCCCCTGTTATCTCAGCCATTTCATCTGGGCGCACAGCCTGGTCATGACCCTTTTCCTCGTGGCATTCTATGCCATAGTGAAGATCAGGGATGATCCCCGATGGATGTGGGTGGCGATGATAGCGGTGGCAGGGGTCCTCTTCTCCCAGCCTTCAAAGCCTATCAAGATGTCGGTCATGATAATCATCTTCCTCCTGGGTAGGATGATCGCTCTTCGTGATTGGCAATGGAAAGAATGGAGCGCGATCGGGGGAGGTCTTGTCATAGGCCTCTTCTGGTATGGCACTAAAGTGGGTTCTCTCTTTTCCATGCAGAATAAATCTGTCGGAGAGGGGGCAGCAGTTGCTGGAGGTGTGGTCTCTTCGGCTTGGTCGTTCATCAAGGGAACGTTTCGCCCTGGTGGCGGAACAGCGACAAGAGTCTATACCTTCGATGATTTCTTTGTTGCGCAAGGCCAGAATATGATCAATAATCCGGTCGGGGTGGGGATGGCGCTCTATCTCATGCTTTTCATCGCCCTGTGCCTGATATTCATCAAGGTCGCGAGAACAATCCCGTCCTTTAAGGGGATCTGGAAAATGGTGATGGGCGCCTTATCAGCGGCTGCAGGGATACCACTTGTCCTCCTCGCGATCCGTTATCTCTTCGCGATCCTAGGAAACCCGGTCCTGACAAGCCTTTGGATAGATCTCTTCGCTTTCTTAGGTGTAGCTGTCCTTGTGTCAGCAGCTGTCGCAATCGATCCTAAAACCTATGCCAGTATGGCCTGGATCGGGATCACCCTCTGGTGGCTCGTTTTCACCTTCCTCGGTGTGAATTCGCTCACCTTTAATCTGCCAGTAGGTTTCTATGCTTTCAGGTTCTGGATGCTTTTCGCCATCCCTGCCTGCATGGTCATGGCAGAGGGCCTCATGCTGCTTTTTGATAAGGAGATGAACAGTTTCGTCCTCATCGGGGTGACCTTGGTCATGGTCATCCTTCTGCCAGTCAGCTTCGGGCTGAAGGCAGTAATCGCAGTCAGCCTCTTAATAAGCCAAGGATATCTCGTCTATTCAGGGAGCCCAGGTATCATCAGGCATGTCCTTGCGGTCGTCCTTATCGCCGGTGTCATCCTGACCTCAGGGGTCCAGAAATATGAGGTGAACACCGCCATGTGGCCTCCTCAGCCAGGGGCCTCCCCTGAGGAACTCGCCACCTATGATTGGCTCTATACGCTCCCTTTCGACACACCTGTCTATGATTTCGGAGGGGGCCTCTTCACCATAGCGAGGGACAAGCATCAATGCTACTGGTGCGAATACTCGAGGGAGATCGAAGAGAAGATGTTTTCATCAAGCGCAGATGAGCTGTACCTGATGCTGAAAGAGGCTGGCTATCAATATGCCATGGTGGGCGGGAACATCTATAGGATGCAGAGGCAATATATCAATGAGAGCCTGGAAAATGACCAGGTCCAGGACCTGGTGAACACGCTTGGGACTTCTGAGAGATTCAGGGTCGTCCATCAAGGGGATGGGGCGATCATCTTCAAGCTTTCCTGAATATGATGTCCATGTACCTTCTGATCTCTTCTTTATCGATTATTTTCATCCAGAACACAAGCACCAGGTATGCAATCCCTCCGATGGCAACTGAGACCAGGATCTCAAGCCATGGAGAGAGTTCGATCGCCCTTGATACTCCCAGGATGATCATGACATAACCCACTCCTGACAGAAGGGTGAGAGTCCATTGCCTGATCGGTGAACGCAGATGGAGCTCTCCCCTTATGCTCCTGGTCGTCAATACCAGCATGGTCATGTAGCTCGCTGCTGTCGCTATCGCAGCTCCGAGGATACCTAACCTCGGGATGAGGAGGAGGTTGAGGATGATATTGAGACCTGCCGCGATGAGGGTGATCTTTGTCACCATGCCTGGTTTCCCGATCCCTATCAAGACGGATTCATTTATCTGGGATATCAGGTAGAATAACACACCCAGGAGGAGGACCTGGAATGCGAGGGCACCTTCGACATATCCCTTCCCGAAGAAGAGGAGGAGGAAAAAATCCGGGAACGCCATGACGACAGATATGAGGGGTATGGCGAGCACAAGCGAATATTTGTAGAGGACCGCAACACCTTCTGCGATCTTTTTTTCGTCCCCTTTGGTCCTGAGTTCTGAGATGAGGGGGAGCATTACAGTCGTTATACCCCTCCCGAAGATAAGGAAGATGAGGGCGGAGGGAAGGATGACATTGTAGATCCCAACGGTCCTCATATCGGTGAAGAAGGTGAGCATGATGGTATCCATGTAACCTATGATCTGGCCTCCGAGGGACGCAATCATCATAGGCAGGCCGAACAGCGAGATCTCCTTCATGGTCGATATGAGTCCCGTGATCTTTTCTTTGAACGGGTTGAAGAGCGAGAGGAAGACCGGGACCGATATGATGATAGAAAGGAGGAGCGAGGAAAGATAGGCGAGCGCCGGGGCGGCTACTCCCGACCCTAACGCGAGGAACCCAGCTGAGAAGGCAAGGACGGCAAGATTGTTGAAGGGTTCAAGAAAGGATCCGAAAAAAAAACTCTTATAACCGATGAAGACGCATCTGAAGAACCGTATGAAGACGCTCAATAAGATATAGATGATGAAGATGAGGATGAGCTGCCTCGCTGCCGCGTCCCTGAAATAATGGATGGCAAGCGATTTTCTTGAGATGAATAATATGAGGCAGAGAATGAGGGATGCCGCCAATTGGATGATGAGGACCGATGCCATCATCGCCTTCATCTCCCCGAATCTTCCTTTCAGCCTGTACTCCGGGATGAATTTTGTGAGGGCGACGTTCAGTCCCATGTCCCTGAAGAAAAGGAATAGGATGATGAAATTGAAGACCGCGTAGAAGAGGCCGTAGTCCTCGACCGAGAGGGAACGTGTGAGATACATCCTGAAGAGATAGGCAAGGGCGTTGCTGAGTATGAGGGCAGCTATCGCCCATCCTGATCCGAATACCGCGCGTTTCGCATAACTCATCTCTCTTTGAACGCTCCCAACGGTATTTAAAAGTATTGGAGGCGAGTTCCAGAGGCGCTGTATCAGCCGATTTCTGCCTCATATCTCTTTGACTTTTTGTCTTCTTAATTAGTAATTTTTTTCCTCTTTGCTTTCTTTCTTATCTTTTCCTCTGTGCCGTCTGTCGGTCAGTGCCATACTGTTTTTTTCTGTATATTATTTCGGGCTTCATGAAAAGAAAGCTTTAAATACGCAGCCACGGGTGGGAGGGTGATAAAGAGGTGGTACTTTGACAATCAATAAGGATAAACAATTCATTCTCTGGTTTCAGGATCTGACAATCAACGATATCCCTTTCGTCGGCGGGAAGAATGCATCTCTTGGAGAGATGTATTCCAAACTCACCAAAAAAGGGGTGCGCATCCCAAACGGTTTCGCCATCAGCGCCTATGCATATCGTTATTTCCTGAAACACGCAGGCATCGAGAAAGAGATCAAGAATATCCTGAGCGGCCTTGACACCGGGGACATGAAGAACCTTTCCACACGAGGGCATAAGGTGAGGGAGACCATCAGGTCTGCTGAGTTCCCTCCTGAGCTCCGGAGCGCAATCCTTGAAGCCTATAAGGTCATGTGCAAGGAATATGGAGACCACACTGATGTGGCAGTCAGGAGCTCTGCGACAGCTGAAGACCTGCCTGACGCTTCTTTTGCTGGACAGCAGGAGACCTATCTCAATATCAGGGGGCCGGGAAGCCTGCTTGAAGCGTGCAGGAAATGCTTCGCGTCGCTTTTCACCAACAGGGCGATCTCCTACAGGGAAGACAAGAAGTTCGATCATTTCTCGATCGCGCTCTCGATTGGTGTACAGAAGATGGTGCGATCGGATCTTGCGAGTTCAGGGGTGATGTTCTCCATCGACACCGAGTCTGGATTCGAGAATGCAGTCCTCATCACCGGGGCCTATGGGCTGGGTGAAAACGTTGTCCAGGGGGCGGTCAATCCTGATGAGTTCTATGTGTTCAAGCCGACGCTTTTGAAAGGCTTCTCGCCTATCATCTCAAAGAAGGTCGGCGGCAAGAAGATCAAGATGGTCTATTCGCATCAGGGAAATTCGCCTGTCAAGAATATCCCGGTGCCTGAGGCAGAGCGGAGGAAGTTCTGCCTTTCTGATAATGAAGTGGTGCAGCTCGCCAAGTGGGCATGCATCATCGAGAAGCATTATTCAGAGCAGGTAGGCCATTTCAAGCCAATGGATATGGAATGGGCGAAAGACGGAGCGACAGGGAAGCTCTTCATCGTCCAGGCGAGGCCTGAGACCGTGCAGTCCCAGAAAGATTATTCAAAGATCGAGACCTTCAAGATCGGGAAGAAAGGTCCTGTCCTTGCTTTAGGGAAGAGCGTCGGTTCCAAGATCGGAAAAGGGCTTGCGAACATCATCAAGGATGTGAAGGATATCAGCAAGTTCAAGAAAGGCCAGGTTCTGGTGACAGATATGACTGACCCTGACTGGGAGCCTATCATGAAGATCGCTTCAGCGATCGTGACCAACAGGGGAGGGAGGACATGCCACGCTGCCATCATCTCAAGGGAGCTTGGGATCCCTTGCGTCGTTGGGACATCTGACGGGACAGAGAAGGTGAAGAGCAACCAGCCTGTGACTGTCTCCTGCGCTGAGGGCGAGGATGGTTATGTCTATTCGGGACTCATCCCTTTCACCATCGAGAAGATCGACCTCAAGAAGATCCCCCATACCCACACCAAGATCATGATGAATGTGGGGAACCCTGAACAGGCTTTTGAGCTTTCATTCCTTCCCAATAATGGGGTTGGGCTCGCGCGGGAGGAGTTCATCATCAATTCGGCGATCAAGATCCATCCACGGGCGCTCCTTGAATTCAATTCTCTCAAGGATAAGGACGTGAAGGCGAAGATCGAGGAGATGACCCAAGGGTACAAGGACAAGAAGGAGTATTTCATCGAGAAGCTCGCTCAGGGAGTAGGGATGATCGGGGCAGCGTTCTACCCGAAGGATGTCATCGTCAGGATGAGCGATTTCAAGTCGAATGAATATTCGAACCTCATAGGGGGAAAGCAGTTCGAGCCGACAGAAGACAACCCAATGATCGGATGGAGGGGAGCCTCGCGCTATTACCACCCCGGCTACGCGAAAGCTTTCGGGCTTGAATGCATGGCCATGAAGAAAGTGAGGGATGAGATGGGCCTCTCCAATGTCAAGCTCATGATCCCCTTCTGCAGGACTGTGGATGAAGGGAAGAAGGTCATCAAGGAGATGGAGAAATACGGCCTCAAGAGAGGGGTGAATGGCCTTGAGGTCTATGTGATGTGCGAGATCCCGGCGAATGTCATATTGGCTGATGAGTTCTCAGAGATATTCGATGGGTTCTCCATAGGCTCAAATGACCTGACGCAGCTCACGCTCGGTCTTGACCGAGATTCTGAGCTCGTCTCGAGCATCTATGATGAGAGGAATCTCGCGGTGAAGATGATGATCGCGACAGTCATCCAGAAAGCGAAGAAGAACAAGCGGAAGATAGGGATCTGCGGCCAGGCGCCATCGGATTACCCTGAATTCGCGCAGTTCCTCGTCGAATGCGGCATCGATTCGATCTCCCTCAATCCGGATACTGTTGTCAAGACGACCATAGCTATCGCCGAGCAGGAGAAGAAACTCAAGATCCGCTAGACGCCGAGAAGGATGAGGATAGATACGATCAGGATGAGGAGGAAGAGGATTCCTATCCCCATGAGGACGTATCTGGATTCTTCCTGCCATCTCATGAAGCATCCTTTTTTTTGTTTGTATTTATAGTTTTGCAAAGATTGAAGAAAAAAAAGAATCTGTTTGCAAGCCTCAAGAAAGATTCCTGACGATCTGCCTGTAGGCAGCCTGCATATCCAGATCCTCACGGAATCGTGCAGTCTTGCCGTTCACCCTGAAGAGGACATTGAGTGAACCAGGGGCATCATACCTATCGCATTCAGTGCCTCTTTCCACATCGCTTCCGATCAACAGATAATTGCCATTGAATGTTCCGTCATTCGTCTTGAAATGTACTCCTTTTTCCGGAGCTGCCATGAATATCCTGCTCATCATGGAATTCGGGATATCATTGATCACTTTTCCAAGATCGACTATATCAAGAGAATGATTTTTTTTACCCATATACCAGCGTGAAGGTTCCAGGTTCCAATTATCAGCCTTGAAGTAGAGCCCGGTCTTCCCGTCATACGTCGCCTCTTCGATGGATGAATAGGGGATGCCATCCAAGGATTGGATGTCCTTGAGGAATTGCGGAAATTGATTCTTTTTTTCTGCTTGTGCAGCATCGGCATCAGCAGTGCTGAGAAGCGCGACTAGTGATAAAGCTCCAGTTTTCATGAAATCTCGTCTGTCCATAGGGTCACCTGATCGCGGGAAACATATGAACGTTTATAAATATTTGCTTATTTGTCATTAATCAGTGGTACTAATTGAGGTGTGTCGATTTTTCTTAATAATTTTGTTTCACTCTTTGGCTCTCCGATAACATTTTACATTTTGAACGATCCTTTCATATCCTTTTATGCACAGATAGATGATGATGATCTCAATCATAACTACCAGGGTTTTGACGATGAAACCATCGAACCATCCTGCCTCATCTGCCTTGTGGATGAAGAAGTCGAGATGCATGTGGGCGATAAACGCCACCAGGCTGTAGGCGCCGAAGGAAGAGACGAAATCTTTGGCTTTCTCCGGGATCGTTCCCCAATGTCTGTGGACTGCCCTGAAGATGAATAACAGCAATAATCCGACATAGAGCAGGAGGCCGGGATGGAGAGGGAATTTCTTGAACAACAACCTAAAAAAATCGGGAAAGAACGTGAACCCAAGATATTCCTGGAACCGGAGTGCGAACAGGAGGATGAAAAGGGCGAGAGAAGCGATCATTGAAGACAGTGGGATCTTTTTCTCTTTCCAATCAGGATAGGATACGCCGAGCAGGAAACCTGCCACAAAGACGAATTGCCAGGTGATGATCGGGAAATCAGGATAAGATATAAAAAAAGTCAAAGGCTTCCAGAAACCGAAAAAGAGGGCGAGTGTGGAGATCGCGAGGATTGGTCTCCATCCGAACCGCCTGTAGCCTGCCATGATGACCGGCGATATCGAGAAGAAGAGGAAAAATAGATACAGGATGTTTGTCAGGTGGTAGACCTTCTCGAAGGAAACGAGCCTGCCAAGGATATGGATCAGAGAGGAGAAGGAATCGATAGTGATGATGCCCATCAGATGGTAGATGAGCATGAAGGAGAGGATGGTCGCGATGTGGATGCCCAGCATGAGGAAGGCTTTCTTTGTGAGGGAGAGGCTTGCCCCTCTCGGGGATTCCAGGAAACGGGGGTAGTGAATGAGTCCCACCATGATCCCGGAGATGAGGAAGAATCCCTCTGCCGAAAAATTGGTCATCTGGACCAAGCTTTCGAAATATATCTGCGGGATGAAGACTATGAGATGGACAATGACCATGTCAAGGAGACAGAGCCCCCGGAGGAAGTCAAGCTGCTGATAACGCATGTCATGGAAAAAGGAGGGGGAGGGTTAAATCACTTTCGGAGCCAGGCAATGATCGCGATATGGATTGTATTCATTAAAAAATAGTCACAAAAGTTAATAAATGTTCCAGGGGAGGGAGGAAATAGGGGGGCATTATAATGGAATTCAGGATAGATGAGAGAAAAAATCCGCATATGGGTAATTATCCTCCTAAAGACATCGATATCGCAAGGGAATTCTCAAAGAAGGCCTATAAGGAATTCGGGACGCTCCTTAAATCAATAGTCCTCTTCGGAGGGCATGCACAGAGGAAAGGGGATCACAAGCAGCCGAACGATATCGACATCCTCCTCGTGGTGGACGATGTCAGGTCCATCCTCACGGATGAAGCGGTCGAGACCTATAGGGTCATCTGCCAGAAGCTCATCTCTGAGACATCGGACCGCATCCATCTCACAACGCTGCGCCTCACGAATTTCTGGGATTACGCGAGGAACGGGGATCCCATCGTCATCAATATCCTGCGGGACGGGGTCGCGCTCATCGATACCGGGATCTTCGATCCGCTCCAGGCTTTGCTCTATCAGGGAAGGATCAAGTTCACCTATGAGGCCATATGGGCCTATTATTCAAGGGCTCCGACGACCATCTACAATGCGAAGTGGCATGTCATGCAGGGAGTGATCGACCTGTATTGGGCGGTGATCGACGCAGCCCATGCGGCCCTCATGAAAGAGGGGGTGGCGGCTCCGACGCCTGCTCTCGCAGCTGACCTCATCAGGGACAAGCTTGTCAAGAAGGGGCTGTGCGAGCAGCGGCATGCGGCCATCATGCGGAATTTCTACCATATCTCGAAAGGCATACTGCACCGGGAGATCAAGGAGATCAAGGGCCATGAATTCGATATCTACCTCAGGGACGCAGAGGATTTCGTCGATGCCATGAAGAGGATCATCGAGAGGAAGCATTAGTTTTATAATCGGACAACCGATCCTTCACTCGATCATGGAACCATTCGATCTCCACAAGAAGATGGTGCTCCAGAAGAAGGATAAGAGCTCAAAAGGCAGGGTCGATTCCGCCATCATCCCTTTGGTCAGTCTCATCAATGCCTCTCCTGATTACTACACCACGAGCTCCTGCGCCGGACGGATAGTCATCCTTGAGCAGGGGAAGAACAAGGCGGAAGCGAGATGGATTTTCTCTTCGCATGATGAAGTGCATGCGGAAGAATTCATATCTTCTTTGAAAGACATAACAGATAAACCCTGCTGGATGAAGGCGGAATCATTTATCTTGCATGTGGCGTGCAGGGATCTTTCGGCTGCGGAGAAGCTTCTGAAGATTGCGCATGCTCTTGGGCTGAAGAGGAGCGGGATAACGACGCTCGGAAGCAAGATCATCATTGAGATAGTGTCGACTGAACATATCTCGGTCCCGATCACCATCGATGGCAAGGTCCTTTTCGGTGAAGACACGATCAGGGTGCTGGTCATTGAAGCGAACGGGAAACTCGCACAGACGCGCAGGCGCATGAAGGATCTGGAGGAAGCGCTCCGTGGGATGATGGGAGAAAATTAGTGGGTTTTCATTTGCGGACTTAAAGAGTCACTTCTTCTTCCCTTCGTAGAATATGTCGTACTTCACCATGAAGCAATCCTGTGAGTCGTTGACCTGGACGTATTTTTTGAGGAGACGCTCGACTTCTTCTTTCTTAATCTTTGGCGCGAGCCTCTTGTCGTAGTCTATCGATGCGTAGATGATCTCTTTGTAGGATCGCTTGAGCGCAAGATCCGCGAAGACAAAATCCGGGTTCAGGCTGTATACCCCTTTCTCGAATATCACTAAATCCTTTTCCTCGAGGGCTTTCATGACTTTCTTTTCTTTCACATCATTCGGGAGGATGTGCTTCACCC
>Ga0066601_10000860_pt1 | contig 11386 bp, 6 predicted proteins | sample Medcelwee11metaG_FD_59487 | JGI IMG/M metagenome (GOLD analysis project Ga0066601, IMG submission 59487) | Freshwater pond sediment microbial communities from the University of Edinburgh, under environmental carbon perturbations - Medium... | ecosystem: Environmental > Aquatic > Freshwater >... | reverse complement strand
TTATTAAAAGTAACAAAAAGATTAATAAATGGCGAAAGAAACATATTTTATTATATCATTTAAATGATTTCTCTAAAAACATTTTATATTTTTATTTAATTGAACTCCACCACCGGATATAATTATTACACACCGATAATTGCATATATAATCAGATCCAATAGTTTCAAATAAAAATATGTAATATTATGAATATCAAGATATTATTATTTTCGCTGGCTGCAATTTCTGTTAAATGCTCCTCAAATGTGGAACAGAAAACTGCCTGGCCTGATAAAATACAGGTAATACTTGACAATTCAGAACCGCTGAAATACAGCAGAAAAGAGAGGCTTCCTCTATATTTATGGCCGGCCATAAATCCCGGCGATTTAAATGCAAAAGATGCTGAAAAGCTTGTTGCAGAGCTTGATAAGCGTGGTATTGGTGTTGTATCATCATGGAGCCTGGATGACACTGCCAGAGTGATTTCAAACTGCCTTAATATTGCCCGGGCACAGAAAAAACTAGGACAGAGGGTAAATATTGAAGCCACCGATTTAATGTATTCACTTTTCAATGGTGATCTCCGGACTGCTCACATAGATAAAAATGGCAACCCTTTTTTTGACGAAAGTTTCGGAAGTCACAAAATGGGTTGCCCGTTTTCATTAGATTTCAGAAAAAGAGAGATAAGGGACAGGTTTGAATACTTTATTAAGAAATACAGAGATGCAGGTGTAAATGTTGATTTCATTTTCACCGACTGGGAAATTGATGGCCCTCTTGAAGTAAATGGAGCTTACGAAGCATCAAAAAAATGTTCAAGATGCTGCGAGATCCTGGGTAAAGATTTTTCTTTCGGTGAGTTCCAGGAAAAACTCCGTGAAATGAGGTCATATCTTCAGGCATATTCCTACAGTGAACCAGTGCTAAAACAGTTTCCTGATGCGTTAGTCGGTAATTATGCGGTGTATCCTAATGATGGTTATCGATACTGGTACGATTATTTTGAATATTACTCTGAAGGTCAGCCATATAAAGCCGATCAGGGTGCAAAATACAGAAAATGGTACAATGATTTTCCGTTGACTGGCTATACCTATGCAATGCCGGTTTGTTATAACTGGGATCCGGCTTACAGATGGTATGATTTTGAAGACTCTGATTACAGGTGGTTCTATAATATGCTTCTGGTTGCAAGCAACGCAGGGAAAAGCACTCCGCAAAATATTCCCATTATTAGTTTTGTCCATTGGAATACTGTTTTTGTATCAGGCAAAGCCGATACATCAGTAAAACAGATGACTAAACTGAGTTACCAGGAACTATTGTGGCACATGTTGCTGAGAGGAACCGATACTTTTTTCCTCTGGGCACAAGAAAATGAATTTCCTGAGGAAGTAAGATTAGTCCATGAAGTATATGCTGCTGCTCAGGAATATGGTGACTTTCTTGAAAATGGTATGCCCGTTATGTTCGATGTTCCGGAAAGTCCTGGGACTATAATTTCCGGGCTAATTTCTGGTGACAATCTGCTTGTTCGTCGAACTGATTTTGGAACAAACCACGATCCTGTGACTATCCTGGCAGGAACGGTTCCTGTTACTGTTGATTATGCACCGGGTATATGCAGAATCATCACTCTTAACTAATTAAGAATCTATAAAATTCATTTTGATGAAAGATCTGCTTATTTCTGCTTTAAAGGTTTCAGGGGAGATATTACTTAAGTATTTTAATAATCCCCTGGAAATAAGACAAAAAGAATCTCAAAGCAGTATCGTTACTGAGGCTGATATTGCCAGTGAAAAGAAAATTATTGAAATGATCCTTCAAAGATATCCTGATCATAATATTATCTCTGAAGAATGTGGATATATCGATCATCAATCCGACTATTTCTGGATTATTGATCCCCTTGACGGAACATCTAATTTCGCCTCAGGCATTCCATGGTTTGGTGTATTAATTACACTTTTTAAGAATAACAACCCTGTTATGGCCGGAGCATACCTTCCGGTTGATGATTTGCTCTATTTTGCAGAATCAGGAAAAGGTGTGATGAGGAATGGAATACAATTAAAACAAATTGAAAACAAGGAGCTTAAAGATTCATTATTCGCTTTTTGTGCAGATTATACAGATGATACAGATTTTTTGAACAGTAGCCTTGATATCTATAAATACATTATAAAGAACTCCAGGAATATAAGATCGACAAATTGCCTTATCGATTTCCTTTTTGTTGCTGAAGGTAAATTTGGAGGATTACTAAACCTGTGTACCAAGGTTTGGGATATTTCAGGTCTCGGCCTTATAATCTCTGAGGCGGGAGGGATAATGAAAAACATTGACGGGAATGATGTGCAATTTCTAATTAATGAAAAGATATCAGCAGTAAACTTTCCGGTAGTTGCTGGTTCAGAAAAAATAATCGGGAATCTGGTAAAAGTTTTAAGTAAGCATAAATTAACCGGAATCAGTTAACTATTTTATCGTCATAAATTATTTATAATACTTTATAAATATGAAAACTGTAAAGATCTGCACGCTTTTCCTGATAATCATGATTCTAATCAGGTGTACTATTACAAACAAAACTGAATCTTCAGCTATTGAGGGATTTGTATCGGTAAAAGGACTGCAATTTGAAAAGCAGGGAGAAATCATAAACATTGGTGACTTTGATATTTTGGATCACCCTGTTACAAATCTTGAATACAAAGCTTTTATTGATGCAACAAATTATCCTGCCCCGTTACACTGGAAAAAAGGGAAAATTCCAGTTGGTAAAGAAGAATACCCTGTGATTTTTGTAAATCGTGATGATGCAGAAGCATTTACAAAATGGCTGACAAAAATAACCGGCAGGGTTCACAGAATACCTACTCCATTTGAATTTGAAATTGCAGCGCGTGGAGGGAAGAAGAGCAATGACAAATATTTCTGGGGTAACTCAGAAGAATTTTTGACTCCTGATAATTTTAATTTCAACATTGGGAATAACCATAAATATGATCAGTGGGAAGTTTATCTTAAACCTTCTAAATGGGGAATGAAAAACGATCTTGGCCTTTATCAGATGACCGGAAATGTGTGGCAGTTAATAAATCAATATGAAGATCCATTACTTGCACCCTGGATATACCGTATTGAACAGTCGTTTGATCGTGAAAGGCTGATAATGGGAGGAAGCTGGATGAGTTCAAAAGATTTTCTTGTTTGTGGTAAAACAGTGAATCAACCGCCTAAAATACGATGCCCTGATCTGGGGATTAGACTTGTCAGAGAACCTGAAGGTGCAAATTGGAGTGTAATAAATCGCAAGGTAACAGCAGTTACTCACTCCCCCGGTAAAATAGGAATTAGCTGGTCCTTGCTCAGCACCGACACTAAAGAAACAAGGTTCAACCTCTATAGAATAGTTGGCAACTATCGTTCTCATAACGGCATTAAACTGAATGTTAAACCATTGGTTAACACTTCTTTTATTGATGTACAAGATGTCAGGGATAGTGCACGATATCAATATCGTGTTGTTACCACAGATTTAAATGGAAAAGAAGGTAATCCATCAGACTGGGCGTCAATAATAACCGGAGAAGACCAATATCCTATAGTGGTGAAATTTAAACCTCTCTTTGAAAAAGGTGATATGTTACCTGTATTTGGAGACCTTGAAGGATATGGAAAACTAAATTGCGTTATTCGCCTAGACAATGGATGCAAAGAGATGTCGCAGGATCCGGGGAAGCCTGTTCAACTGGAAGCATTTTCATATACAGGAAGGTCTCTCTGGAGAAAAGATATTGTAAAACATGAAAATATTTATGGAAGTGCCAGTAATGCTCCGTTTAATGTCTGGGACATGAATGAAGACGGAAAGGATGAAGTCATCACACTTTTCCAGATTGGTGATGAGAACTATTTAGCTATTCTCGATGGTATGTCGGGTAGATTATTGAATAAAACCTTGTGGGATAAAATGGAAACTGATTTTTCTCTCTCATCCACACGAATACAAATGAGTGTCGCATACCTCAATGGTAAAGATCCAGTTATAATAACTCAGACTGGTATTTACGAAAATGAAATTATTTCTGCTTACGATAAAAACCTGAATAAAATATGGACTTATAAAAGTTTCATGGAAACCAACGGAAGCGGAGGTCATAAAGTAGAAATATCTGATGTGGATAACGATGGTAAACAGGAAGTTATATACGGCACCACGTGTCTGAATTCAGATGGGACTTTTCGCTGGTCGATATATCGCAGGCACCCTGATATTATTTCAATTCATGATTATATCCCTGAACGGCCTGGCCTTGAGATATGCTATATTGTCGAATCTTCAGAACATGCCGGTATTTATATGGTTGATGCTAATAACGGAGAAGTAATCTGGAAGAATAATCATGAAGACGATCCTGTCTGGTCACACGGACATACAGGCTGGACTGCAGATATATGGGACGGGTCTTCCGGAATGGAATGTATGACCAACAGAGCAGGACACTATGACAGAACTTATCTCCTGTTTTCCGCCAGGGGAAACCGGCTGAATGAAAAATTCCCAATCGGATTCACTCCGGTAGAATGGGATGGAGATGCAACAAGAGAATTAATTGGAGAGAATGGAAGGATAATTGGCAATTATAACGGAAATGAAATTATTCTTGTTCCTGATGAAATCCCCAACCCTGTTCCAAATTCTTCGGTTCAGTTTACTGCTGACCTATGTGGTGATTTCCGTAGTGAAATTGTTGTTAGCGGTATTGACAGGACTGATGGCCGGCGTGCAATTATGGTAATTGCAAATCCTGACTCAATCGGAAAGAGATATGTTACTCCTTCCCAGGATATTGATTACAGACTATGGCTGGCTCGAAACAAAGGAGGCGGATATGGTTCGGTTTACGAATACTTACTTAAGGATCCTGAATAATTTTATATTATTGATCAGAAAATTTTAATTATCCTCTTAAACCCTATCCTTCTTTATAATTTATAATTTTTAATCTCTATCAAATGTCCGGAATATCACGTCGCGATTTTATAAAAGGATCTACCAAAGTGGCTTCAGGGATTTTAGTCGCCGGAAGCAGTACAAGACTACTAAGCTCCTGTATATCACCTGAAAAGACTTCCGGCATGAATCTATTTATTCCCATGCCAATACAGGTAGTCATTGACGATGTCGGGTGGTGGTCTGGGGAAGATGGAAGCAAAAAACAGGAACCTTACCGTACAGGCATAAACAGAAATCATGTACCAGCAGATTACCAGGCAATCGCAAACCTTGGTCGTAAGCTTGGCATAAGACCCCAGGCAGCATTTATTTTATGTGAATGGGATAAGGAAAATATTCTTCGTGAATTGCCATCCAGCACATGGATGGGGAAAAATTGGGATAATTCCGGGAGGGTTGGCCCCTGGTACGATGAAGCAGCCGAAATAATCAGGAACAACAAAAACTATTTTGAACTTTCTGTTCATGGTATTGGTCACGAATATTGGGAGGGCGGTACATTTACAAGGGCAGAATGGACAGATTCGAAAGGGCAGATGCGCCCGCAGGAGCAGGTAGAACTTCATCTGGAGTATTTTGAAAAGCTTCTGAACCAGCATAATCTGGGGCCAATGCCCAAATCATTTGTCCCGGCAGCTTTCAGACACTCTTTCGGACCTTCAGAAGGAAGGGATATAAGTCTTGCTGAGTTACTTAAAAAAAGAGGTATCAACTATATAAATACCACTTTCTCATCAATATATAACAAAGAAAGAATTCAATATGAACTTTTTGGTTTCGACAATGAAGTAATGACCATAGACCGGGGAAATGATGAATTCCAATGGCTTGTCTTTCCTGCTGATCCTTCAGCTGAATTGACAGGTCCGACATGTGGGATGCACTGGCCGAATATGCTTCACCCCGATCCGGAAAGGAATGATGAGATAGTTGATCGTTGGGTGAACTATCTGAAACCATATAATGAAAGAGAAGATAGAATGCTGGCTCCTGATTCTGTTGCATTTCAGCATCAGCTTGCACATCACTTTTTAACTCAGCCCACTCTTAAAAGAAATTCCATTCATCTCGATTTTACCAGAACCGATGCGCTTCCGGGTATAATTGGCAAAAGAGAACTATATCTTAAAATAAATACATCTAAACCTGTTCTGTTCGGATCTGATGAAATAGATATTGTATCACAATCAGTACAGGGGAACAGTAAATATATCTATTTATTAAACCTTCATCGAAAAGCAGGGAAATCAACAGCAGAATTAAAAATAAGTTAATATGCATCAGAGACCTGTGGGGGATGAAGATTTTTATTGATTTACCGTAAACATTTTCAAAACAAAACTATACATTAGTGTGGCATTTGTAAAAAAGAAAAATTTCTTTAATTAAACTGAAATCAATTAATAACAATTTAAAGCCGGGCAAGATGAATGACAAAGAACAAGCAATTAATCCTCCTTTAGCAGGCAGGATAACCTCAATAGATTTTTTTCGGGGGTTTACAATGTTTATGCTGGCGGGTGAGGCATCAAGACTTTATGACCATTTTCGTGAAATGGATAACGGGGTTATGCAATTCATAGGAAATCAGCTGGACCATCATGAGTGGAATGGCTTGCATTTCTGGGATCTGATTCAACCTTTTTTCATGTTTATTGTAGGAGTTGCTATTCCTTTTGCAGTCGCAAACAGGATAAAAAAAGGAGACACTAACAGGAAAATAACACTTCACGCATTTAAAAGATCTTTTTTATTATTGTTCTTAGGATGGGCTTTATACTTTGTTTCCGCAGGACACCTGGTTTTCAGGTTTCAAAATGTACTTGCCCAGCTTTCTGTGACATACCTGGTAGCATTCCTGATAATGAAAAAGAGTTATAAATTTCAGTTGATTTTTACACTGGTAATCCTTTTATTAATCGACCTTGCCTATCGTTACTTCCCTGTTGAAGGATTTAATCATGCATGGGTTAATTTTGAAAATCTTGGAGCCTGGATGAATAATAAAATTGAGGGCGTAACCAAAGCAAGCGAATGGGCTACTTTGAATTTTGTTTCAACAACTGCTCATACTGTCTGGGGTGTTCTCTTCGGGAAACTTCTGATGAGTGACAAACCTTCCGGAAAGAAAATCCAAATAATGCTAATTGCAGGAGTTTCTGCTTTAGTTATAGGATATTCCCTTGATTTATTAAACATCACCCCTATTATAAAGAAGATAGCTACATCTTCATTTGTATTTGCAAGTGGAGGTTGGACTATTCTTGCACTATGTTTCAGCTACTGGCTGATTGATGTAAAGAAACTATTCGTCTCAGGATCTAAAATGTTTATAGTAGTTGGAATGAACTGCATATTTATATACCTGTTTTTTCATCTGGGGGGTGCCGGATTTATCAGTAAAATAATTAATCCGTTCAGCCAGTTACTCTTTTCATGGGGTGGTGAAATGACAGTAAAAGTTATTACAAGTCTGGCCGTATGGGCTTCCCTTTGGTATATGTGTTATTTCCTTTATAAAAACAAAGTATTTATAAAGATTTAATATTCAGACAATAATTAAGCCAGATTATTAAAATAACCGGTTGTATTTATGGGTACAACCGGTTTTTTTATTTTACTATATACTCACGTATTATTTCTTTGGAACCTTTCGGCCCTGTAGCCTGAACTTTTATAAAATTACGTGTTACGGATACCTGAAATTGCTCGACAAAGAGACCCTGATCGTTAACAGGAATCTCCTGTCCGTTTACAACAATCTTAGTCCCGGGTTCAGTCCAACCGAACAGTTCAACTGTTGAACCACCAGTCATAAAGGAGCCTTCAGGAGGATTAGTCTGTATATAAATCCCGGGTGATGTATTGAAGCTGATTAGTTCTTTTACAATCTGCATTTTTGCATTATTGAGAACCTGCGGATCCTTAGAATGGTCTGCAAAACTTTTGATAACATATCCGGCAATCTCTTTTCCCCTTTGTCCGGGAATTATCCAAGTGAACCTGGTCCCGAGAGAATCTCTCAATCCAGCTATTTTATTCTCCAACATCCAGAAATATTCATAATCCTGGATTCCGTTTCTCATCTCTTCCCATCTTACAGAATTGAGCACTCCGTCTTTTGAAGGGTAGACATGCCAGGCATCACCAATATGCATTCCCACATCCTGGAAAGGATTCTCATTCCATTGGTTCCATCCCCAGTGCAGGTAACCTACAGCATCATATTTGTAGTTTAGCCAATGAATTATTCGGGTGTCGATCAATGGCATATCAATAGTTTTATTGGGAAAGAGGCTGCCCTGGTAAATTCCGACAGTATAAAACCATAATTCATGACCTTTCAATGCCCATTTTCTGTATTTGTCATTCCAGTTTGAAAAATGATCAAGCTTCGGAACTGCCACTTCAATTTCATTTAGCAGAAAAGTAGTCTCAATAGCATCCAACCGGATAAGATCAGGAGCGTATTTATGCACATAGGCTGAGATCTCCCGCCATGCCAGGGCATTATGGAGAGAAGGTTCATCATGAATGCTGAAAAATGTTTTCTTAAGCCATCCTTTTTGTCTCAGGTGCTCTTCGATAGCAGGCAGCAGATATGGAAGTACCTCTTTCCCTGGCAATGATACGGATTCAGTGGTTTCCGGATTTATAACTTCAATATCAGCAAGATTGATTTCTGTACTTGCCCATCTTCCTTCCCCGAAGCTTCCAATTCCTCCTGTCTGCATAAAGTCCATTTTTCCGGTACTCCAGAAAACCTGTGCTATCTGGTCAAACCTGGAAAAATCAAATTTATATTCTCCGTTTATTGACCTGGTTATCACTATTGATCCCATAGGTACCTGAAAAATATTCTGACGATGGGATACCATGTTATCTGCATAATTGCCAAGCATTGCAAACCATTCCGGAGAATATTGTTCCCTGATTCCATGAAATCGTGAGAACCCGCTTGTACTGTACCACTCAACAACTTTTAAATGACGTTCAACCGGTATTGTCAAAGGATAAATTATAAGATTTAAAGGCAATGACTGAACAGTTTCCCCGCACTTAACTGTAACTCTACCGGTATAATTTCCCGACTGAGCATTATATGGAATATTTATCGTCAGCCATACTGCCTGGTAAGATTTCTCTTTTATATTTATTTGTTTCTCAGACATAAGGTATTCCGGAAATCTGGCAGGTGCCGGCCTTGTAATAGCACTTAACGGCTGGTTAGGTGTGTTTTTTGCTAGTGGAACACTACCTACAAAATTCCATTCAACAGCATTCAACGGCAGAATTGTTCCAGAAATAATATTTCTGAGGGTTTCAACCTCAACAGTTACATTCGTAATACTTTTTTTTGCACTTATGGCAAACTGACCTGAAATTATTTCACCCCTGATACCAAATAATTTAATAGTATCACTTGCAGGTGGCAGCTTATAACCATCTTCAAATACACGTACCAGATCTGAGACTTCAAAGATCCTGTATGATTGTGCAGTAAGCTGTGATCCGTTCATAAATAACGCCATAACAAAGATTACAGCAATAAATGTTTTCAGAGTTTTAATTAAATTCTTTTTCATTAAAACAAATTTTATAATTCGTTATGTATCTAATTCTTAATATGTTATATTATAAGTACGGATGAGTGTTTTTTCGTTGGTCCCGTTTTTTGCTGTTATCACCAGTTTACCACCAACATAAATCAGGTATCTCTCCATAAAAAGACCATAATTATTAACTGCCAGTTTTGCCCCGTTTACTGTTATTTCCGTACCTGGTTCAGTCCATCCAAGAAGTTCAACCACTGAACGGTTAATTAATTTTCCATGTTCTGACGGGCTGGTTTGAATATAGATCCTGGGTGAAGTATTAAAATCCATTAATTCTTTAATAATTTCTTTTTTAGCGCGATAAAAAATCACTGGGTCTTCAGTATGTTCTTTAAGCCCCATGGCTACCCGGGTTATTATTTCTTTACTCCTCTGTGTTGGGTCAATCCATGAAAACCGGGAGCCCAGAGAATCCTTCAATGAGCTAATTCTATTTTCGAGCATTTTGAAATATTCATAATCCTGTATCCCGTTGCGCATCTGTTCCCACCTCAGGGAATTAAGGACTCCATTACTGACAGGGTAAACATGCCAGCCGTCTCCAATATGCTCTGATGGATCCTTGTAAGGATCATCTGTCCATTGATTCCACCCCCAGTGCAGATATCCTGACAAATCGTACCTGTAATTTAACCAATGCATTATACGGTTGTCGATCAAAGGTTTATCTATTGTTTTGTTTGGATACATACTTGCCTGATAAATGCCTACTGTATAAAACCAGAGTTCAGTTCCCTTTTGCTGCTCCCTTTTATAAACATCAAATCCTGCATCAAGATGATCGAGTTTGGGGACTGCAATTTCTATATTTCCAAAAAGGAATGATGTACAAACCGCATCAATTCTCTTAAGATCCGGGGCATATTTATGTATTAATTGTGATGTACTTATCCAGTTCAACGCATTATGGTGACTGGGTTCATCTTTTATATGAAAAAATGTTTTTCCGAGCCACCCCATCTGCCTCAGATGGCTTTCGAACGCAGGAATTAAAAATGGGATAACTTCTTTTCCCTGCATAATAATCTTTTCATTAGTTGCATTTATTCTGACTGGGAAATCCTTAAGAAGAATTTCTGTGCTTGAAAAACCACCATCTCCAAATTTCGCAAGTTCGCCTGTTTCAATGTAATCCATTTTTTTTGTGTCCCAGAAAGTCTGTGCGATTTTATCGAAAGTTGAAAAATCAAATTCAAGTTTTCCTGTTGCTGATTTACTGATCTCAATCGACGACATCGGGACCTGGAAAACATTCTGCCTGTGTTCAGCCATATTTGCAGCGTATTTGGCAAGCATTTCAAACCATTCGGCAGAGTACCTCTCCTTTATTCCATGGAATTTTTCAAAATCGTCGGTACTATACCATTCTGTCACTTTCAGATGTCTGTCTGATGGCATCGTCAGCGGATATATAGTCATACTCAGTGGAAGTGTCTTTCTCCCCTGTTTGCTTATTGCTGTTATGGTACCCGAATATGTACCGGCGGGAGTTGTTTCAGGAATTTTCAAAGTAAGCCAAACAGCCTGATAATTACCTGCTTTTATGTCTAACTCCCTTTCAGACATAAGGTAATCCGGGAAACTGGCAGGAGCTTTTCTTGTTACAGCATTCACCGGTTGATTTGAAGCGTTTTCAGTAAGTAAAATACTTCCCACAAAATTCCATTCAACAGCTTCCTGTGGAAGCAATGAACCTGAGACTTTATCAGTAAGTCTTCCGATATCAAAACTTAAATCTTCCACACTTTTTGTTGGG
>Ga0066601_10000858_pt1 | contig 11391 bp, 15 predicted proteins | sample Medcelwee11metaG_FD_59487 | JGI IMG/M metagenome (GOLD analysis project Ga0066601, IMG submission 59487) | Freshwater pond sediment microbial communities from the University of Edinburgh, under environmental carbon perturbations - Medium... | ecosystem: Environmental > Aquatic > Freshwater >... | reverse complement strand
AATAGTTCTACTTGCAGCTGCTATTGGAGTTCACCATGCTATTTGGGTTATAAAATGACTAAAAGTACTGCCTACTACATTTTAGGTTTTTCTTTTCACAAAATAATGTTAAGATAAATAGAAAAAACTATGAATAAATATCAATTTAGGTTTTTTAACCATTTCTTCACTATCGCGGATAGCACAATAAATGGTCTCGTGCAAGGGCAAATGGTTCCAATTGAGAAGAAAAGGAATCTGAGCATAATGTACGACTTTGCAATAATGAGCGATGATAGTAATAAAACAAGCAGAAAAGAAATAATAGGAAAATTAACCGATAAATATCACTTGAGCTACAAAGCAATTGAAAAAATTATTAATATAAAAGAAGAGGAAAACTTAGTAATATGACAAACGAAAGAATAATTCCAATAACATGCTCATCATCACACACAATTGAAATATCGCAAATGCGACCGATTCAAGGAAATCTAAAAAGCAGAACAAGAGAGCAATTGTTAAAACTTAGATCACTAATCTTAAAATATGGATTTTCATTTCCGATTTATCTGTGGTATGATGGAGTTGATTATTACACGCTGGATGGACATGGTAGGGATTATATTTGCAAAGGTCTAATTGAAGATGGATTCAAGTTTAAGCATAAAAATGGAGAGGTTAACGAGAGCTTACCAGCAGTATTGATTGATGCTAAGAATAGAGTTGAGGCGAAAGAAAAACTTCTTGCTGTTAATAGTAGTTTTGGTAAAATTACCGAAGAGGGTCTTTCTGCATTTTTATTTGAAGAAAACTTAGAATTAAATTTAGCGGAAATGAAAGAATTGCTTGAACTTCCAGAGGTAGATTTGATAGAAATAGAGCAAAAATTACTCCAGGACGTTGAGGAAGAAAGCGAAAAAGAATATAAATTTATATTTTCCCAACAACAAATTAAGGATTCCATAAAAGAGAACTTCCCGGAGTATAAAAGCACTCAAGAAATAATTGATGGAATAATTGATTATCCTTTGGCTATGCATCAGTTTAACAAACTTTGCTCTGGAAATAAAAACGTTGGTTCTGATATTTCGCTGCTTTTTAATCCTCACAGATTAGATGTTAAAGTAAATAATCGTAAATATTCAGTTTCTGAGTCTTTCCAAATAAAAGAAAAGGGATTTCTCTCTTCAATTTCCCAGTGGATGAGCAAGCAAAAAGAGGTTGTTCACCACAATCAATATATTAATACAGCAAGATTTAACACTGGAACTCAAATTGCTGCAGAATTTAAGCCTTTTTTAGCTCGCGAAATATATTTGGATTATTGTGAAGTTGGGGCTAAGGTTCTTGATCCGTGTGCAGGTTGGGGAGGTCGGATGCTCGGTTATATTTCTTCTGGAATTGGAGGAGAATATACAGCAACAGATCCTTCTGTTAAAACGTATGATGGATTAAATAAGTTGCGTGATTTTCTAACTTCTGCAGAAGCCATTGAATCACCAATTATAAATTTATTCAACTTACCATTTGAAGATTTGGAACTTCAAGAAAATTACTTTGATTTTGCTTTCACGTCCCCACCATATTTTGATACGGAGCTTTATTCAGAGGATAAAACACAAGCTTTTAACAGATACGAAACCATTGAAAAATTTAACGAACAATTCTTAAAAGTATTGATTCAGAATTCAATAAGAGCATTGAAACCTGGTAAAATTTTACTTTTGAATATTGGGGGTAGCCAGTTTAGGTTCGACAAAGCAGTTTACTCCATTTGTGAGGAATTAAATTTTCATGTTAAAGAAGTGTTCAAATACAAAATTGGAAAAGGCGACCACATAGCCAATAAGTATCATGGGTTGCAAACAGATAACTCGATTAAAGCAAACGATTTGTTTTTTGAAATAAAAGAGAAGTAATTATGCCAGCTACAAAAGATAAACATACAGATATTATTTGGACTCGTGTTGATGCAATTGTGACACTTATACTCGATAACCCAAAATATATGGGAAGCAATCGAAGTTCAGAACTAACAAAATTGGTTATGGATAAGTTTTCCTTATTGGAAAGAACTGCACAAAGAAGCATTGCCGAAGCAAAAAGAACGATTAGAGACCTTGGAAAGAAAAATATTAAAAATGCGTTTTCAAGAGCGATGATGGATAGAGAATATTTGTGGCAAAAGACAAAAACCGCTGATATGAAAACAGCACTTGAAGTTGTAAAAGATAGAGACAAGCTTCTTGGGTTATATGAAGAAAGGATTTTGGTTTCTGGCGAAATAAATAACAAAATAACATTCATTGAAAATTTAGATGAGTAGTGTTGTTGAATTAAATAAAATAGTAGGAAAAGGTTATGCCAATTTTTGGAAAACAAGAAAAAGGTATAGAATTGTAATTGGTGGAAGAGCTTCAAAGAAATCAACAACAACATCGCTTTGGTTTATCACAAATATGATGAAATATAATAATGCAAATACTTTAGTTGTCAGAAAAGTTTTCAAGGATCATAAAGACTCGACCTATGCTCAGCTTAAATGGGCGATAAATAGACTTGGAGTCGGCGATTTTTGGCATGCAAAACTTTCACCTTTGGAGTTGATTTACATTCCAACCGGGCAAAAGATAATTTTTCGTGGGTTAGATTCGCCGATGTCTGTAACTTCAATTACAGTTGATAAAGGATATTTATGCTGGCTTTGGTTTGAGGAACTTTATCAGATTAATAAACAAAGCGATTTTGACATGATAGATATGTCAATTCGCGGAGAATTACCAGCTCCATTATTTAAACAAATCACTGGAACACTTAATCCGTGGAACGATAAACACTGGGTTAAGGAGAGATTTTTCGATTTACCCGATGATAATGTATTCCACCAAACAACAACATATTTACAAAATGAATTTCTTGGTGAAGATGACATAAATCTTTTTAATGTTATGAAAACGAGATTTCCGCGACGATATTCAGTTGAGGGTCTTGGAAATTGGGGCGTTGCGGAAGGCTTAGTTTATGACAATTGGGAAGAAATAGACTTTGACAAAGATGAAATAATTAGAGAGCGTCCTGGTATTATTTCGGCATTTGGTTTGGATTTTGGTTATACGGCTCACCCATCAGCTTTTGTTGCTGTTTTGCTCGATAAAGAAGCAAAAGAGATATTTATTTTTGACGAGCATTATCAAAAAGGGATGAGAAATAATGAAATCGCGGATATGATTAAGTACAAAGGATTCTCAAAAGAAGAAATAATTGCAGATTCTGCAGAGCCAAAAAGCATTGATGAGATTAAACGATATGGAATAATTCGCATTAAGTCGGCTCGCAAAGGAAAGGATTCTGTAATGAATGGGATTCAGTTTATTCAACAGTACAGAATAATAGTTCATCCAAGTTGTACGAATACAATTTTGGAGCTAAATAACTATGCGTGGGATGTAAAAAATGGTGCAGTCGTCAATAATCCAGTCGATGCTTATAATCATTTAATGGATGCAATTAGATATGCTTTGGAAAAATTTATGAGAAATAAACACGTTGTACAAGCAAGAATATTAAACTAAAAAAATAAATGGAGTTTTAAATGTCAAAAAGTAACAATATATCGGTCAAAATAATTGATTTCGGTACAAAAAAAGCAATTAAAAAAGAAAGTACGCAGAACGATTCAACAAATGAAGTAAACTCTGGAGACTTGCTGCAACCACTTTATGATTACGATGGATTAGTTCAATTATACGAGGAAAATGTTTATCACCAAAGATGCATCAACGTTAAAGCTCACGCAGTTGCTGGAGTTGGTTTTTCTATTGTTCATCGTGATGAAAACGAAAAAGCAAATCCAAATGATGAAGAATATAAAAAAATAAAAGAATTTGTTGATAATCATCCAACTTATGCTGGACAGTCGTTTATTGAAACGCTTACAAATTTTGTGACTGATTTTGCAATATTTGGTGATGCATATTTTGAAGCCTCTCCGAACAACAAAGGTGAAATTGCAGAAATTTATCACTTAAAAACGGTAAAAACTCGGTTAAAAATAGATGATTCCACCGAAAAGAACAGAATGCTAAGACGATTAGCCGTTCAAGTAAGCAACATTAAACAAGTAAAGTTTTACCCGTATTCTGAAAAATATAGGAAAGACAGACCTCAAGAAGACGGGAAAAAAGCAAATTACTATTACCGATTATCCGCTTACACTCCAAAAGAATCAATTTATGGAGCTCCAGAATATATTTCTGCACTAATAGCAATTTCATTGATGCGTTCAGGTCAAAGCTATAATTTGCACTTCCTTGATAATTTCGGAATGCCCGCTTTTGCAGTTATCGTAAACAATGGCGAACTTTCACCATCTGCATTTAAGAGTTTACAAACATTCCTAAAAACTGAGTACAAAGGGGTTGAGAATGCAGGAAAGGGAATTGTTTTGGAAACTGGAGATATTGGCGAAAATGTAAAAATTGAAATACAAGAATTAAGCAAAGCACCAAAAGACGCTTTTTTCAAAGTATTAAAGTTAGATGCTCGCGATGATATTATTTCGGCTCATGGAGTTCCACCAAGATTGGTTGCCGTATCAAGTGGAGCAAATAAGCTTGGCGATACAACCGAGACAAAAGAACAAATGAAAATGTTCCAAGAGGTAGTAATTGCTCCTATTCAAAATAGAGTTGAGGAACTACTAAATACAATTTTTCAGCAAGGAATGGGAATTGAAAAATATAAAATACAATTAAATCCTTTCTATGTTGCAGATCCAAAAGATGACGCTGAATATTACACAAAGATGATAATAAATGGCGTTCTTGATGCTGACGAATCCAGAGAAGAGTTGGGCTATCAACCACGTAAGATTGAACCCGAAGTAAAAGCCGAAAATGTTGTAAAAGGGCTAATCAAATTAAAAAAAGAACTTCAAGAGGCAATAATTGAGTAAGCAAATTATAAAAGAAGCGATTAAAGAAATAGATGAAATTTTATCAATTCTTTCAAAGGAGAGCAAATGGGATATTATGGCAAACAAAATATCCAATTTGCTTTTAACTGAAATAACAGATCTGCAGAAAAAGGGTATAAACGAGTTTATTAGTTTCGTTGCTTCCGGGGAAGGAAAAGTAACCCAAAAAGAGGTGAATAAAGGATTAAAAAAACTTGGAAAATTACTTGGAAACTCGGTTGCCGAAAAGTTAAGTGAACCGATTCAGAATTTTCAGACAAAAGCATATAAAACTGGATTTGAGGAAGTTGGCTCAAGTTTGAAATTTAACCAAGCTGACCAAGAAGCTTTAATTTGGCTATCGACAGACCAAAACTATTGGATTGGTGAACATTATAATTCTCAATTAAAAGAAAAGATGCTGAACTCTGCAAAGGAAATCGTTGATCAATCGCTTGATAGAAAAGAAGCTGCAAAATTGTTCAGAGATGTTTTTGAGGAAAATTTTAGAAAGAGCAACAACTATTGGGAATCACTTGGAGACCATATTGTAACTCGTTCTCGGGAATTTGGCAGAACTTCCGCTTATGAAAAGGCGGAAATTGAATATATAAAAATTGATGCTGTCCTGGATGAAAGAACTTCGGATATTTGTAGACACATGGACGGCAGAATTATTTCTGTTAAAAAATTGATTAAGCAAAGAGATGATTTAATGAATGCAAAGACTCCAGAAGAAACTAAAAAAATAGCCCCTTGGTTAAGCAAAAAAGAGATTGAAACGAAAGTTATCGGCGTTGAAACTGAAAAACTGCCAAAAGGTTTGGCTATGCCACCATACCATTTTAGATGTAGAACTCGGACGGTTATTGCTTATAGCGATGAAGTCTAAAATTGTTTTATAAAAATATATTTATTATTTTTGCCCGTCAATTTGGGATTGAATGATGAACTATTGTATAATATTATTATGGGTTAATTATGTCAAAGAAGCAATCTAAACCAGTGAAAAAAGAATCAATTGAGAAACAAAAAAAATCTACTGTCAAGAAAAGTCGTAATTCCAGTAATGGTGTTTTTAATGAAAATGCTGATAGTAGTTCTCCTCGAAAAGGTTCCTTGGGAACAGGTGTAAAGATAACAGAAACAACGGAAAAGAAATGAAATTAAAATCTGCTCTTGATGAATTTTACACTGCTTCTGCAACTGTAAGTTCACTGACTCGACAGTTAAGTCTTTCAGGAATAGCAATCCTATGGGTATTTTTTAAACATGATGATGGAAATATTATTATTCCAGAATTATTAAGGTGGCCAGTTATTCTTATCCTTTTGAGTCTTGTTGCAGATTTAGTTCAATATGTATTTAAAGCTTCTGTTTGGGGCTGGTTTAAAAATGACAGATATAGAAAGGGATATAACGAAGATGAAGACCTCAGGGAAGAAGATAATCCACCACCCTGGTATAATGTAGTGGCTCTTGCTATTTTCTGTTTTAAAATTGTCTTTATGGTAATAGCGTATGGTATTATTTTATATTTTTTAGTTACAACATCAACTTTTACCTGAGCATGTATTAAAACTGCTTCGGGAAGTGATGGTTTTGTGCCCTCTTTTCCACACTTCCCGCCTTTTTTTTTATTCATGGGGAAAAGCCTACTAAATAGTAGGTTTTTTTTTATCCGAAAAATTTTGACTTTGTGCATAATTATTTGAGGTAATAGTTATGCAAGAAAAAACATTGTTAAAAAACATAGATATTCACTTCATTTCACTCGTTAAATCGGGTGCGAATAAGAAACATATCATTTATAAATCAAATTCAGAAGAAAATCCAACTTTTACTCGTGAAATTAAAATTGCAAAAGTCGATTCTGAAAAAAGAATGGTTTATGGTATTGTTTATTCACCAAATGAACTTGATACCGACAATGAGTTTTCCACGATAGAGGAAATTGAAAAAGCTTCACAAAATTTTATGAAAAATGCTCGCACAACTCAAATTGACAAACAACACAACGAAGATGCAAAGAATGGTTTTGTTGCAGAGAATTGGATAACTAAAGAAAACGATTCAATTTTCTCAACTGATCCAGTTGGAAGTTGGGCCGTTGGAATTAAAATTGAAGACGATAATACCTGGGAAGAAGTCAAAAAAGGCGAAATAAAAGGTTTATCAATGGGTGGGTTTTCCGAAAAGGAAACAATTGATTCAACTGAAAAAAGTGAAAAGAATTTTATTAATAAATTTGTTGAAGCTATTAAGAAAGCATTCCAGCAAGAACCAGTTCAAAAAGATTTTAATAGCAATTTTAATGCTCGACAATTTGAAGAAATGACTTGGGCTTTGTCTTCAGCTATTCGCGAAGTAATGAATGACGAGAAGGTTGATGACAAAAAAAGTGAAATTATTAAAAACATAGAGCAATTTAAATCTGCAATTGAAGCCTTAAAGATTGAAAAAGCTGGTAAAACTATAAGTGCTTCAAATCTATCAAAAATTAAAACCGCCATTGAGGCTCTTAGCTCAATGTTAACTCAAATAGAAGAAACAACAAAGTCTGGAGAAATAGACATGACACAAGAAGAATTAAACGGAGTTGTATCCAAAGCTGTAGCCGATGCAGTTGCACCATTAAATACAAAAATTGAGGCTCTCGAAAAATCAATTTCCGAGCAAGCCGAAGCTGTAAAAAAATCTGGTGAAAAAATTGAAGTGTTGGAAAAATCAACTGCTGGAAGCCAGCAAAGTGACACATCACAAAGCCAAGAAAAAAGTTCTTGGTTATAAAAGTTAATTAAATGAAAAATTCATAGGAGTTTTAAAAATAATGGATAATGCACAAATATTAGCCGAAATTAAAAAAGCTGGTTTACTAACCACTGATGGTGGTTTGTTAAATGCAGAACAAACAAAACAATTTATTGTTGATACGGTCGATTCAACTGCCTTTTTGAAACAAATTAGAGTTGAAAAAGACATTGCAACATCTCGCCAACTAAGCATTATGAACCTTGAGGGTCGTTTAATGCACAAACCAGTTGAAGATGTTGAGCCAGCGGACGATAAACTCCGTAAACCTACTTTCTCAAATCGTAGTTTAACCCCAGTTGAAGCGATGCTTCCAGTTAACATTTCGCTTGATTGGTTTGAGCAAAATATAATGAAAGAAAATGCAAAAGCATTACTTCAAGCTGAAATTTCAAAAGAAGCTGGCAATGAATTACTTGATTTATTGTTCAATGGCGATACTGCAGACGTATCTGCTGATGCACCATTCTTAAACATTTGTGATGGTGTTTTCAAAAAAATTACAGCCGATGCTGATAAAATATTTTACGACAGAGGAGTTTCTGTTGATTGGAAAGGCGTTGTTTTCCCAAATCTTTGGAAATTGCTACCTGATAGATATAAAGCAAATCCAAGTGATTTGGTGTATTTAACATCTTTTGACGTTGAATCTGAATATCGTTCTCAACTTGCAGATAGAGCAACCGCTCTTGGAGATGCATATTTGACCGAAAATAGACGAGCGATGTACAAAGGCTCTATTGTTGAACCAGTTCCATTTTTGCCATACGGAAAAGTTCTTTTAACAAAAAAATCAAATTTAGTTATTGGTTTTGGTCGTGAAATGTCAATTTATCAACAATTTGTTCCTCGTAAGAGACGTTTTGAATACACTCTTACAACAAAAATTGATTACAATTATGTTCTTACCCCGCTAACTGTTTTCACTGTTTAGTGTTCCTTGGTTCGTTGGAGACGCTTGTAATGAGCGTCTTTATTAAAAAATTTAATTTAATAAAATTTGAGGTATTAAAATGGCAGAAGCTACAAAAGTTAAATATTTAACAAAAGCTGGGAAAGTTGGTTTTGAAAAATCAATTTACGAAAAAGGGAAACCTTATAAATTTACAGATGCTGAATGGAAAAAAGTTCCAGAAAAAATTCAAGAATTGTTTACAGATGCCCCTAAAACTGAAAAGTCAAGTGCTGGAACTTTGACAGCTGACAATTTACAAGACGGCAAAGAATAATATTTATGAAAGCTCTTGTAATAGGAATAATTGGATATGAATCACACGAAGCATCTGTTAGGGATGCTTTTGTGCTTGGCTATAACGAAGCTGGCGGTAACATTACCGCAAGTGATGTTGTGGTTCATTCTGTAGCTTCGTTAAATTTTCAAACCGAGTTTGATTATTGTAAGGCAAATAATATTCCTATTATGATACATTCATACGCTGGAGTTTCAACAAAAATTGACGTTGCTCAATTAAATTATCCCGATGTCAGTCTATTTATGCCAGCTGGGGCTAATTCTGTTGGAGAAATATTCAGTTTAGATATTCCTCAAGTTGTTTGTGTAACTGGAGCTGGCGATGTTGCTAACGAAACGGCGGATAACGTTGAGTTTATTTCACACGACCCTATCGGAGTTGATGAGCAAGATTATTCAAGTTTTTCAAATCCATACATTGCTGGACAAATAGCATTTATTACCGATACTCTAAATTGTTCAATTTGGGAAGCTCGTTATAGAGCAATGCAAACTGGTTCAGAAAGTGGAATTTGGCACGAAACAAATGGATATGGATTTATAGATGTAGATGCTGCAATTGCATATAGTGGTAGCATTTTATCAGATCCTTTTATTGATGTTGAAGAACCCGAAATTCCAACGGAAGAACCAACAACACCAATATTCTCTGGGAATGATACACTTGCAATAATTGATGATGTTAGAAGCGAGGGAAATCTTAAATCAGTAATTCAAAACGATCAGATTCAACCTCATTTGAATAAGGCTTCTATTGAAATAAAGCGAATGCTCAATTATATAGATGCAGACGGAAATTACATAAACTTATATGCAAGCATTCTGAATGATGAAAATACCGATAGAAAAAAAGATTGCACAATTGCAGAAGCAAATCTTACAATGAGCTATGCAGTATTTTCATTAAATATTGAAACTGCGGGTGATGGTATTATGCAAAGTAAGGGATTTGGTGAAACCAAGAATGATTTGCTAAGCTTTAATGCCGTTACCCAATTAAGCGAACATTACAGAAGCGTTGCTATGAGCCTAATTAATCCACACTTACCAGTTGTTGATACTGGTGAAGTTACTGGTGTCGGTTATTTGGTGGGAGCATTGTAATGAGAGAGGATAAAATATTTAAGAATCTTCAAAAAGAAATTCTTGATACAATATTAAAATTTGCTACTAAAATTGCTTTAATTATAGAGCGAGAAGTCGTTGAAGTTATTGATGAAAAAAAAATAATTGCCACCGCAGACTTGAAAAAATCAATATCGCACCGAGTTGAACAAACAACTTTAAAAACAGTGATTGAAGTATTTAGCGGAATGAAATATGCCGTTTATGTACACGAAGGAACGAAACCACACTTTCCACCAATAAGTGCAATTAAGCGATGGATAATTAAAAAAGGCATTATTGGAATGTATAAACACAAACCAACGACAATTAGTGCAGTTAAAAAAGCATATTTCAAAGGTGGAAAATCAAAGGAAAGAAGCACAAAATTTGTGAATGATGTTAATTCCATAGCGTGGGCAATTGCAAAAAGTATTTCAAAAAAAGGTACAAAAGCCGTTCCATTCTTAAAACTTGGATTAGCCCAAGCGCTTCCTCGAATTGAAAGCGAAATTAGAGGGTTTGCGATATGACAGTTCAAGGTGTAATTGAAAAGATTGAGAGCTTCTTAAAAGCAAGCGAGCTTGGAGTTTATGTAACTACGGATATTTATGAGCAAGCTCTTGATAGAAGATTACCATTTGTTCTAATTGATGAAAATGGTACAGAAATTATAAACAATGGGAGCGATAAACCACACAGAATAAAAGTGAAATTATCGATTATGTGCGTTGTTTTAGCGAAAAATAAAACTTTTAAGGAATATAGAAATAGTTCTGAAGTAATTGCGAGAAATGTTATTGCATCTTTGCAGCAACACGACGAGGAACTAACAATTGTAGCTAATGAATTTACAAATCAAGAAATGTTAATTGGTTCAATAGATGTAAGTGCTGTTAATATTTCTTGCGAAACTTGGGTTAATTATTGATATGGAATTTGTAAAAAAAAATATTTCAGCAGTGATAATGCTCATTGCATATACAATTATCTTAATCTCTTTTGTGAACAAACTTGATGCACGTACGGAAGAAAATGTTAAAGATATTCAGCGAGTAGAAAAAGAACTAATTCCATACGAAACTTTGACAGAAAAATTTGTGACAAGGAAAGAATATGAAACTCAATTAACTGACGTTAAGAAAGATTTGAATGAAATTAAAAGTGATATTAAAAAATTGTTGCAAAGGTCTAAATAATGGATAATAAAAACTTTCCGTTTGATGAAAAATTTTATAAAGCAAACAGCTTTACCAAGAAATGGGAAGGACATGGAGTTCTAACTAAT
>Ga0066601_10000854_pt1 | contig 11410 bp, 10 predicted proteins | sample Medcelwee11metaG_FD_59487 | JGI IMG/M metagenome (GOLD analysis project Ga0066601, IMG submission 59487) | Freshwater pond sediment microbial communities from the University of Edinburgh, under environmental carbon perturbations - Medium... | ecosystem: Environmental > Aquatic > Freshwater >... | reverse complement strand
ACCATGGTGCCGATTCGAGCTTCGCCCTCCACACAGGGCACCACTTCCCCTGAAGCCGTCACGCGTTCGTCGATTGGTTTGTACGAGACGACCTCGATGCGAAGGCGATCGGTTCCCAGCAGTGCCGGGTCGACGTGCAACAGGGTGGTGCCGTCCTTGGACGAAGCGGCCGGTTTGGCGCTTTCGGCGGAAGAGTCGGGAGGCGGTGCCTTCGAGCACCCCAAAGCCAGAATCGTGATCGCCAGCCACGCAACAGCGCGAACGAGTAAGGCCATGAAGTCCTTCATTGCGTCACCGCGGACGTACGCGGACCCGCAACGTACGCGAAGCGGGCGTCAGCTCGGAAGACGTCGGCACAAGCGGCGAGGTAGGCTTCCTCGACCGAAAGCAGCTCGCGCCGCGCGGCGAGGGTTTCGGCGAGCCCCACATCACCCCGTTCATAGCGCTTCAAGATTTCCCCGAGGGCGCTCTGTCCGGGCTCCAGGGAACCGCTTTTTAAGGCTTCGCGAAGCTCACGCGCATGGCCTGTCTCATGCCACGCCACGAGGGCCTCCCGGACGAGTGCGGTCTCAACCTCCTGGGACCGCGCGCGGGCGATGTCCGCATCCGCGCGGGCCATCGATGCCTCCAGCGCCGCAGGATTGACGATGGGAAGCGGCAAGGAAACCATGGCCCCGAACAGCCGATCGCCCGTCGCTTCGCGTGCGTAGCTCAGGCCCACACCAAGGACGGGACGGCCACGGGCGGCCTCGAGCTCCGCTCGTGCGTCAGCTTGCCGCGCGCCCATCTCCGCAAGCCGGACGAGGGGATGACCCTGAATCGTCCGCGTCAAATTCCCCGGGGCTTCCTTCGCCGGGGCGTCGCTCTGGGTCAGATCCGCTTCGATCTCCAAGGGGGTGTCCGGATCGAGCCCCACCGCGTGGCGAAGTCTGGCGTCCGCTTCGACGACGCGCCCATGGGCGTCGAGCAAAGAGGCCCTGGTGCTTCCTAGGACGGACGTCGCGAGGACCAACTCGACGGGCGGGACGGCGCCGGCTTGAACGCGCGAAGCAGTGATCCTGACCATCTGCTCGGCCAGACTCAGACTCTTCTGTCGAAGTGCGGAGAGCGAGCGCGCGTAGCGCGCGTCGATCCAGGCGATCGTCGCGTGGTGAACTGCCTGCCTTCTCGCCAGCTCGAGCTCAATCGCACGAATCTGCGTGTTGGATGCTGCGAAGCTCCGTTTGGCCGTGCCTAGGCCTCCGAGGGAAAGGTCCTGCCAGAGGGACGCAGTGACATCCGTGCCTACACCCCCGGGATAGCTGTGACGGGCGACTTCGATTTCGAGGCGTGGCGGCAGAGACAAGGGGGACGCAGCCGCTTTTCGCGTAACTGCAGCGCTCGTCTGCCCTGCCCGAGCGGCGCGCATTCCCGGCCCTGTTTCTCCGGCCCGTTGAATCGCGTCGTCAAGCGTGAGGCGGGTGCCCGTTCGCGCGGGAACGGACGGTTTGACGGCATTCGCCGGTACGGTGTGTACGAGCAGCACCACCAAGATGGACAACGCCCAGTCGCGCATTCGTCATGGACTCCGTTGGGCAGGGCATGAGTTCTCAGCCGCACGTAGGAGCTGAGATTGGTCGGTTGGATGCGGCAGCGAAAAGATAAGTGTCGCGACGGGCTGGGAAAGGCTCGGTGAAATTGCCTTGGTTGCCGCACCATTGGGCCGTGCCGCCCGGAACACCTAAGGTTTGCAGAGGTTTCTGTGCGTGTCGCCAGGAGGCTTGCCCCCCGGAATCCAGCGTGCACAGGTCGGAACCGCACTTCGTTCTTCCCGGATCGCCCCAAACCCAAGCACGTGCTTTAAACGGTGATTGATTTGGGACCCGTGCGGCAGTGGCGTGCGTCGCAACCCTTCCGGCCAGTCCGGAAGCCATGCTAGGGTCCCCGCATGCCGGTGTTCGACATGGGCGAAGAGTGGGTCGTGGACGCGTTCGGGTGTGACCCGCGCCTTCTTCGCGACACCGCCTGCCTCCGGTCGGTTGCGCAGACCATCCTGCGCGAGGTGTCCCTGCACGCGCTGGACGATGGCTTCTGGCACACGTTTCCGGGCGAAGGCGGCGTGACCGGGCTCGTGCCCTTGCAGGAGTCCCACCTCGCGCTGCACACGTACCCCGAGCACGCGGTGGCGACGTTCAACCTGTACTGCTGCCGCTCCGGCTGCGCTTGGGACTGGAGCGGGGGATTGAAGAAAGCGCTGGGGGCAACCGACGTGACCGTTCGTCGCGTCGAACGGGGCCGTTCCCCCACGGCCCGTGCCTCGAGGCCGGACACCAAGGCCGGAGAGGCTGCACGGGAGGAGTGACCCGATGTGGTTCGTGAACAACCTGATGCTCGCCGCGCAGCCCGAAGGCATGGATGCCATGATGTCCATGGGGGCCATCATCACCGCCGTCAAAGCGTTCGGCGCTTCGGTCGTGTACAGCCTGCTGGGCCTGGTGATGTTCGGGTTGGCCTACAAGGTCCTCGGCGTCATCCTGCCGTTCTCGATTCGCAAGGAACTCGAGGAAGACCAGAACACGGCGGTGGGGATTGTGCTCGGTTGCATGATGCTCGGCCTCTCGATCATCATCGCGGCTGCGATCCACGGGTAGCCCGCGTTGCCCGACGTGTCGTCAGGACGCGCTGCGCAGTCCGGTGAGGTCGACGCGCGCCCGTCCGATCCCCGTGCGAGGCGGCAGGCGCTCCTGCTGTACGCAGTGCTGCTGGTCCTGGCCGCCACGGGGCTGGCTTACGAGCTGTCCCTCGGCGCGGTCGAGAGCTTCCTGCTCGGCGACCCCATCGTTCACTTCGCCCTCATCATCAGCGGCTACATGGCAGCCCTCGGGCTGGGCGCCTACCTGTCCAGCTGGGTCAAGCAGAACCTGGAGCAGCGGTTCGTCGATGCCGCGATGGCGACCGCCGCCGTGGGCGGAGCATCGGCCCCAGCCCTGTACGTAGTGTTCGGCGTCCAGGGGCCCTTCCGGCTCGTCCTGTACGGCTCGACCCTCGCGATCGGTACCCTGGTCGGACTACAGGTCCCCTTGCTCATGCGGATTTTGAAGCGGAGCGAGCGCTTCGCGGACGTGGTCGCGCGCGGGTTCGCCTTCGACTACCTCGGCGCGCTGGCGGGGTCCCTCGGCTTCTCGTTCCTGTTGATGCCGACGCTCGGGTTGGTCCGCACCACGATCGCCCTGGGGTTGCTCAACCTCGCGGTCGCGGCGTACGTGATGCACATGCTGGGGTGGGCGAGGGCCGGCATGAAGCTGCGCGCCGCGCTGTCCGTCGGCGTGGGCGTGGTGCTGCTCGGCCTGTGGTGGGCGGCCTCGGACGTGGAAGCGATCACCGAGCGGCCGCTCTGATCGCGTGGCCGTCCGAGAGCTCGTAGGGATCTCCGCAGCGCAGCTGATCCGCGCGGAACGGTCCCCGGGATCGTTTGGGCGCGGTAGACATGTGGATAGCTTAACGCGCGAAGCGGAGGGGGGCGAGCACGACCACCGGAACACAATCGAGCCGTCAGGGCTCCCGGCCATCGCCCCGCCCCAGATCCGGGGGAGCCGCGGACTTCGCGGGAGCCGCCGCGTTTGCGGGGGCGGGACCCAGGACGCGGAAGTACCAGAGCTGCATTTGCGGCACGAGCTTGTCGGCGACCTCCCGCTCCGTGTGGAACAGGTTGTTGTTCTCTCCGCGATCCGCGACGAAGTCATACAGTGAATGCACGCCCGTCTCGCGGTCGTGGATCAGGTTGAAACGCTCCGTGCGCGCGGCCACGATGCGCAACGGGTCCTTGTCCTTCTTGACGAGCTCCGGGAGGTAGAACGTGTGGAAGGTCACGCGCTCCTCCAACCCCTCACCACGGACCAGCGCCGGAACGAGGCTGGTCCCTTCGAACGCGAACTCCCCTTCCACGCCCGCGACGTTCACAAGTGTCGGGGCGATGTCCAGCAAGGACACCGCGCCTTGCACAATGCGCGGCGGGAACGCAGGCATCTGCACGAGCAGCGGCACATGGAGCACGTCCGTGTGCAAGTCGTAGCCGTGATGCTTGACGGCGTGCCTCTCGTCGAAGCTCTCGCCGTGATCCGCCGTCACGATGAGCAGCCGCTGCTTCGCAGGGATGTTTTTGTCAATCCAAGCGATCACGCGCCCGATATGCTCGTCGGTGTGCTGGACTTCGGCGTCGTACACGTCCTTCGAGGACTTGCCGAACACTGGTGCGCCGGGGGGCTGGTCGAACGGGCCGTGCGGGTCGTAGTAGTGAGCCCAAAGGAACAGCGGCTGCTCTTGATCTGTTGCGAGCTCGAGACGCTCGATCACGGCATCGGAAACCGCGCGGGACGTGTGCGGTTCCTTGACCTTTGCGGCCGTGTCGTCGACCACGCGGAAGCCCTGGGTGATGCCGCTCCAGCCGGTGAAGTAGGTGGAGGGGACCACGGCCACGGTGGCATAGCCCGCCTTCTGAAGAATCTCGGCGATCGTGAGGTTGTCCTGCAACACTGCGAGAGGAATCCGCCCGTGCTTCGATCGCTTGATCTGTGGGTCGTACAGCGACGTGAAGAGCGACGGGACGGACAGGCGCGTGCTGGGCCCCTGGGCGTAGGCGTTCTCGAAGCGCACGGAGCGCTTGGCGAGGGCGTCGAGGTGGGGGGAGACCGGTCGATCGTAGCCGTTGAACCCCAGGTGGTGCGGGTTCAACGCATCGACACTCAGCAGGATGATGTGGGGACGCTTGGGCACGCCGTCCGGAAGAGGATGATCCCAGCGCCGTGCGGGCGGCTTCGCATCGTACTTCAAGTCCTCCCCCGAGCAGTCTTCGTCGATGTCGTTGTAAGGGATGTCGACCGCGCCCGGATGGACCGCAGGGTCGCGAGGCGCGCAGTCGTTTCCTCCGAACAGCGTGGTGAACCCGTCGCCGTCCCTGTCGAGCAGGGTGTTGTGGTTTGCGTGGAAGACCTTCCCAAAGGTCGTGCGGGTGACGAGTACCGATCGGGCGCGAGGGGAGTAGGGTAGGGCGAAGCTTGCGACGAGGGTGAGGACGATGGCCGCGAGGATCGAGGACCCACCGATCGCCCGACGGGCCGCGAGAGGCAATCTGGGCAAGGTTCTGATCGTGGCGATGGTCGCTGCAGCCACGGTGACGGTGAGACCCATCCAGACGGCTGCCAGGTCGAGCGCGGCGAGGGTGCGACGGCCGACCACGGCCGCGAGCAGGACGGCGAGGAGCGCAAGAGAAGCCAGCACAGTGCCCGTGATCCAGGGACGCGCCAGCCAGCCCGATAGGACGTTGCGGGAGGCGATGGGTCGCAGCACAGCGGACCAAGCGCCGCGCAGAACCGCGTGGAAGAAGATCGCGGAGAGTGTGGCAACGAGATGGGCGAGGATGGAGGCGCCGGCGGCATTGGTCGCGACGCGAACGTCCTCGTGGATGGCCATGCCGAGGGGGAGGGCCACGGCGACGTAGGCGATCAGGGCGAACGGAGCCGCGAGCAGGGACGCGTGCGTCGAGACCGCTTCGGTCGGGGGGCGTGCGCCAAGGCGCGAACCGACCCACCGGCCGGCGTCGGCTAATCTCGTTCCGAGGCGGCGGTCCCCCAAGGCGAGAGCGTAGGCCGGGGCGAGCAGGGCCCCGGCGACGACAGCGTGGGCCGTCGTCAGGGCGATGGTCGCGACGAGGACCGAGATGAAGTCCCAGGTTGGTGCGGCCTGTCCGGCTCGTAGCAGCGCCACGGCATCCCAGGCCACCATGGTCCACCCGCACGATGCCACAAACCAGAAGGCATCCGATGCGTTCGTGCGAAACAACCTGCTTCTCCTGCGCCGCGAGAGGCCCATGTTGGGCCGGCGGGCAGACCCTAGCACCATCCCCGCACGCGTTGCGACGGAACCTTGCACGCGTGCTTCAGGTGGAGAGTCCAGGTTTGTTGAACCAGCGCCCACCGATCCGGTGTATGAAAGATCGGGATGAGACCGGAGGTGCGAGTTCTCGGAGGGTTAGCGCTCATTACGGCGGGGACCGCCGGCTTGATCGCAATGAACCTGTGGACGGTGCCGACCGTTTCACAAGGGTCGTCGATGGAGGGCGAGCGCGCCATGCGGACCCCGCCCAAGGTCCCGACGGTCAAGAGAGAGTCTTCCCCGGTTCCCGCGCCAGCGCCGTCGAATGTGGCTTCCCATTCTCCCGAGGCGGGCCCTGCGGGTACGGAAGATGCTGCAACGGCCAAAGAGGTGGGTTCGACCACGATCGCGACGGACGGGACCGAGCTTCCGTCGATCCGGTTCGAGCCACAGAGCCGCGCGCTCAGCCCGGAGATGAGCAAGAAGGTCGAGCCGATTGCGGCGTATCTTCGCCATCACTTCGGGATGAAAGTGGTGGTGGTGGGTCACGGGGACGAGGGAATGAACGCGGCGGATTACGTCCGCACGGGGCGGCTGCGGGCTGCCGCGGTGTTGCGACTCCTGGTGGATTACGGGGTCACGGCGGCGCGAATCGGCATCGAATTGCCGGTGGTCGAAGGCGATCGGGTGGTGAGCAAGGTGCCGCCAGGGGCCGTGGAACTGCGGATCGAGCCTCGGTTCGTGCAGCCGAAGAAAGGGGGAGAGGATGGCCCCTGAGTTGGTGATCGCGGCCGTCAGCGCGAGCTGTGCCGTCCTGCTCACGGTAGGCGGCGTGCTCGTGGGTCGGGCGTTCGGGGACATGGCGAGCAGGACGCGCAACGCCAAGTCGCAAGCCACCATCACGTCCCTGCAACAGAGCCTGCAGGAAGCGCTCGCGAAGGCGGACGCTGCTCGCGGCGAGGTCGAGGCCTTGCGCGTGGACACCGACGAGAAGGTCTCTTTGGCCCTCGGCGCCGAGCTGGCCAAGTCCGAAAAGAGTGACCAAGCCTTCGATGCCATCAAGGCCCGTCTCGAGGACACGGAGGCGGGGCTGAAGAAGGCCGAGGCGGCAGCCGACGAGGCCGACAAGGAGTTCTCCATCGTCCGCGAAAAGCTCGACAAGACCGAGAAGCGTCTCGCTGAGGCGAACCGTCGTCTCGCGGAGCTCGAGTCCGCGGGAGGCGACACGAAGGCGTCGTCGTTGGAGGCGGAGCTCGCGGAGGCCAAGCGCGCCGCGACCAAGCTCGAGGTGGTGGAGAAGGAGCGGGACCACGCGCTGCGCAGGATCCGGGAGCTCGATGCGGAGCTTCGTAAGCACGAGGAGCTGCCGAAGGTCGCGTCCTCTGCCGCGTCGGAAGAGCTCGAGAGGATGCGAGCGGAGGTGGCGGCGGCGAACGAGCGAGTTGCGGTGTCCGAGCGCGTGATGGAAGGCGTGCGGGCTCGCTCCAACATGCTCTCCCAAGAGCTCAAGAAGGTGAAAGCGGAGATCGCTGCGCTCAAGGGCTGACCCGCTGTGCGCCTTGGGCTCGCGGCATCACTCCATCTGAACGCCCTGCGTGCTGTGCTGATCCGAAACGATGATCACAGTCAGCACCTTGGTCACGTCGCCGCGGACGCACTGGATCCGGTACGAGCCAGGAGGCAAGGGGGCGCGCGAAACGGACCCGGAGAAAGATTGTCCGCCCGCGAAGATGCGGTCGCACGCAGGCTTGCAGTGCACCGAGAGGAAACCGGGACGAGCCGACTCGTCGATCTCCGTGGGATCGGGCGGCAAGTCGGGCAGGCCCTTGACCATGTTCCCGTCCGTCCCGTCTTCGTCGGCGCCCTTGGGTTTTTCCTTGCGAGTCGACGGGGCGGATGTGGGCTCCCCAGGCTTCGTGGCGGCTGCCGCGCCGTCCGGGGCAAGGTCGACCATGGCGGGCGTGGTCGGGGGGGGCAAGGCGGGAACCTTGTCGGTCGAAGCTGGGGGATGCGTGGCTGTGGCAGATTGCGTGAGCGTCACGGCTGGGGCGGCGCTGTCCGCGGTTGCCGCATCGGACCGGCTCTTGACGAACCAGATGGCGCCCAGGCCCGCGGCGATGAACCCCGCCCCGACCGCAGCCGCAAACACGACCAACGGCGATGCCCCCTGTCGCACCGCCCTGAGCTGCATGGTCTGCGCGGTGGGCGACGAGTGAATGTCGAAGGTTGGCTGTCCGGGCGGTCGCGGGCTGACCCAGTCGGTCACACTCGGCTGGGCTGGCCGTGGCGGGCTGGCAGGGTCCCACGCAGGAGCGTTGCCGGGGGAGAAACCAGCGGCCGGATGCGCGCCGTGTGCCGGGGATGCTTTCGGGACCCGGATGCGCGTGTCGATGGCGTCGTTGGGGACCGGCGTGCCCAGGGGGCTGCCCATCGGACCATGGAGTATTCCCTTCGCCAGGGCTTCCATCGCCAACGGCGAGCTCGCGACCAAGGTCGCGGCCTCGTCCTCTTCTTCTTCGTCGTCCAACACCACCACGGCAGGGTCCGAGATGATGACCGCTTCCGTCGCAGACAACCTCGGGTCGCGCCGCGGGGGTGGCGTGAATTGAGGGGCCTGGGCCTGACCCTCCGGTCGCTGGTGCGCGGTCTTCTCCAGCTCTGCGCCAGCGCGGGCGCGCTGGCCGATGGGCGAAGGCACACCGCGGGCGCTTGGCGCGGCTTGCTCTCGGATGGTGTCGAACTCGACGGAATCGGAGTCCCCGGTGTCCCTGGGCAGCTTGGACAAGTCCAGCAGGTCCCCGGACTCCTCTTGCGTGAGCGCCCTGCGGATCGAGATCGTCTGCGTGACCTCGGCGGCCCAGCGAAGGTGATCTTCGCGCTTGCGCACGCGGTCGACGAACATGCCTGTGACGTACGCGGAGACCTCCTCCGGCCCCACGAACACACGGGACCCCATCAGGAACTTCTGCAGCGCGCGCGACAACTCCCTCGCCGTTTGGTACCGAGCGCCCGGCTCTCGCTGCAGCGCCTTGAGCACCACGGCTTCTAGCTCCGGCGGGTAGTCGGCGTCGAGCGCGGAAGGGGGAGGAACCACGCAAGCCTCCACCCGGCTCAGGGTCGCCAGGTCCGATTCCACGCGGAACAGCCGCTGCCCCGTCGTCATCTCCCACAGCACCACGCCCAGTGCGAACACGTCGGCTCGACGGTCGATCTGCATGCCCCGAACCTGTTCCGGCGACATGTACGCGATCTTGCCTTTGATCGTGCCCGCGTGCGTGCTCGACAGGCTGCCCGTCACCTTCGCGATCCCGAAGTCCACCACCTTCACCACGCCGTCGTACGTGATGAAAAGGTTGTGCGGGGTGACGTCGCGATGGACGAGGTTCAGGGGTTTGCCATCCTTGCCACGAAGCTCGTGGGCAGCGTGCAGCCCCTCGGCCGCGTCCCCGATGATGCGCGCTGCTATCTCCGGCTGGATGGCCGTCTCCTGCTCCTCGTTGACCCGCATGATCTCGCGCAGGGGCTCGCCATGCAGGTACTCCATCGCAATCCAGTAGGTGTTCGCGTCCTTGCCGAGATCGAACACCTGCGCGACGTTCGGGTGCGAGATGCTTGCGGCGATCCTCGCCTCGTCGAGGAACATGTTGATGAATTGCTGGTCCTCGGTCAGGTGCGGGTGGATGCGCTTGATGGCGACCCACTTTTGGAATCCGCCCGCGCCGTCCATGCGCGCAAGCTCCACGGTAGCCATGCCGCCGACGCCGATCTCGTCCACCACCCGGTAGGGACCAAGGAAGTACGTGCCCCAAGCGTCCGCGTCGGAACTCGAGGATCCGTCCCCGTCCCTTGGCTCCGTTTGCGGCTTCATGACCCTTTGCTCTTGACCCATCTTCGCTCGGCACGCACCAAGCCCGGTTCCAACCTTGCCTACCTTAGCCTCAAGCGGCCACCCCTTGCCAGACGTCAGGTGACCCAGGCCATCATTCCCTTGGACAACCCTCAGCTCATTCTGGATTCTCTCCTACAACGGGCGCTCGCAGACATAGGGCCGGGTCGCAGAACAGGCGAGGTCGTTCCAACCGCCCGCCGTGTTCACCTCCACGCAGTCCTCCGACGACCCCGAGTTGTTCGGCTCGTCCGTCGCCCAGTTCGCGAAACCGTGAACCGCGCCGTCCACCATGTCGAAACGACGCACGTCGAGCTGGTAACTCCCGTAGTACCCGGAGTACCCATCCATGATGAGCGTGTACGACCCCGCGTTCAGGTACCGGACGATCAGAGACCGGGTCCCGGGGCCGTCGTCGTCATCACACTCGATCGACGTTCCCACACAAGATAGGTAGCTCGTCGTGCTGTTGATCCGGTTGTACAAGCCCAGGATGGTGTCCCAGCCCGTGTTGGCGGTGGAGAACACGTAGATGCCGGGGACCGACACGGTCAGACCGAAGATGTCATCCGCGTCCGAGTAGAGCCCGCACGGGTCGAAGTCGTCGTACTGGTCGGTCGACCCGAGGTAGGTCCCCCCGTCGCCGCTGAGCGAGACGTTGTTCGTGCAGTCGTCGGCGGCGCCGATGGATTGCTGGACGGTGGAGTAGTCACGCAGCCCGAGCCAGATGCTGCCGGTTCCGAGCCCGCGCACGAAGCTGTTTTCCGAAGCGTCGGCGGCCGTTGCCAGGTGCCCGCCGCTGGACGCGCAGCTCGCCTGGGCAGCGTCCCACGTTGCAGCTGCCGAAACGTACCAGTAGCAGCTGGCACCGTACGTCGACCCCGGACACGCCGGCACGCAGTTTCCTCCCACGTCCGTGTAGCCGCTATCACAGACGCACTGGCTTCCGGACTTGACCCAGTGACCAGCCCCATCGCAGACGAAGTCGCACGTGCCGCCCGCGCCGTTGCAGTTGGTCGAGGTGGCGTGGGCGGGCAGGGGACAGGTCGAGCAGGAGGCATCCGCGCAACCGTTGACAGGCAACGATGCGTCGACGCACGACGAGCCGCCGCAATCCTTCCATCCCGCGTTGCACACGCACTGGTCGCCCACGGCGACCCATTGGCCCGCAGCGTCGCACGTGAAGGCGCAGGTCCCTCCGGGACCCGTGCAGCTGACCGATGTCGCGTGGGCGGGCGAAGGACAAGCGGTGCAGGAAACCGCGGAGCAGCCGGTGGCTGTCGAAACCTGCACGCAGGCGTCGCCGCCGCAGTCCTTCCAACCCGTGTCGCAAACACACGAGCTTCCGCTCGCGACCCATTGTCCCGAGGCATCGCACGTGAAGCTGCAGGTCCCCCCTGACCCGCCGCAGGTGGCGGTGGCGTGGCTGGGCTCGGGGCATGGGCTGCACGACGCGCTCGCACATCCCGTCGATGGCAGGCTCGCGCTCACGCAGACCCCACCGCAGGACTTCTCGCCGCCGGGGCAGCCACAGTACGTCCCGTAGTCCACGAGCCCGGGCCCGCACGTACAGTCCGTTCCGGCGGCGTTCACGACGTACCCATTCGCCGTGTCACACGTGAAGCCGCAGGTGCCACCCGGTCCCGCGCAGTTGGTGGAAGCTGCATGCGGTGG
>Ga0066601_10000849_pt1 | contig 11480 bp, 10 predicted proteins | sample Medcelwee11metaG_FD_59487 | JGI IMG/M metagenome (GOLD analysis project Ga0066601, IMG submission 59487) | Freshwater pond sediment microbial communities from the University of Edinburgh, under environmental carbon perturbations - Medium... | ecosystem: Environmental > Aquatic > Freshwater >... | reverse complement strand
ACGGTGCAGATCTCGCTGCCACACGAGAACTTGCCGAGGCCGGGGTCCGGTGTTGCGTACGGGGAGAGGGTCGGGGCGGGAGCCGGAGAAGACGACGGTGACGCCATGGGGGCGGACGAGGTCTCGGCAGGGACGGCAGGCGTCGCCATGGGGGTGGAAGCAGGCGGGATCGTCATCGCGGCCGGCTGTCGCGACCCTTGCTCCCGCGGTGCCGTGCCGCAGGCGAGCGGAAGCACGATCGCCAGCGCGACCGCGCACAGGTGGCGATGCTTGCGAGGTGCGTGTGGCGCCATCCCTGGAGTCTCCTTCCGCCCCATCGGTACCACGGAAAGGGTCTCGACGTCGCGCACCTCTCGCGCGGCCGTGAGCCGCTACGACACTTCACGCAGGACGCCGTGGGGTCCGGGCGCGCCCTCCTCCTTGAGGTTCGTGATCGTTCGCCCGAGGCGCTCCCGAACCAAGACGAGCGAACCGCACAACGCCTTCTGCACCAAGATCCGCGGCACCACGGGCGGCACGTCCTTGCCAAACACGGCCGAGAATCTCGAAGGCCAAGACTGACGGAACGCATCCAGGTCTTCCACCAAGCCAGCACGTTCGGGCGCACCCACCACCAGAAACTCGTCACCGCCGTCGCGAATGGCGCACGAACCATGGACTTCGCTCAGGGCGGTGGCAAAAACCCGCAGCACCTCGTCCCCTCGGTCCTGCCCGAATTGGTTGTTGAAGGCGCGAAACCCAGCGAGATCGATGAACGCGAGTTGGGTGGCGCTGCCGGCCAATCCCGGCAACGAAGAGAACAGCCGCGCGAGGTCCGCGAAGTACGCGTAGAAGGGTAACCCGGTCTTGTGATCGCGGTTCGAATCCGCGAGGAAAGGCCATCGAAATCGGTCCGCGAAGGGTCTCGAAAGCGCGAATAGCAGATCCAGAACCTCCCCCGTGAGCCACGAAGCCTCCGGCCCCAACGCCCGCCACAGCCCGTCCTCCCCTTGCGCCTCGGAGAGGTACTGCACGGTCGCCTCCCCATCGAAGGACGGGTCCACGTGAACGATGAGGTCCGCCACGACCAACGTGGTGAGCACGTCGGGTCGGCCCTTGCCATCCGCATAAGCTCCGTCGGGTTCCTCCGCATCTCTCACATAGCGAGCAAGTCTCGCCGCCAAGTTGAGCTCCAGCCCCAACGACAACAACGACGCGCCCAGCTGCGCACTCGCAGACACGAGGGGCTTTTCGTGGAAAGGGAACCGCTTGCCCAGCACCACGCCGCCCCGCTCCGCGTCCGCCGCGTGGCACATCGCGACGGCCACCGCGAGCGGGTGAAGCATGGCCAGAGCCCGGGGCCTCCGCACCAAACACCAAAGAGCAAACGTGTCGTGCCAGGGCGATATCGCCTGAACGAACGAGCCAAAATCGCGACGAATCGTGGGCGCCGCTTCCTCGAGGAGCGCCTTGGCCTCGGGATCCGAGGACGCGTGGCGCAACAACAACTCCAGGTGCTCGGCAATCAGAATCGGCGTCACGAAGCGCGTCTCGAACGCGAAGCGATCGCGCTCCAGCACCGGCTGCTCCGCCTCCCGCCACGCTCGCCACGCCGATGGTTCCGGCACGGACGACGGAATCCTCCGCGCGTGCTGATACCCCAACTCCCACCGATAACGCATCTCGCCGCCCGGATTGCCCACGGACCGGGTGTTCCAGTATTCGACAAGCCGCTTGGGGTCCACGGCGGCGCCCACGCCATTCCAGGCCCGAAGCCCCGCGCCAGCGTACGGATCCGCGGGGTCGAATTCTCCCGCCGCTCGCAGGAGCGCGCGAGCCGCCCGTCGCGCACAGGCAGGGGCCGCATCCAGCCATGCGGGAAGAGAAGTCGACGCTGTCGACGGTTCCGTGATCATGGAGCCATGCTGCCCTCAGGGCAGGTGCTCGTCAAACTACAGCGCGTTTCACTCGGGTGGAACGTTCGATTGGCAACCCTCGGCATTTGCATCGGCCACCTGGAACCGTTAAGCATCTCGGGTGTCAGGGAAATCCGGTGTTGCGTTGAACTACCCGAGCCCCATCCCGCCCAAGTCGCTCTCGTCCGACGGATGTCCGTCGCCCTGGGTATCCGTTCCCGATCTGCTCCATCCCGACCCGTTCACCCGGGTCGACCTCGATCGGGTCAAGGAGGGGATCGTGTTTGCCTTCGCGAGCGGAGTCTCGGGAGGGCTCTTCACAGACGCCTTGCACCAGGCGGTCCTTGGTCCGTCGACCTGGGAGCCCGAGACCTTCGCCAAGGATCTCTTTCTGGAGGACTTCGTGGCGCGTTGTTACCAGGTTCGAATCGGCGGCCGGCCGCTGGTTGCGAACGCCGGGTACCTCGAAAAGCTCCTCGCCCATCCGCCGTCGGACCCGTCTGTTGTCGAGTTTCGCCGTGAGATTGCCTCGGAGCTCGCGTCGTCGCCCGAGCTGAGGGCCGAGTTCGAACAGCTCTATACGCTCTTGTGCCGCTTTCGTGGGGCGCTCGAGGGGGCAGCGGGGAGCAAGAGGTTCGACTCGAACCGGCGACAGCTCGAGCTGCTGGGCCAAACGAAGAAGATCATCGACCGCATGGCGTGCGGCTTCGGAGCTGCGCGCTCCGGACTGGCTCGCCTCCACGCGTTTGCGATACGGGTGCAGGCGGCCGAACCCTACCAGTCGATGGCCCAGCTGCTGCAATACGACGAGCACCTCGCCACGCTGAACTTGAAGGTTCGCGTGGGCGCCGACGGGCACATTCACGGCTTCGAGATCGCCGCGTTGAAGGAGAACGTGCAGAACGCCTTTGTGACCTCTCCTTTCAGGCGTTGGCTCTCGAAGGTCGAGCTGCTCTTGCGAGGCTTTCGATTTGGCGAGGGCGAGGTGATGGCCCGCCTGATCGACGCGGTGTTCGACGGGATCCTGCCTGAGGTCGCGCTGTTCGTTCAGCTCCTCGGGGACATGGAGTTCTATCTAGGAACGCTCGGGTTCAGAGACGTTGCCAGGGCAGCAGGGCTCGACGTGTGCCTGCCCGAGCTCGTGTCGGCCGACGAGCCCCGGGTGTTGCAGGGACTATTCAATCCCCTGCTGGCGGCGCACGGTACGCGCCCGGTGCCTTGCGACTTTCGCACGGACGCACACGGCACGACCGTGCTGATCACCGGCCCGAATTCAGGGGGCAAGACGCGGCTGCTTCAGTCGATCGGCCTTGCACAGGTATTGGCCCATGCGGGGGTGTTCGTCCCCGCCAAACAAGCACGCATCGCCATGTGCTCCCGTCTCGTTGTCTCCCTCATTCAAGAAACTACCGCGGACCAGAGCGAGGGCCGACTCGGGATGGAGCTGATCCGCATTCGTGCCCTGTTCGAACGCTTGCCCCCCGGGGCGATGGTCATCCTCGATGAGCTATGCTCGGGCACCAATCCGTCGGAGGGCGAGGAGATCTTCGAGCTGGTCATCACCGTCCTCGCCCGACTCACCCCGCAAGCCTTCATTACGACGCACTTCCTGAACTTCACTGCACGGCTCGAACGCGAGCGCAAGCTCGGTGACTTGAGGTTCTTTCAGGTTCAACTCGACCAACATCAACAGGCAACCTACCAGTTCGTGGACGGCGTCGCCCAGACCTCGCTCGCACAGCGCGCCGCCGAACGACTCGGTGTCACCGGAGACCAGCTGATGTCGCTCGTCGAACGCAACGTGGCACTTGCTTCCCGGCCGGCCGAGTAATCCGATGCCGACGTTCCTGACGACACCCAAGATGCCCCCCGAGCTCGCTGCCAGGATCGAGGCCCGCGTGACCGGGCGGAAGAAGGGGCCGGTCGCCACGATGTTCGCCCCGCGCATACCCATCTCCGTGCTTCTGCCCGCCGTCGCGATCCTGCTCGTCGTCGGGATCGCGGTCATGAGCAACTGGTCCACGCGTCGCGAAACCGCGCGCGCGCGGGGCGAGCTCCTGACCAGCATCCACGAGGCCCGGGCCTCGCTAGCCCCCGAGGCTTCGTACTTTCTGCCGGTCGTGGAATCATGGGTCGTCCGGCTGGCTGGCCCCTACGAGGGAGACCTGGTCTCGGAGCAGGTCCGGCATTCCGGCGGCCTCCGGGCACAGCTCAAGCGACCCGTGGTCTATGTTCGTGGGTCCCTGACCGACCTTGCCCGCTCCGACCAGATCCCGATGGCTGCCAACGCATCCATGAAGGACTCGCTGTTGCTGTGCCTGCTCGACCCGCCGTCGTCCACCACGGAGGACGAGGTCCTCGCCAAGGTGCGGGGCGCGAACTTCACGCTGCTCGCCCCGAACATCCGAAGGCTCCACGAAGCGGAGGCCGGCCTGGGAGTGCTGCGCCCGTCTTGGGAGGATCGAGTCGGTGCGGCTCCGGATCGGAAGGCCCTCGCAAGCCTTCAACGAGACTTCACCCGCGCGCCCATCGAGGACGGGAAGCTCGCGGCAAGCGCGGAGGTCCTCGTCGTCGCGATCGATGAGCCCCCAGAGGGCGAGGTCCGTGGAACAGCGGCCGACTATGCGCATGCGGTGCGACTGGGCATCGTGGACCTTCGCTCGGATACGGTGCTCGTGCGTCTTCGTCGCCCGACAAACCCCTCCGCCGTCGGGGCCGAAGCGCGGACGGCTTTCGGCCGAGCGGTCGCCGGGTGCCAGACCGGGGTGCAATTGCAGGATGCCGCGAAGGAGTGAGAGGTCTGCCCCCTACCCGTTCTCGCGCAAAGAAGAAGAGGAGCGGATGAAGGGAATCCTCATCGGGGGATCATGGGAAGTGATAACCGATGAGAAGCGACCCGCTCCCGGATCTCTTCTTGCCTGTTGGAGCGACCTGCGGGACTTGAACCCGCAACCCCGGCGTTTAAGGCGTTAACCGTTCCACTTCGTCCCGGGGACCGGGCAAGGGGATGTGAAACGGAATTCGTGCTCTACCGTTGAGCTAAGGTCGCAGAGAGCGGATGAAGACCCCAGGTCGGGCTGATCTACCCTAAAGATAACCGACCTGGATCGACCCGCTCCTTCGTCATGCAGCCGGCGGCGACGAGACGTCCTCCGCCGGGCTCGGGTTTCAGTTCCGGGCAAAGTCGGCCATGACCGCCGGTGCGGCCAGGTCGAAGCCCACGACGTCGAGCATCCCCGGGTCCGTCGGGTCCGCGATGGAGAACTTCGTTGCCGTCATTCCCACCACGATCAGCTTGGCAGCGATGCCCAGGGCCTGCCGGTAGTCCAGCAGGGCCTGGAACGGATGCACGTTGCCGGCCCAGGTCTCGTTGTCGGTGTACACCACGAAGGTGTCCACCGGGATGCGATGCTTGCGTGCGTACAGCATCGGCTGCGCGCAGTCCGTTCCGCCCATCGGCACGCGGCTGACGGTCTCGACGACCTGCTCGAGCGATTGCTTCGCCGAGATGCCGAGCGGCACGAGCTCATGGCTGAAGCCCACGAAGTGCGCATGCTGCTCGGTGCGCGCGGTGACCATCGCCATCGCCGCGCTTCCCACACGCGGGGTGATGCCCGGCATCCCGGACAACGTCCCGCAGTCCATCGAACCCGACACGTCGAGCGCCAGCAAGTGACGCTTGTGCGTCGGCTCGAGCGTACCGAAGGACGCGTAGAACGCCTCCTCCAGCGCGTCCTGGACCTCGCGGACCGGCGTCCAGGACAAGGAACCGCGCGCACCGTGACCCTGCTGGTACACCTTCAGGGCCCCGAGCAACGCGAGCGGGTGAACCCTCGCCTGGCGCAAGCGCTGCGGGTCCGTCAGCAGCGCGGTCGCCTTGCGGGTCGCATCACCCAGCGGCGTCAGCAACCCCACCTCGGTCATCTTCGCGAGGTTGCGGACGAGCGCGGTCATCGGCATCTTCTCGAGCAACACCTCCCAGACCTCACGCTCGTTCTTCCACTGCGTCGGGATCATCTCGTGGGTGAACCCGTACGCGCGAATCAGCTCCACCACGTCGCGCTTGCGGTCCGTGGTGCGCAGGACCTCGAACGCCATCAAGGTCTCCGGAAGGTGCTCGAGCGACGGGGTCGTGCCGCGCTTGGCCGGCGTCTCGATCGCCTCCGAGCTACCGGCTACGACCCACCGGAACACGGCGTTGTGGGTCGCGGACGCGGCCTTCGGGTGCGCCAGGCGGAGCAAGTCCCGGTGCGACCAGCCGTCGCGCTGGCCGTACTTGGTGACCTGCAGCACCAGCTTCTGCGGCGGCAGCTGGTTGTACCAGTCGCCCACCGCGCGCCGCAGCCCGCGGCCCCACCGACGCATGCCGGTCACGTTGCCCGCGAAGTGCATCAGGTGCGTACCGATGCGGCAGACCTTCGGCAGCGCCGAAAACGCAGCGCGACGAACCTCCTCGCGCGGGTGGGACGCGGCCATCGCGAGGGCGAAGATGGCGGCGTCGTTCTTCGGCGCACGGCCCTTGTCGGACACGTCGGCGATGACGGCCACGGCGCGCGCGCCGTCCTCGTCGAGGCAGGCTTGCACGCACTTGGCGTTGTCGCGAGTCATCGCGCGCTCGGAGGCGTAGTAGGAGCCGCCCTCGGTGCCGAGGATCAGGAACCGCTCGAGCTGGGCCCACTTGTCGAGGACGAAGCAGTAGCCGCCCGCGAGGTTGCGCTTCTGACCCTTGCGCGCCTTGGCCTTTTGCGGCGTCATGGCATCGATCAGGTGCTGGATGTATCGCGTGGACATGGCTGACCTCCCGGCCCCGCGGGTGCGGGGCAAAGCCCGGGCGGTGGCGGATTCCACCGTTGCCCGGGGGGTTGCAGTCGTCCTTTTCAATGCGCGTGCCAGGGGGCGTTGCGTGGGAATCGCGGTGGTTTTGCGGTGTAGTCGGCGACGAGAGGCTTGGAAGGCGATACGAGGAGATAGATCCATATCCGCGGGTCAATGAGAACTGGTGAGCCGTGGACCGGGAACCGGGAGCTGGGAATGGGGGAGGAGTGCCTATCCCGACGCGGATCGGGCTCGGGCATCACCCGCGCTGCCAACCTCCGCAACAACCCCTTCTGTGCTTTCTGCGTCCTCTGTGGTTCTCCAGCCGACTCGCGCTCAGAGGCACTCCGCGCTGCAATGCGCCTCGACACAATCGTCGAACACCTCTCTCACCGCCACCGCATCGGGGTAGTCATCCATGCACTTGTTGAAACAAGCCGTCGTTCCGCACCCCATCAGGCAATCCCAGAAGGCATCGGACGTGGGCTCGCTCGAGACGGCCACGCACGCCGGCTCGCAAGCGGCAAGGAAGCACGCATCGCAGGCTGGAGACTCCGACTCGATGGTGCACTCGCCCCCACCCGCCATGCCCGCGGCGCCGGCACTCCCCGCGATACCTGCACTCCCTGCACTCCCCGCGATACCTGCACTCCCCGCGGAGCCGATACCGGCACTCCCTGCATCGGCCCCCGCGGCCCCGGGGCCTCCCGAGAATCCCGCGGGACCACCCGCGTCAGCCCCGCCCGTTCCTGCCGTGCCTGCGTGTCCCGAGGAACCCGACGCCCCGCCACGACCCGCCGAGCCTCCGGGCTCAGCGGGCTCCGAACCCGCGCATGCCACGAGACACAGTCCCACGCAGCCAAGCAACCGCAGAAGAGTCTTCATGGGAGTCGCGCATGAGCACGCCGCATGCCAGACGCGAATGGCCCAAGAACAGGGGAATGTGAGCGACCGCCTGCGAACTCGCGGGTCTCAGGTGGGAACCGGGCGTTCCCGCAGGGGAGTCGGCTCTCGCCGAACAGCAACCAGTCCAGGGGAATGGGAAACTCGAACCCAGCGACGAACTCCCAGCTACGCCGGTCGTGCGCGTCGTCGGACTCCAGGTCCCGCGGCCTCCGCACGATTGCTACCACGCCCGAGCCCTCACCCCACCACAAGCCGCAACGTCCGCTTCCGACCCGGCAACTCCGGCGACGCTTGAATCCCCGATCGCTTCCGATCCTCCTCGTGCTCCACCACCCGGTCCAGCACGGTCGAGATCGTGGACGCGTACCCGGACTCCGCCTCCGCCACCCGCTCGAGTCCGTCGCGAATCTCTCCGGAGAACGCCCGCGCCTGCATCCCGTGCACGAGCGACGCGCGCTGCTCGGCATGCATCGCCATACGCATGGCCGCCAGGAAGTCGAGCGCGTCGATGCCACCGTCGAAGATCGGCATCGTGGGAGCCAGCAAGTCCTCGTGGGCCCGGTCCGCTTCGCGAAGGGCTCGGACGTCCGCGACGAGCGCTCGCACGCTGGTCGCATGCAGCGAGCAGACCTCGACCATTCCCGCGAGGAAGGACGCGGTTCGCTGCTTGGGACATCGCCTCGCCAGGAGGCGGAAGCGATCACCCGCGCGAACGACCGCGTCGAGCGTCTCGTTGAGAACGTCCTCCCGCGCGTGTCCCGCGAAGCGAGCCCTCACCTCCCGGTCGAGAGAGACCTCGAGCTTGCTCGCGCGGGCACCCTGCGACGCGGCCATTTCCCGAAGCAGCACGGACACCGGGCCGGCAACCGTCGCCGCCGCCTGCTCGTGGTGCGATGCCGCCCGCCGCAAGCAGTCCACCGCGATCGCGAGCACGTGATCGAAGGTGGGCTCGGACACCAGCCCCCATGCCGGAGCGGTCTTCACGTCCGCGGCGCGGCCCGTCGGCTCGGGCACCGGACCCTTCACCCAAGCATCGGCAGCCTGCCGAACGTCGAGAACCAGTTGGTGCTCGTCGCGGGTGAAGGCTTCCAACAAGGCCCGGGTGGCGGGATCCGACACACGACGTGCGAGCGCCCCAAAGAACCGCTCAGCAGCGGACTGGAGCTCGAGTACGTCACGGATCGCGCGAACCGATGGGGAGATGGGCATGAGCGGCGGGGTGATTAGCACACCGGGCAACAAATGGGGACCAACCTCTTCGATCGGTAGGAGCTCGCAAACCTACCGCCCAGACCGCTCGATCGCCGACGCAATATCCAGCAAAGCCCCATCCACGTCGTCCCGGATCCGACGCACCGTCATGTACCACCCCACCGCGATCGAGATCGCGAAGGCTCCCACCACCGGGAGAATCATCGGCTCGGGCGCGGGGAACAGCAGCAGCGTGGGCCAGAGCAGCACCATGCTGATCGGCATCGGGTACAGCCGCGCGTCGAGCCGCACCTCATTGCCCTGCTGCGTCGCACGAAGCCGCGCCACCCCCAGCGACCGATTCCAACCGAACCAGAGCGTGGTCAAGCGAAGCCACCCGCTCGTGCCCGACCATTCACCCACGGTCTCGCTTCCCGACAAGACAGGCGGGAACCTCACCCTGTCGAGCGCCACCGCTCCCTTCGCCGTGGCGCGATAGCCCGCCTGCAGCTGTCCCTGACCGAGGACGACCGGAGGAAGGAGCACCGTCCTCGGGGTTCCCACGGGGATCAAGGCGAACTTCGCGAGCCACCCGGGCGCCACGTAGTAGACCGCCATCTCGGCGAGCATCACCCCGAACACCACGAGGAAGGCGATGTAGAAGGACTCTGTCATCGGGGTATGCATCGGTCTACGGCCCCCATACTCGCACGCACCCCTTGCCGGCACGCTTCGCCTCGTACAGCGCCCGGTCCGCCAGCTCGAACAACTCTCGCGCCCCCGTCGCCGACGCAGGGTAGCTCGCCACCCCGATCGAGATGCCCGGGTGCAGCTCCACGCCTTCGTGCTCGAACCGGTGGGAAACAATCGCCTCGAGCACCCGCTGCGCCCACACCTCGGACTCCGCAAGGTCCGCCCGACGCAACGCCGCCACGAACTCGTCGCCCCCGAACCGCGACGCGAACCCGACCTGGTCGATCGTCTCCCCGATCACACGCCCTGCTTCGCCGATCACGTAGGCCCCGAACAGGTGCCCGTGCGCGTCGTTGATCCCCTTCACGCCGTCCAGATCCATCACGAGCAACCCCACCGGCTGGCTCGCCTGCGAAGCCCGCTGGATCAGCAGCCCCAGCTCCTCGTCGAACTTGCGTCGCACGTACAGTCCGGAGAGGTCGTCGATGTTGAGGAGTCGCTCGACGACGGCATCGTAGGCTTGGTCGAGGGCGTCGGAGACCTCGAATCGCAGGACGGCGTGGGCGAGAGCGACCTTGTCTCCGGGTTCGAGAATGCGCTCGTTGCACGCTTGGCCGTTGACGAAGGTGCCGTTGGTGCTCTCCAGGTCCACGAGCGCCCAGGCGCCGCCTCGGTCCTCCACACGCGCGTGGTGCCAGGAGATACCCTCGTCCGTGAGGCAAAGGTCCGCGTCCGGGTCCCGCCCGATGAGGATGCCCTTCGCCAGCGGCATGCGGTGCCCCACCTCCTTGCCCTGCACCACCACGAGCACGGGCCGATAGCGAGCCTTCATCGCCTGGATGGGGCCGGACGCGAGTAGCGCGCTGCGGTCGAGAGGCTTGGTGCTGAAGGGGCGGTTCGATCGGGCCACGGGACGGTGAGCGTACCACGAGACGACATGGCCCGCGATCACGCTTCAGATCGTGATCGTTCCCGATGGAATCGCCACCACCCGCCGCGCGGGCGCGTGCAGCACCGACCCCGGGAGCACCACGCAACTTCGCACCTCGCCCTCCCCTTCCACCTCGCCCCCCGAAGCCACCACGGACTCCCGAAGCTCGACCGATGCGCTCACCACCGCGTCGGGCGCACACCACGCCTGCAGCCCCCTCTTGGCGAGCCACAACAGGTTCGCCCGCACGAACTCCTGCGGCGTCCCGATGTCCACCCACTCCCCTTCGTGCCACGCCACCCCAACGCTTTCCCCGGCCCGAAGCCGCGGCATCAAGACGTCGCCCACCAGGCAACCCTCCCGCGGAAGAAGCCCCCGCCCCCGCTCCGTCAGCACCATCACCCCGAGGTAGTCCGCCCCCAACACCTCCTCCAAGAACGTCTCCCCGCGAAGCCGCGCCACCCGCCCGTCGCGACTCACCCCCACCGTCCCTTGCCCCGCCGAACCCTTCGCCACCAGCAGCGTCGCCACCACGCCGCCCTCCGCAGCGAGGCGTGCATGCCTCGCCGCGAGCCCCACGAGGTCCACGCAAAGATGCATGTCTCCGTTCCACACCACCACGTCGCCCGGCCCCAGCGCGTCCGACGCGTTCGCCACGCCCCCCGCCGTACCGAGGATCGACGGTTCGTGAAGCACGGCGACCTCACGGGGAATGGCGCGAAGCAGCCCGTCCGCGCGGTGGTGCGTGTTCATCGCGACGGGTCCGAAGTCGTGGGCGCGAAGCTGGTCGAGGACGTGCTGGAATGCGGGGCGGTCCCCGATCGGAAGCAACGGCTTGGGGAAGTGGTCGGTCAGGGGACGCAGCCGGGTTCCGAACCCTGCGCACAGGACCATCGCTGGCATCATGGTCCCCAGGGACTACCCCAAGTTGGCGGCAACGGACCAGCTTCGGGGATGGGAGACATCAACTAGATCTAGATCTAGTTTATCCAAGGAGGATCTTGGGAAGCTCCTTGCTTGACTGGGAAAGGCCTTGGGGCACGGCGTTG
>Ga0066601_10000847_pt1 | contig 11498 bp, 7 predicted proteins | sample Medcelwee11metaG_FD_59487 | JGI IMG/M metagenome (GOLD analysis project Ga0066601, IMG submission 59487) | Freshwater pond sediment microbial communities from the University of Edinburgh, under environmental carbon perturbations - Medium... | ecosystem: Environmental > Aquatic > Freshwater >... | reverse complement strand
TTTTGAGGCAACGATCTGTTGGATGGCTTCCGAACCATTATTGCGGAACAAAAGCTACTGGCTTAAACAGACGACAAAAAAGACCAGATGCTTTATTGAGAAAATCTATTATGAATTGGATATCAACACCTTGCACCGAAAGGAAAGTTCGGCCCTGGAATTGAATCAGATCGGCAAAGTGCTGATCAAAACCAATGAGCCGCTGGTGTTTGATAATTACGGTAATAATAAAAATACCGGCAGTTTTATCATTATTGATCAGCAAAGCAATAATACTGTTGGTGCAGGGTTAATTTTAAATCAAGTCAAAACCGAGGGTACTAAGACTTTAGCCGGTAAAAAAACGGCGCCGGTTTTGTGGTTTACCGGACTTTCCGGCTCCGGCAAGAGCACGATCGCCGATAAGCTGGCCCAAGAGCTTAAAGAGCAGGGAGTTGCTTGTCAGCGTTTGGATGGTGATATAATGAGAGAAATGTTTGGCAATGACCTGGGATTTTCACCTGAAGACAGGGATAAAAATATAACTCGAGCAGTAGCGATTGCCGAAATGCTTTCTAAGAATGGTATAACTGTCATTGCTACCTTTATTTCGCCTTACCAAAAACATCGTGACTTGGTCAGAAAAAAATGTGATAATTTTATTGAAATCTATGTCAGTACACCACTGGAGGTTTGTGAACAGCGGGACGTCAAAGGCTTATACCAAAAAGCTCGGAAAGGGGAGATACCTAATTTTACCGGTGTTAGCGATTATTATGAAGTTCCGGAGAATCCGGATATAACTTTAGAAGCTGGTAGAGAAAATTTAGCCACTTGTTTAAAAAAAGTTATGCAATATTTATATGAATAAAAACTTTAAGAGTATTGATTTTATAGGTATTGGAGTGGAAAAAGCTGGAACTACATGGTTGGCTAAAATGCTGAGTCAACACCCGCAGATTTTTATGCCAAAAGAGAAGGAGCTTCATTACTTTAACAAGGAAGAAACCAATCGTCCCTGGATTTATAATTTTTCCCACGATAAGGATGTTAGTTGGTATTTGAATTTTTTTCGTAAGGCCCAGCCAGGGATGAAGCTCGGTGAAATTTCGCCAAGTTATTATTGGAGCAAAAATGCAGCCTTTGATATATATAAATTCAATCCAAAAATAAAGCTGTTTGTGATTTTGCGCAATCCGGTAGACAATGTGTACTCTCGCTATCTTTACTTTAAACAAAGAGGAGCAATAAAAAATGAGCCTTTGGAGGACTCGATAATTAATTTTCCTTGGAATGTTGATCGGTGTTTTTACTCAAAGCATATTAAAAAATTTATTGACTTATTTCCTAAAGAAAATTTTAAAATTTACATTTATGAAGAAATATTTAAAAATAAATATTTTTTTTTAGAAGATTTAGAGAAATTTATTGGAGTAGAAGTGTATATTCCAAAGAACGTTGACGTCAAGATAAATGAGACAGGTGAGCCTGTGTTGCCGTTTCTTAATCCGATGATTCATGTGATCAGAAATTATGTCAGGGCCAATAATATGAAGTTTGTATTAAGCCTTATTTCATTATTCAGGTTGAATAGACTCTATGTGAACCTTTTAAGTATTAACTGCAAAAAATTTAAAAATAAACCTATAATTACCGAAGAACAGCGAAAGATGCTTTATGATATTTTTAAAGATGATATTTTGGAACTTGAAAAAATGTTAGGACGTGATTTATCGCTTTGGAAAATATAAACACATATCGTTATGTCAAACAAAATTGATTTTATTTGTATTGGGACTGAAAAAGCTGGCACAACCTGGCTTACTAAAATGCTGAGACAGCATCCTAGTGTTTTTATTCCCCAGATAAAGGAAATCCATTACTTTAATGAGCGACATAATTTGGATGATACTCTGGATAATCTTAACCATTATAATAAAGATAATTGGTATCAGAATTTTTTTTATAAAGCTAACGGTCGAAAAACGGGTGATATTTCGCCTGGCTATTTGTCTAGTAAAAATGCCGCCAAGGATATATTTGAATTTGAACCAGAAACAAAAATTATTGCAATACTCCGAAATCCCGTCGAGTCTGTTTTTTCTCGTTACCTGTATTTTAGAAGAATTGGATTTATTAAGAATAATAATTTTGAAGTAGCAATTACTAAATATTGTTGGTTACTTTTAGAAAAGTGCCTCTATTATCAGCATCTTAAAAGGTACTTTGATATTTTCTCTCGGAAAAATATAAAAGTGGTGCTTTATGACGATTTAAAGAGGGATCCTGTACTTTTCTTAAAACAGATAGAATGTTTTTTGGAAATCGAAGAGTATATACCTGCAAACGTCAAAGAAATTATTACCCAGGCCACTGAACCGAAATTCATTTTTTTAAACATTTTTATGGATAGTATCAGGAATTTTATAGTTGCAAAAAAAATGAAATTTTTGATAGACTTTGCTAGGCCGATAAAATTAGACATATTGTATAGAAAAATTATTTCTACCAATAAAAAAAATAATTTTGTTAAACCGATTATGGATAAGGGTTTAAAAAATCAACTGTTAAATTATTTTAGTGAAGACGTAAAAAAACTAGAAGTTCTAATCGAAAGAGATTTGACTTCCTGGAAAGAAATATAATTAGAGATTACAGATAAAAACATTCGGCCAGTAGTCTGGTCTCTTTTCTTTTGTATTGTATGGATAATATTGGATTATGCCAAGATCCTCTGATTGGTTATGGCAGTATTTGATAAGGTATTGAATAACTGTGTAATCTATCATTTGGGTATAAGAGGCTACAAATATCAATCGCAGGCCTTTTTTTCTATTAATCAAATTAAAAAAGTCAAGACTTTTTTCATTATTCGCTGGATCATTCAATTGTTTGCTCCAAGTTTCCATATTGAAATCTTTGAAATCAATGACGAGGCTGGTGTTGTACCATGGTTGCATAAAGTAATAATCGACCCGCGGCTTTGTTTCGAGATACCAATACCCATCAGTCATAACAACAACGTCATTTTTTTGTTGATGTTGGTTAATCCAAGAAAAGGCTTTTTCATATTCTGGCGCAACCCTTTTGTTAGTTGAATATGTTTTCGCCTCGGTTCTTTCCCAACGGCCTGGAGACTTTTGGCTTAAATATGGAATATCTTTTAAGGGTAAGACCAAATAGTTTATCGCAATAAGTGATATTGTAAGCATTAATAGGAATATATAGCTCTCATTTTTTGTTTTGATAAATATTTTAATCAATTCTTGAAGGCCAAAGTAAGAGACGGCAAAAACGAAAGGTATTATTAAGTAAGTGTATTTTGCGTCTATGCTTTTAGTAAGTAAGTGAAAAATCGATACCATGGGAATTAAGGTAAAAATCAAAACTATAGCATAGGCGAAATTACCCTTGATTGATTTTGACGTTAAGGTGAATATTCCTATTATAAAAGTTAAATAAAAGATAAAAGGAATTTTAATATTTTGCTCGAAGACGTAAAAATAATAGATAAAATTATTTTGACCTACATTGAACATGCTTATTAGCTGATAGTAAGTTTTTGAAAAATTAAAAAGCTGAAAAAAGGTTGCTAAAAAGAAAAAAAGTAAAAATATTATTGATAAAATTAATAGTAAAAAAATCAATTTGGGTTTGGCAACAATCTTTTTATGCGGTTGAAGAAAAAAAACTACTATAAAGCAAAAGGGGATTAGGGCAAACAAAATTTTTCCTATGGATCTTTCCTCAATCGCTATAGAGGATAGTACGACTACTAATGCCAGTATAGAAAAAAACTTTCTTTTTCTTAATAATAAAAAACTAAAATTTTTAAATATGTAAATTAGCAACCAAAAAATCAGGAGATAAATGAAAAGAAAAATTGAGTATGGCCTTAAAAATCGCCCCAGATAAAGATAAGTCTGGCTGGTCGAAAAGCCCAGACAGGTCAATATGGCAATATTTTTGTTGAATACTTCTTTGAAAATAATATAGATTAATGGCAGTGTAAGTAAAGCAAATATTGCTGGCACAACCCTTAAATTAAAATTATTAAAGCCAAAAAGCTTGGTTATTAAATATTCTGAATAGTTTATAATTCTGCCATCTATGACCGGCATCATTGGCTTATTGGTTATAAAATTCCATAGCCGTGATCCATAGCCATGATCAATGCTATTGATTACTTGCAGATGCCAATGTTCATCGCCGTAAATTTCGTATCTCCCTAAGTTGTCAAAAATATTAATTATTGCCAGTAAAATTATTATAAACAATACCGTATTTTCAAAATTAATTATTTTTTTACTCAAATGTTTATTGGTTATTTTTTTATTTGGTTCCGCATATATCCATGCAAGAAAAATTCCCAGCATTATAGCTAGACCAAAAGTTAACTGATTATCCAATAGCAAATCAATTGTCGGATTTATTGAAGATAAAAAATAGCCAATGATTTTAAGAATTAATAGTAAAGCAAAGATTATTTTTGAATAAAATATAATTTGATTAAAATATCTCCATGACTTAATGAGCTTGATAATTTTTTTGTCATGAAACGCAAGTAAAAAAACAACAGAAAAAAATAAAATTACATATAAGGCTATTTTTATTAAATCCGAATAATAAAAATCAGCGCCTAGGAATAGCGCCAGATGGAATAGGATAAAAAAGACAACAGAAAAAATAATATAGAAAATTGATATTTTTTTTGCAACTGACTTCATTCAATTTCCAGAATGATTTTTTTAAACAGCGGCAAATCCGACAGATCACTGCTAATCAGTACAGCATCGAGATCGTCTGTAATTATGTCGGGATAATAGCTACTTGAGGACAAGATTATTCCTTTCTGTTCAAAGATGTATTTAAACCACTTTTCAATATCCGGGGCAACGAATAAACCGCTTAAATCATAAGAAAGCGATACTTTTGTTTTGCGAAGGTAAAAAAATAAATTATTATTGATTTTTTTTTCCAATGTAAAATTTTTTTCCAATAAACTTCTATTTATTTCATTGACTAAGTTAAGTTTTTGATTTGAAAATATAAAATTAACTTTTGATTGGGAATTGATGGTTTCTATTAATTTAGGGGAAATTTGTTTTTTTGCGGTGACCCAGTTATCTTTAACCTCATAATTTATGTCAGTTATAATATAGTCAGGTTCCGTAGTCATGTTTGGGTGATAAATAAAAGGATCAAAGAATGATTCCCTGGTAAAAGAAAAGATATTGCCAAAAATTATTTTTTCCGTCTCTCCAATTTTCAAAAAGTACTCGCCTTTGTCCGTAATGAATGGCTGGGTTCTAACTGAGGTATCTAAATATAAAGTGGTTGTATTATTCTTTTTATCATTCAAGTAGACGTAGCCTCTCTGCCAATCCTGCAAAATTTTTATATAGCTTTGACTAGGTCTTTCATTTATAAAATATAGTTCACTGTTACCACCAAAATTATTAATATTATCTTGATGGGTAACCAGTTTATCTGTATTTATTTTTAAATAATCAATGTAGAAATCATTATGATATTTATTAATGTTTTTTTCATCTATTGATAAAATATATAATCCTTTGTAAGGTAAATCAGATACAATACTTTTTTTTATCAAAGCTTCAATTTTTTCTTTGGATTTATCTGCTATACCGTCATCGGCTATTTCCGACCTAATTTGCTCCTTGCCGGTGAAATCATATAAAGATATATATATGTCATCTTTACCATCAGTATAGTTATAGTCTCCTTTTTCTATCGTCAGATCAATTTTTTTGTCGAGTAAAACGTAGAATTTGTGTGGACCGCGAATTCTTTGCTGAATTTCAAGAGTTTTATCATTTAGTTCAACACCTTCCCAGTCAGTCCTCAATAACATTTTTTCATCTATTAAATCTTCGGAATATTTGATATATTGACCCTTGGTCGCATTACTTGTTATCCATTCAGAAATATTGATACTGGGAACCGGATTATCAATAGGATATCTTGAATATATATTGTACTGCCCAATTTTATCCGCTAAAGTATAATTCTTGATTATGCCTATATCAAGATCAAATGCTTCGCTCGTCTCATCGCCGCTGCATTTTTCGCAAATTACTTCAGTCTGCCAAGTACTGTTATCTTTTAGTGAAATTGAGAGCCAAACATTTTTTTGTTTTTGAAAAATATTTATTGAATCCCATACAACATTTATCGGCGTCCCAGCAATTTCTTGGTAATTATCACCATTAATCTCGTAATTTATCCCAAGTTTAGGGGAGAATCTGTTTTCACTTAGATAAAAATTTTTCCCTTCGGCTTTATAATCACTTTCCTTAAAGGTTATCTCGTAAGTTTTATCTGGATATAGGCGAACCAGTATTTTTTTTATTGGAATCCAAAGTAAAATTAATAATATTACTGCCAATATTACCAGTAAGGCAAATTTAATTATTTGTTTTAAATTAATTTTTTTCTGTTTCATAAATTAAAATTGATAAACCCAGACCTGTGAATAGGTATTTAATTTATTATGATACACTTGGGTAAAGTTATTTGTGATATGATCTAATATCTCCTGCGGAATACGATCATTTATTGACATAAAATCTAAAACGACATAGCCATGATTTTGCGAAGTCACTTCTTTTAACTCGGCCAAATCGTCAATCACTTTGGCTGCGACATAAAAATCCTTGTCGTCAGTAATTTTCTCAAAGTTATTTGCTTCTTTTCTTCCCCAGTAATTATATTTAATCCAATATCCCGGTTGATCCAGGTAAATCTGATTAAAGGTGGGATGAGCGCTGATAATAATATCAGTCGGCTTTAATTGCGATTTGACCACGTCGTAGGCGGCTTTAAAATCCGGTTGGGGAGTATAGGCGTAATGCGGCCGGTTAAATTGCGCCGGATCATCGGATTCCAGGAAATAAAATTGTTGGGGCCAGATCACCAGGTGCTTGGTTAAAATTAGCAGTAAAATAAATGCTAAAATTAGCGCATGGCGTTGGTAATTGTACTTAATTTTTTGGCTTAAGTCAACGAGACCAACGGCAGCTAGCATATAAAGGATAGGCGTTAAATGAAACAGGTAACGGTAATGGACCACTTCATTGAAAAAAGCCAGATAAACCAGGTAAGGCAGGATTGCCAGCACCAGAAAAATTATCTTTTCTTTTTTTTCTTTTTCCGAATTGAAATAGGCAAAAAGTCCGAAGACGATAAAGAGCCAGTAGTTTCTGAAATAAAAATTAAGGTAATAGGGGAGCAGGTAGGAAAAATTTATCTTGTTGGAAAGATTAAAAAATAGTTGGGGACCGAAAAGTAGTAGGGAGACTAGAAAAAGCAATAAAGCAATAAAGAAATAGAGAAATAAAGTTTTGTAATTTATTTTTTTGTTCTGAAAAAAAGTATAGATTAGCCAGAGAGCATAGACAGCAATCAAAAATAGGCCGAGGCGATGAGTTAAGATGGACAAAAGAGTGAAACTAAAAGCCAGCAGTGAATAAATTATTTGTTTTTTGTCCTTTTGTTTTAAGGTTTGGTAGAAAAAATAAATGGCTAGCCAGAAAAAAAGAGTAAACAGGGTATACCAACGAGCTTGCCGTGACCAGGCGATCTGCCAATATGACATTGCAGTGAAGATTGTGGATAAGTAGGCGCTGTTTAAGCCAAAAAATTTATAAGTAAGGTAAAAAATTAGTAAAATTAGCAAAATACCGGCAATTACCGACAAGAAACGGTAAGAAAAAGGCGTATTTGACATCATTTGGCTAATTTTAGCTGTTGGATAGCAATATAAGGGACAAAACATCTTTTGACCCGAATCCAAAACAGAGTTGCCGTTAATTATGCCATTTGTTATAATAGAATCACTGGCAATTATGGTATAGCTTTCGTCGATCCAATAGGATTGAGCCGATAAGCTAAAAAAACGCCAATAACTGCCAATAAACAGGACAATTAACAAAAAAAAGGCTACTATAAGCGTTTTTTGGTACTTTTTAGTAAAGATTTGGGCAATAATCATATTTCAATAATAACAAACAAAATCATAAATTTAAAATCAACACAGCGTATGAACAAACAAGCCAAAATTTATTCAAAAGTCAGTCTAAGCTTCTTCATTATTTTTGTTCTCGGATTATTCGGATTTACGGCCGCTTTTGGTTATGGTTCCAGTCCCGGAGTTATTGGTGGTGGCGGTGGTGGCGGAGCAATGACGCCTCCTGCCTTGACCTCGTTTAATGTTCCTATGACTGTTGGATCCAATCAGCAGGGAACCGCTACTCAAACCTTTGCCGACAATTCACAGGTTAAGGTTGAAGTTCCGGCCGGTTCGGTTGGTTCCAATACCACTTTCAGCGTTACTCAGGGCAGTTTGTCTACCGCGAATACGCCGGTTTCAACCACCGGAGCGGTAATGATTAACGGTGTGGTTTATAATATTAATGCTACCAACTTGTCAGGCGATCCGGTTAGAGATTTTTCCAAAGATTTAACCATTAGCATTACTGTTCCTAATTTACCGGCCAATACGGCTGATCTGGGAGTTTATTATTATAATGACCTGGCTGGCCAGTGGCAGTTGATTCCGGGCGCCACTTTCAATCCGACTACCGGCGCGGTTACTTTTTCAGTGGATCATTTGACCAAATTCGCGGTGGTTAAAGTTACAGGTACCCCCACAACTTTGGCAGTCGCTACTCCGGCTCCGACACCAGAGCCAATTATTGTACCGATTCCGGAACCGACTCCAGCTACCGGGCTTTATCCGAATGGAACATTGTTAAGAAATTCCGATATGCGCATTTATATCATTGAAAATGGTTTGAAGCGCCATATCACCACTTTGACAGAACTGCGCACTTATGCCGGCAAGCCGATCGTTTTTGTGGCGGCAGAGGAATTAACCAAGTATCCGACCAAATATTCCGATGGCACTTTGATTCGCGGCACTGATTATAAGATTTACGTGATCAAGCTGGGGCAGAAAGTTCCGGTCAAAACACTGGATGAATTGCGCCGTTATTATGCCGGCAAACCCATTATTAATGTCAGCTTGGAAACAATCGCTTTATACTAACATCAAGATAAATTCATCATATAAAAGAGGCGCTTTGAAAGCGCCTCTTTTCTTTAAAAAAATTTGGTTTCAAGGTATAATAAGACGGTAAAGAGGTTATGATAAATATCCTTAGTTATTTATTGGCTGTATTTTTACCGCTTGGCCGCGGTTATGTTTTGGTGTACCTGATTGACCGGGAAAAGCAGTTTAATTTTGGTTTTAAATTTTTTGTTGCCTGGGTTTTAGGACTTTGCGGCATGACTGTTGATGCTTTCGGCTTTTTGATTTTAATGGATCTTCAGATTGGCATTTGGGCTTTGGTAATTAATGCCTTAATGCAGATCATCGGCTTTGAGCTGGTGATCTTTTTGTTTGAAAAAAAATTATTATTGCCTCAATTCGGACAATGGTGGCGCTGGATTATTAAACAGGTGGGCAATCTTAAACAGATTAATCTCCTTAACGAAACGATCACTTGTTTGATTATTATTACTGCCATCTATATCGTAATCTCCGGCGGTTTTTCGGTCGGAGAAGATAGCATGGTTTTAGGTGTTTATGACCAGTTAGTCAATCGGCAGCCACTCATTTCTGAAGCGTCAATTTTTATCGCTCATCTTGGCAGTAGCGCCGGTAATTTTTCGATTTTTTCTAACCAGGGGCTTTTGCCGTTAAACGATCAGTATCTGACTAACTTTGTGGCGATTGTAGCCTTTGATGATAATTTGGTCATTGCCAGCCGGGCAATCAGACTGCTTTACCTGGTCATCTTTTGTTTTATTTTTTATTTTGCCTTGCCGCCAATTAAGCGCTTTAACCGTTTGCTTTTCCTTTTGACAGCACTTTTATTTTACGTTTTCTTTACGGTTACTAATCAGCAGCTGCTTTTTACGCTTTTGCTTTTGATAAGTTTTGCCGGTTTTTATAATTTTTTGACTGCCAAAAAAGGTTCTTATTATTATTTGTCCGGCATTATCATGGCTCTTTTGCTTTGGACCAGCAACGCTGCTTTAGCGGTGTTTTTCCCGCTTTTATTGACGGCAACGATAATTTTTTATCTTTTGGGCTGGGTAAAAACTAAGGATTTTATTCTGATGTGGTTTTTTACTTCCTTAACCTGTTTTCCCTGGCTGCAAACCATTGCCACAAGCGGTCTTAGACTTAATTGGCAAGACGTTAACTGGCAATTTTTAACCTGGTCTTTATGGCCGGTCTTATTATTCCTGCTGGCGTTTCAAACTCAGCCAATTTCTGTTAAAATTAAACCTAGATATGCCAAGATCAAAAAAACCAGTAAAAAATAATAATCATAAGGCCTGGCTGGTATCTGTTGATATGGGCTATGGCCATCAGCGCGCCGCTTATCCGCTGAAATTTTTGGCACAGGGTAAAGAGATAATTTCAGCCAATAATTACCGCGGTATTCCGGCCGCCGACCGCAAGATTTGGAAACAAACCAGGGAATTTTATGAATTCATGTCGCGATTCAAAAATTTTCCCATAGTCGGCGAGAAGGCTTGGGAGTATTACGATAATTTGCAGGAAATACCGGATTTTTATCCACGACGTGATCTCTCCAAAATGAGCATGCAGATAAAAACCATTTACAGTACGATTGAAAGGAAAAATTGGGGCAAGCACTTGATCGCCAAGCTCAGCAAAAAACCGATTCCTTTTCTGGCAACTTTTTTCGTGCCGGCTTTTATGGCTGAACACTTTGATTATCCCGGAGATATATACTGCCTGACTACCGATACCGATATTAACCGGGCCTGGGCGCCGAAAGAGCCATCTTCTAGCCGGATAAATTATTTTGCCACCAATTACCGGGTGGTGGAACGTTTGAAACTTTATGGCGTCCATAGTGACAAGATTTTTTTGACCGGTTTTCCTTTACCCTTGGAAAATATTGGTAATGATCAGCTGGATATTTTGCGCCAAGACCTGGTCCAGCGGCTGGCTAATCTTGACCCCGAACGTAAATATTGGAATTTTTATAAGGATGTAGCCAATAAAAATTTGGGCATTAAATCTTTGCCCAAAAAGAGCAATCATCCTTTAACTTTGATGTTTGCTGTCGGTGGTGCCGGTGCCCAAAGGGAAATCGGCGCTACGATTATGAATAGCCTGAAAAACCAGATCCAGCAGAAAAAAATTAATTTGTTTTTGGTGGCCGGCATTCATAATAACCTGAACCGTTTTTTTCGTCAGCGCGCCAAGGAAGCCGGCTTAAAAGATGAATTGGACCGGGGTATTAAGATAATTTTTGCCGCCAATAAGTATGATTATTTCAAAAAATTCGATCAGGCCCTAAGGGTTACGGACATTTTATGGACCAAACCGTCAGAATTGAGTTTTTATACGGCTTTAGGTCTGCCGATTGTGATGGCGCCGCCAATCGGCTCCCAAGAAGAATTCAACCGCAAGTGGCTTCGAACTATCGGCTCGGCAGTGACTCAGGAGGACC
>Ga0066601_10000815_pt1 | contig 11863 bp, 10 predicted proteins | sample Medcelwee11metaG_FD_59487 | JGI IMG/M metagenome (GOLD analysis project Ga0066601, IMG submission 59487) | Freshwater pond sediment microbial communities from the University of Edinburgh, under environmental carbon perturbations - Medium... | ecosystem: Environmental > Aquatic > Freshwater >... | reverse complement strand
TCGCTCCGCTTCTCGGCGGGGCGTTCGCTCCACGTCTCGCTTCGGGCCTCCCGCGTCACGACGGGGCGTTCGCGCCATGTCTCTCGTCGGGCCTCGCTCAGCCTCGCGACGAGGAGACCGCTCGACATCGACCGACTCCTGGCCGGCTCCCCGGGAATCTCGGCCACCCCCACGCTGAGGCTCACGCCTAGGGGGATGCTGGCCGCCTTGCTTGGCGTCGCGCGGCTGCTGGTGGCCACGACGGCCAGAGGAGCCCGTACGCGTCGAAGGATCCTGGTCGGGCGCACGTACCGTTCGGGGGGCCGCGCGACCGAGCAAGGGTTGCAGGCTGGCGAACTCGGCGTGAGCGGAAGCCGCGGCACGCAAGTGCTTGGGAAACCCATAGGCGGCCTGGAGATCTCGAAGCTCCTCCCTCGTAAGGAACCGCCACTGCCCTGCCCTCAAACCGTCGATGGTAATGGCGGCAAAGGCGGTGCGGGTGAGCCGGATGACGGGGAACCCTGTCTCCTCCCCCATCCTCCTGATCTGCTGGTTCCGCCCCTCGCGCAAGATGAGCTCGAACCAGGTGTGCCCGGCCTCCCGCCTGGTCACGATAACCTCCGTGGGAAGCGTGATCCCATCTTCGAGCTTCACTCCATCCCGCCACTTCGCGACGTCGTCGGCGGACATGTCCCCCTGCACCTTCACGAGGTAGGTCTTGGGGACATGGTGACGCGGGTGGAGCATCCGCGCCGTGAAGTCGCCGTCGTTGGTCAACAGCAGGGCGCCGCTCGTCTGGTAGTCGAGACGACCGACCGGATAGAGCCGCAGGGGCAAGTCCTGGAGAATCTCCGCGACAGTGGGTCTCCCCTCCGGGTCGTCAAGTGTGGACATGACGGCGCGGGGCTTGTGCATCAGGACGTAGACGGGGCTCTCGGCGACGATGCGCTTGCCATCGAGCTCGACGCGGTCAAGGTGAGCGTCGGCGCGGGCACCGAGCTCGGAGACGACCTTGCCGTTGACGCGCACGCGTCCGGCCTCGATCAAGCGTTCTGCTGCACGCCGGGACGCAACCCCGGCGCGCGCTAGGATCTTCTGAAGTCTATCTTGCATGGTGGGGGTCGAACGCTACTTGTCCGGAGTGGACGCGCCCTTGTCCTCGGGCTCGGTGTCTTCGCTCTGCGTATCCTTGGCGCTCTCGCTCTCGTCCTTCTTCGTCTCGTTCGCAATGCGACCGATCTCGTCACGGTCCCAACGATCGACGCGCCCATCGAAGTCGACATCGACGCCGACGCGATCGAGCTGTCCCCGGACGTAGATCTCCCAGACATTGGGCTTGCCGTCGAAGTTGGTGTCTCGCTGAATACGAGAGAGCTTCCCTTGAACGTAGTACTTCCACTGGTCGGCCTTACCGTCGCCGTTGCGGTCCAGCTCGTGTTTGACGATCCGGCCGTGGGAGAAGGTAATCCAGGAATCGACGCGGCCGTCGAAGACCGTATCGGCCTCCTCGCGCATCGCCTCGCCCTTGTCATTGAAGGTGCGTAGGACATCCTTGATGCCGTCGAGGTTGGTGTCCACCTCCCGACAGATCAGGACCCTGCGCTGGTCCTCGCCCTCGCCCACGAGCTGGTAGACGCGACGGATGTTGGGCCGGGACCCTCCGCTGGCGGTCGCCTCGACGGCCTCGCGGTCGGTTCTTCCCGCGAATTCGCACCGTGCCTTGTCATCTTTGGAGAACCCCTGGGAACGGTCTCCGTCGGGATCGGAGGGGTCTTTGGCTGGCTTCTTCGAGCCGCACCCGGGGGTAGCGATCAGGGCGCAAAGCGCCGTGGAGAAGAAGACCGCGGCCAGGTTGTTCGCGTGCATGTGGCGTCGCATCCTCACGACCCTCCCCCCGCATCGGTGGCGCCCGCATCTCCGGACGCAGGCTGGGCAGCATCGGGCTCGGGTTGGCCGGCGTCGGGCTGCGCAGCGGTTTGGCCCGCGGCCGTCATCTCGGCCTCGCGCTCCTTGCAAGGGTCGTGGCGAACGTCAGGCTTGCCGTCGCCCGACTCGTCGAGCGCGATGACGGGACAATCCGTCTTGGCGGGGTCAGGGAAAGTCCACCATTGGTCGACTTTCCCATCCCGGTTGGTGTCTCGCATTCGCTCCGTCAGTCGGCCGCTCGCGTACGTGTCCCAGGTATCCAGCTTGCCATCGAGGTTGGTTTCGCGGTGCTTCTGCGTGATCACACCGCCCTGGTAGTACCCGATCTCGTCGATGAGCCCGTCCCTGTCGAAGTCGGACTCTCGACGACGCAGGTTCCCCGCCTCGTCGAAGTACAGGTAGTTGTCCACACGGCCGTCGAAGTTGAGGTCGAGGGCTCGGCAGACCTCGCGCGTTCCCTCCATGACCTGGACGATATCCGGGCGCCCGTCGCTGTTGGCGTCCGTCTTGACCGCGCTGGCTGCGTCCACCTCGCATTCCTCGTGGACGATCTCGGTGGGAGACTGTCCGGCCGAAGCCGTCTGAGGTCCCTTCTTGCCGGCCGAACCGCACCCGAAGGCGACGAAGGCCAGACAGAGGACCAAGGCTGAGGGGTTGCGAAATCGCTCGCGGTGATTGGCTGGCGACATGACAGGCTCCAGTGACGCACGGAACGTGGTGATGCGCCCATGCCCCAAGGTCGAGGCAGTGTAGGCGCCTGGGACAGGGCCCGCAAGCGCGGACGTGCGAGGGTGAAGGGCGGGGCTGGAGGGCCCAGAGGAAGACATTGACAACATACGTACCATCATCTAGGGTAGTGACTGGTCACGAGCTCGGGCAGCCCATGTCGCGCAAAAAAATCTCCACCACCATCTACATCACGCCCGAACAGGCCGACAGGCTCAAGTTGCTCCACGAGCGGACCAAGGTGCCCGTCGCGGTCTACATACGCGAGGGGATCGACTTGGTGCTGGAGCGCTACGATCACATGCTTCCCGGTCAAATGACGCTGGTATCCGACGGGACGAGCAAGGATCGGTAGAGGCCGCGCGCCGCGCTGGGCAGAAGGCATCGGGGGACTGTGCTGGGGTCGGAGTGCCACGAGGGCACTCCATGAGACTTGGGGAGAGTGGCTTGATCAGAGCCAGCCGCGGAGCTGCATGGCCCGGACGACGGAGTCAATCGCGACCATGTAGGCGGCGTTGCGCATGTAGACCTCGCGCGCGAGGGCCATGTTGAGCACGGCGTTGAACGCGACGGTCATCTTGTGGTCGAGCTTGGTGTTGACCTCGTCCTCGGACCAATAGAAGTTCATGTCGTTCTGGACGCCCTCGAAGTACGAGCAAGTGACGCCGCCCGCGTTGCAGAGGAAGTCAGGGATCAGGAAGACGCCGTTCTTCTTGAAGAGGGCATCCGCTTCCGGCGTGGTCGGGCCATTAGCGCCTTCCGCCACGACCTTCACGCGCTTGGAGACCTTGCCGACGTTGTCACCGTTGAGGGACCCTTCGATGGCCGCGGGGATGAGTACGTCCACGTCCTTCGAAATCCACGCGTCGCCGTCTTCGATGAGGTAGCCGGCTTCCTTCGCGCGACCCTTGTCGACCGTGCCGTACTGGTCGGTGATGGACTGGAGGAACTTGGGGTCGAGACCGTCAGGCTTCGTGAAGGTGTAGGACTTCTTGTCGTGGTTGTCCCAGCAGGACACGCACAGGACCTTGCCGCCGATCATGCTGATGTAGGCGAGGGCGGCGTACTGGGCGACGTTGCCGAAGCCCTGGATGGCGCACGTGGTTTTGGTGCCGTCGATCTTGAGGTGCTTGAGGGCTTCGCGAATGGTGACGACGACGCCGAAGCCGGTGGCAGCCGTGCGACCGAGACTTCCGCCTCCGCCGATGGGCTTGCCGGTGATCACGCCGGGCGTGTAGGCGCCCACGAGCTTGGAGTACTCGTCCATCATCCAGCCCATCATCTGGGGAGTCGTGCCGACATCGGGGGCGGGCACGTCGTTGCGCGGGCCAATGTTCCGCCACATCTGCTGGACCCATCCACGACAGAGGCGCTCCTTTTCACCCACGGACAGGGTGGTGGGGTCGACGATGATGCCGCCCTTTCCGCCGCCGAGGGGGATGTCCGCGACCGCGCACTTCCAAGTCATCCACGTGGCGAGAGCGCGCACGGTGTCGATGGTCTCCGCGGGATGGAAGCGGATGCCGCCCTTGCAGGGCCCACGCGCATCGTTGTGCTGCACGCGGTAGCCCCGGAAGGCTCGCAGGTGTCCGTCGTCCATGCGGACGGGGATCATGAAGTGGAACTCGCGAAGCGGGTTTCGAAGAATGGCACGGGTGTCGGGCGACAAGTCGAGCTGGTCCGCAACTTCGTCGAACTGCTTCTGCGCCATCTCGAATGGATTGAGTGCCGAAGACATGGCAACCTCCGGTTGGGGTCCCCCACGCCAGTGACCCCTGCCTTTCAGGGGGAGCTGCGAAGGACACACACGATGAATGACCTCCGCGTACGCCCGCCCCATGAGCCTGTCAAGACAAGTTGGCGAGCCCAAACGACTTTCAATCCGAGCATGGGGGCCGGCCCGTTCTCGCTCTCCGGATTCATGCGCGGGCATCGATCTCGGACCACGTCGCACCTCCAAGACGGGTCACGATTGGGCTACGGTCCCCTGGATCGGTTCCGTCCCGACCCGTCGCGCGACCCCGACGACACCGATCCGCACTCCCATGAACAGCACTTCCAAACACACGCCCAAAGCGCTCCGCATCTACCTCGAACTCCGCGAGTACCCCATCCTGTGCGACGAGATCCGCAAGCGAATGCGGGAAGAGATCTTCCGCCGTGGGACCGTGCAGGTGGATGTCTTCGAGGAAGAGGTGCGCCGCAAGGCGAAGGCATCGCAGAGACGTGAGCACCCGCACGATCCCAGCTACCGCGATCTCGACGAGATCTGGGAGCTGCGCGTGTCGCGCACGCGCGAACGGCTGACGGACTTCTACTTCGCACACAACGTTCCGCACAGCGCGTTTCGCTCGATCGTGGCGGACGTGCTCGGGGCGCGCAACAAGCAAGACGTGCTGCTGAGCTTCAACCCCGAGCTCGCGCCGTGGGACATGCTCTTCTCGCAAGCCGCAGAGTTCGAAACCGCGGACGCCCCGCTGCAGAAGCAAACGCGTCACCATCTGCAAGAGATCATCGCCGTGCTGACGAAGGGCATGCTCTCCGATCAGCTCACGTTCGTGGGGCTCGCACGCCGCTTCTTCAAGGTGGAGGATCTGCGTGCGATCGCCGAGCGCAGGATCGGAACGGGCAAGATCGGGGGGAAGGCCGCAGGCATGCGCCTGGCCTGGCGCATCACGCAAAGCCAGGACGCCGACGACCCCATCGACCTTGGCCCGCGCATCGTCATGCCCGAGTCCTGGCACATCGCCGCAGACCTCTACTACGAGTTCGTGGAGGAGAACGACTTCTACGGGTTCCTCAACCAGAAGTACAAAGACCTCGACGTCATCCGCGCGGAGTACCCAGCCTACCGCGAGCGATACGACAACGCGGCCCTTCCACGTCACGTCGTCCAGAGGCTCAGCGACATCCTGGACCAGGCAGGCGACGGGCCCCTCATCGTGCGATCCTCGAGCTTGCTCGAAGACAACTTCGGGACCTCCTTCGCCGGCAAGTACGAGACCCACTTCTGCGCGAGCCAGGGGGGCCGCCGCGCACGCCTCGAGGAACTGTGCAACGCCGTCCGCCTCGTCTACGCCTCCGTCCTCAACCCCGACGCCCTGGCCTACCGCAAACAAATGCACCTCATCGACTACGATGAGCGCATGGCGGTCCTCATCCAGAAAGTCGCCGGCACGGAACACCACGGCAAGTTCTACCCCCAGATCGCTGGCGTGGGCTTCAGCCACAACCCCTATCGATGGACCCCTCAGATCGACCGAAGCGGAGGGTTCTTGCGCATCGTCTGGGGACTCGGCACCCGCGCCGTCGACCGCGTGGCCGGCGATCATCCCCGCATGGTCGCCCTCAGCCACCCCACCCTGCGACCCGAACGAACTCCCGCCGAAATCCAGCGCTACTCACAGCACGCCATCGATTGCATCGACCTCGAGAGAAAGCGCGTTTGCACCTATCCCGTCCGGGACATGATCCGCTTCGACACCCCAGGCCTGCGCTACATCGCTTCTGTCATGGAAGGCGGTGACCTGCGCCCCATCCACCTCATGGACCCGCGCATCCCCAAGGAGAATTACGTCATCACCCTCGACGGCCTCCTTCGCAACGCTCGCTTCGTCTCGATCATGCGAACGCTCCTTCGAAAACTCGAAAAAGCCTACGAATGCCCCGTCGACACCGAGTTCACCATCGAGCTCGTCCCAGGCGACGAGCTGGACTTCCGCGTCCATCTGCTCCAGTGCCGACCTCAAGCCAAGGGACGCCCCGCCAAGGAAGGGGAAACCTTCCTCCCCCGCGACGTGCCCAACGACAGCATCGTGTTCGCGTCCTCCCGCACGGTGTGCTCGGGTCGCGTGGAAAACATCCGCTACATCGTGTTCGTGGATCCCGAGCGCTACGCCAGGATCGAATCGGCCAGCGAGCGCAAGCGCATCGCACAAACCGTGGGCCGCCTGAACGAGCGGCTCAAGGGCAACGCCTTCATCTTCGTGGGACCGGGCCGGTGGGGCAGCTCGAACCCCGAGCTCGGGGTCCCCGTGTCCTATGCCGACATCTTCAACGCCGACGCCCTCGTCGAGGTCCCCATGGCCATCCAGGACGAGGAGCCCGAGGCCTCCTACGGCACACACTTCTTCCAGGACCTGATCGAGGCCGAGATCTTCCCCGTCGCCGTGTACCCGGGCAAGGACGACGACCGGATCGACTTCGCGTTCTTCCGCAACGCCCCCAACGCCCTGGCCTTCCTCTGCCCAGACCTGGCCGACATGGCTCCCCTCGTCATGGTCATCGACGTTCCGAGCTACCGCGGCGGACAGGTGCTCGAGCTCGCCATGGACTCCGAAGGCAAGGAAGCCATGGTCGCCTACCTCAAAGCATCATCGCGCTGAGACCGGAGAACCCGGGCGCGCGACCGGACCCTCCACAGCGTGAACAGGCCGCCCGCGACAAACCCCACCAACACGAACCAACGGTAAGGCGAAGCCTCTTTCGCTTGGGTTTCCGCAGCAACGGGTACGGCGCCCGGCGGTTCTCCGCCCGTGCCACCCGTGGCGGGGAGTGCAACGCAGAGCACAGCGGCAAAGAACCACGACGACACGCGAGAAGCGCGCATCATGGGCCCGTTCCCCACGACGGACCGCCGCGCACCCATTCGGACAGCGCGTCCACTTCCTCGTCGGAGCCGATCAAGGGTGGCATGACGTCCCGGTAACGGTGGCCCGGTCGGTCCGCCTCTCTGATTTCCTCCAGGCGCTCGCGGACCGTCTCCGTGCTCGAAGACAGTCGCGGGTACCAGTCGGCGAGCGGTCCCTTCCGCGCGTGACACGTCGCACACTGCCGATCGAACAGGCGTGCCCCGAGCGGCCTGCCATCCGCAAGCGGGCGCAACGGAGAACGTCGCTCCACGCGAACCGCATCATGGTCCGTGCCGTTTTCGTACAGCCAACCACGGACAGCCCACGGCCCCCGGTAGCCCGCCCAAACAGCCTGGGAGGCGACGGTCACGACGACGACCAAGACAAGCGCCACGTTGCGGCCGAGCGCACCGGAGGCGAGCGTGCTGACCAAGCCCAGGGAGAACCAAGCGGAGAGGGCGACGATGGCCCAACGCGTGGCCTGGGCGTGCCCTCCTTGTTCGAGGGCATCGCGAGCGAAGGAGGGAAGGGTCTCGGCGGGAAGCCACCAGGGGGTCGCCACGATGAGGAGGCAGCCCAGTCCTGCGCAAGCGGCCGCCACGGCACGAACGAGCGATGCGCTTTCGTTGTGGGTGGGCGACACGATCGCAACCAGGAAGGACAACGTGGACACGACGTGAACGGTCAGGATCGGAGCGAAGGCTGGGGGTTGGATGGCGAGACGAAGCGACGGGGAGGCGAGCCAGCCGTCGGGTGTCAAGGCGAACGCGAGACCAAGGGCCCAGCAGGTGATGGCCAGGGTTCCCCCGACGGCGCCGGCGGCGCTCGCTCGGATGCAATCTGGCCTTCGGTGACCGACACCGGACGCGACACCTAGCATCAGGAGCCCGAGGGCGAATCCCATCCAAGCGGGCCAGGCCGCGGCATCAACGGCCAGGGCGGCATGGGAGAAGCCGAACCAGCGGACGGCGAAGAGCAGGACGGCGAGGGGGAGAACTGCTGTCAGGGTGAGCGAAGACCACGCACGTGATGTGGCAACGGAGCAGCCGAATCGACGCGCGCAGCAGGCGGCGAGGGCCGCGGCGGTGGTGCCCTGCAGCAGTGGCAAGAGCAGGAGGGATACGATCGCGAGGGCGTGTCGCGGGCTGAGCCAGGGGATCGGCCAGAGGTCAGCGCCCATGTCAGCCTCCGTAACCCAGCACGGTCAGAACGAGCAGACCCAGGGCGAGGGTGAGTCCTACCGCGAAGGTCGCGCGCTTGCCGTGCCGCAGCTTGCCCCATGCGGGGGCTGCGGCGAGGACCGAGACCGCCGCCGCGAGGGTCGCGACACACGCCCAAGCGGGAGCGCGACGCGCGAGTTGAAAGACGGCCATGAGGAACCACGGCGGTCGAGGTGGCGAGTCGGAAGCGACCAGGTCGATGGCAGGCTGGACAAGCGGGGGACGGAGGGCGGCGAGCACGACGATGCCATGGATCAGGAGCAACCAGCCCAACGCAGCGCGTGGGAGAAAGGTACGCCAGGAGGTTCGACCGGCCGTTGTGGGGTCGGGCGCGAGCCCGTGAGCGTGTACGAGAAAGAGGTGAGTTGCGGACGCGAGCAGCAGGAAGGCAGGCAGCACGAACGCGTGGGTCACGTAGGCCCGGTGGAGGGTCGCAGGGCCGATGGCCGGTCCACCGCGAGCTATGTCGGCGAGCCCGGGGCCGACCCCGGGAACGGATTGCAGAATCGCTCCACCGACCTGCGCCGCGTACAACGCGGGTCCGTCCCAAGGCAGGACCGTCCCGGAGAACGCGAGCCCCGTGATGGCAAGACCGAGCGAGAGGCCGAGCCACCAGGTGACCTCGCGCGGGGCGCAAAACGCCCGACGCAAGAAGGTCACGGCAACGTGCAAGAGCACGACCGCGACGGTGGCGTGGGCACCCCAGTGATGAAGGCTCCTCACCAACCAACCAAACCGCACTGTCTCTGCGATGGCCGTCACGGATCGATGCGCGCCAGCTGAGTCGGGCTCGTAGTAGAAGAGCAAGAGAAGACCGGTCACCGCCTCGAAGAGCAGCAACGTGACCAACGCACCACCGAGAGCGTGAGCCCAGGAACCGTCGCCAGGCACGGAGAAGCTGTCCAAGTAGGCTCGGATCGCGGGGAAGCCGAGCCTGCGGTCCCACCATCCTTCCCTGCGCGGGACCGGCGCGAGGTCCGGGTCAGGTCCCGACGACAATGGTGTCATGGCGAACCTGAACGATGAGCGGAAGCAGGGGGTGGACGGCGGGGCCACGCTCGGGGGCGCCCGTGGCCGGGTCGAACTCCGCGCCATGGCAAGGGCATCGCAAGGTATTGCGGTCCGGGTCGAGACGCACCGTGCACCCGAGATGGGGACATGTGGCGTCGAAGGCCCGAAGGGACCCGTCGTCCAGGCGAAGGACAACGACCGGGCGGTTGCGGTAGCGGGCGAAGTGGGCCTGTTTTCGGGTCAGGGCGTGGTTTTCACAGACAGCCACGGTGGCCGGGGTTTCGGGGCTGGAGGGCGTGTCGGGAGGTGAGAGGTAACGAGCGACGGGCCAGACGATCGCGGCGGCGCCCATTCCGAGGGAGCCGTGGGCACAGAGTCCCAGGTAGTCCCGACGGGTGGGCCGGTCGTCATCCTTGTCGGTCATGCGTTGTGGTTCGACCATTGGAGGACTCTCGTCAACGTAAAACAAGGCGGATAGCGAGAGATATCCAGAAGAGCCGACGGCATTCCGTTGGGCCTGTTGTGTGACGTCAGGGTGACGCGTTGGCAGGTTGTGTTGCGCTTGACGGGGTGAAGCCGTCCGCGTAGGTCCGAACCGCTCGAAGTCTTCTCGACGAATGGAGCTCCTGCATGCCTGCCTGGCTGAGCGAACTACTTCCCATCCTGATCCTCCTTGCGGTCGTGACGGTCGTGCTAGCTCGGCTTCCGAAGGTCAAGGAGGTGCAGCACAGCGCTGCGTTCCGTCGTCGTCGAGTGCTCAACTGGCTGCCTCTGGGGTTAGCGTACGCGTTTCTCTACATGGGCAGGTACAACCTGAAGGTCAGCCAGCACGTGTTCGAGCACATGACGAGTGCGAACGGGCAGCAGCTGATGACCAACACGGACTTCGCGACCATCTTTGGGGTGGGGACGGCGGTGTACGGGGTGGCGTTCTTGCTGAACGGGCCGCTGACGGACCGGTTCGGTGGTCGCAAGGCGATTCTTCTGGGGTCAGGGGGCGCGGCGGTGGCGAACCTGGTCATGGCAGCGGCCACATGGGTCGTGTACCACCAAGGCCCCGGCGCGGAGGCCGTGGGCAACCACTTCCTCGTCCTGTTCACGGTGATGTACGCGGTGAACATGTACTTCCAGAGCTTCGGTGCGGTGGCGATCGTGAAGGTGAACGCCCCTTGGTTCCACGTGAGAGAGCGCGGAGTGTTCGGCGCCATCTTCGGGATCCTGATCTCGCTCGGGGTCTACTTTGCGTTCGACTGGAGCTACAAGATCATCAGCCTCTTCGGGCAGGACCCGAAGCTGCACGACGCGCCTTCGCGGCTGACCTGGGTGTTCGCAGCCCCTGCGGGCTTCCTGGTCGTCATGTGGGTTCTGGTCGCGCTCTGGGTGAAGAACACGCCGGCAGAGGCGGGTCTCAAGGACTTCGACACGGCGGACGCGTCCTCCGGAGACGAGGGGCCGAACCTGGGAGCGGTCCAGGTCATCAAGCTGATGTTCCGCAACCCGATCGTGATGACCATCGCATGCGTGGAGTTCTGCAGCGGGTTCCTTCGCCAAGCCATCATGCAGTGGTACCGAACGTTCGCGAAGCACACGGACGGCGAGCTCGGCAACATGGACAGCTTCGTCTACGAGAACTGGGGGCTTCTGCTCTGCTGCGCGGGGATCCTGGGCGGCATGGTCGCGGGCGTGATTTCCGACCACCTGTTCCAGTCGCGACGAGGCCCGGTGGCGTCGATCCTGTATGGGGGCTTGGTCGCGGGGTCGATCGCGCTGCTGTTTGCCTACAAGACCTCCATGGTGGGCTGGCTTGCGGTGCTCATGTCCCTGTTCGTCATCGGCGTGCACGGCATGCTTTCGGGCACGGCGAGCATGGACTTCGGCGGGAAGAAGAACGTGGGCATCGTGGTGGGGATCATCGACGGGTTCGTCTATGCGGGGACCGCGTTGATGGCGTTGACCTACGGGCTGCTTCTCCCCGAAGAGCAGCTCAACGATGCAGGAAAGATCGTGGGACCCTCGACGGAAGCGTCGAACTGGCTCGCGTGGCCGGCTGCCATGATCCCTGTTGCGATCATCGGCCTGGTGCTGGCACTGCGGGTGTGGAACGCCAAGCCGCAACCGAGGAAGGCAGCCGCCTCGTAGACGCTCTGTGGTTCCTGGTGCTGCGTGCCCGAAGTCCCTACCGAGTTGAGGCCCGGCTGCGACAATGGACGGATGAGGGACATCAACCAGGAGCTGAGAACACGGAAGGCGAACTGAGAACCAGGAATGGGCGGAGTCAGGCGTGACACGCACGGCCTACCTCCACACCAACCTTCTGTGCCTTCTGCGACCTCTGTGGTTCTCCGGAGTGCGATCCCGGTACTCACTTCG
>Ga0066601_10000808_pt1 | contig 11895 bp, 12 predicted proteins | sample Medcelwee11metaG_FD_59487 | JGI IMG/M metagenome (GOLD analysis project Ga0066601, IMG submission 59487) | Freshwater pond sediment microbial communities from the University of Edinburgh, under environmental carbon perturbations - Medium... | ecosystem: Environmental > Aquatic > Freshwater >... | reverse complement strand
CAGCGCGAGGAAGTGACCAGCCTGTACGAAGGCACTGCCAAATGGATGAAGGCCCCGAACGGAAAGCCTACCCACCTGAGCAAGTGGATGTGGGTGGCCGTCAGGACCGAGGCATTCAAGGATTGGTTCGGAGACTGGGAGAACGAGCCAGCAAAGGCCAGCAGGGTGGTCGACGAGAACGGGGAACCGCTCGTCGTGTTCCACGGCTCGTTCAGGGCGTTCGACGAGTTCAACCTTTCGTTCTCCAAGCCCGGCGAGGATGGTGTGTTCCTCACAGGGAACCCTGAGCAGGCAGGCGAGTTCACCGACAGGGTGTGGCAGAAGAACGTGACCTCTCCTCTTGAGCTTGACGACAATGACCTCAACGAGTTCTTCAAGGGGGCGGAGTGGGGTCCGATGATAAGATCAGCGTCCTTGTTCCTCGCGGACGGGAACGAGGACGATGCGGTTGCGGCGGTCGACAGGATAACGTCGATGGTCGCCGACCAGAAGAAAAGCATGGTTGCAAAGCTCGGGGCAGAGAAGGCCAAGTCGATGATGGCTACCGCCGACAAGGTGATAGTCATGCTGTCGAAACTCAGGAGGGCGTTCTCGCTCGGTGACTACAACATAAACGTGGACGCGCCGAACATAATGCCGTTGTTCGCCAGCATAAGAAACCCGTATGAAACACATTTCAGCAAGGAGAGGGCGAAGTATCTTGGCGACAGGCTGAACTCGTTCGACCCGGCGGTGATGATAAAGATATTGATGAAGGCCCGGTCCGAAGGGTACGACGGAGCGATCATAAAGAACGTGCATGACTATGGTTTCAACGAAACCCAGTACGTCACGTTCTCTGCGAACCAAGTGAAAAGCCCGTTCAACAAAGGGTCGTACAGCAAGTCGACAAACAGGGTCGACTACGAGCCTCGCGACATATCAGACGCGGTCAACCTTGCGGCTGAATACGACACCGCGGAAGCATTCGCGGATGCCATGGAGCTTGAAGGCGGGATAGATTCAAGCTTCGCACCGAACCACTTTGCAATGGACGACGACTCGAGAAGGAAGTACTACAAGAAGTTCTGGAGATCGGCGAGGATGTCCCTCAGGAAGCTGGAGCCTGACGTTGACGTCGCCGTAGAACCTCCGTACATAGCCGATGATGAGTTCATAGACTGGGTCACCTCAAGCGGGCTTGTTCCATTCCTCAACGCTTGGGCTACCGGGCATCAGATCAGCGGCCAGATGACAAGACTCGACGACATAGCGGCCCGTTCCGCTCGCGGAGAGGAACTCTCCCAGAGGCAGATAAACGACGCGGTCAGGGCTGTAAAAGAGGACGTGAGGCGGATCAGGCTTGAGACCGCGGCGTTCCTTGGAGACCCGGTGATGAAGGTTCAGGCAGAATCCGAACTTGCAGGACTTGCCCCGGGAACCGGGAACATCAGGAGGATGGGACAGCCAGCTGTCGCCCCCACCCTTGAGAACCTCAGGAGAAGCGCCGAGGCAGGGATATTGGACCAAGACTTGAAGGCCCGCATTATCGACGGCTTGAGGACACTTGAGGAATCCCAGAGGGATTTGGATCGAACCAAATCTGAACTCGATGAACTGAAGGCACGGCAGAAGGAAGTCTCGACCAAGCTGTCTCAGTGGGAAGGCACGTTCAACGCCGACGAGCTTTCGCTCGCCAAGCTGATGCAGGAGCGCAACCGCGCACGGCTCGATGCCGCGAAGGCGCGGAGGCTCAAGCCGAAGACCGGGGAAGAGTGGTACAGGCAAAGGGAGATCGATTCAGCGGAGGCTCGGTTCGCCGGGCTGTCGGCGCAGATCAGAAGGCTCCAGAAGAACCTCCCGGCAGATTCTCCGCTCGGCCTCGTGGCGTCAGACGCCGCGGATACCCAAGAGCAGGAAGACAAGGCGAAGACCGCAAAGGTTGTATCCAGATACCAAAGCTATCTCCGCAAGCGTGACGAGCTTGCCGCCGCGGTGAGGGCGAAGAGGCGGGAGCGTGAGGTGTACCGAAGGGAACGGCAACTCAAGCTCAAGCTCGCAAAGAGCATAATGAGGAAATCCGGGCCGTCGATCCACATCGACTACCAAGAAGCCATCGAGCGGCTCCAGATGGCGCTCGACCCATACTTCCGATCCAAGCCAACACTCGCCTCAAGGACAAGGACCCTTGCCTTCTTCGACAGCCATCCTGAGCTGGCCGACGAGATCGGGCAGGACTTCATAGACAGGATAAAGCGCAAGAGCCTTGGCGAGTGGACCCTGTCTGAACTCAGGGAACTCGACACGCAGATAAAGGCTTTGAGGAAGCTCGGGGCAATCAAGCGAGGGTTGTTCCTGACGCAGAGGAAGCGCCGCAGGGAGATGTGGCGCCGCCGGGTTATGATGGAGACGGCGGGGACAGTTACCCCAGCCGCACCCGCCGGGCAGGCCCCCAGCGCGGGGTTCATCAAGGCCGGGCTGTACGAGACGCTCAAGCCAGCGCAGGTCGTCGAGTTGATGGGAGACGGTGTCCTCAAGGAACTGCTCGTCGACATGGTAAACGAGAAGACAGACGCGGTGCAGAGGAGGGTACTTGGCCGGGAGGATGCCATAACAAAGCTGGTCAAGGAGCTTGACCTGACGCCGCACGTCCTGCATGGAGCCAACAAGCTGAGTCTCAACCAGCACGTCGACATTGACGGCTGGACTGGCGAGGGCGGATGGACGCCGACGTGGCAGGACATAGCCTACTGGTCGATAGGGGTACTCAACCCGCAGACCCTCGCCGCCCTCACTGGCGGCAACGGGTTGCCTCTCGAGGTGATCCAGAAGGGTGTCGCGATGATGCCCGAATCCATAGCCAAGTTCGCGGAGGCTTTGCGGCTCGACCTCGAGGATCGCGCCCCGGCCCTCAGGGCGGCTGTCAGGCATCTCACCAACGTCGACCTCGAAATGGTGTCGATGTACCTCCCAATGCGCCGTCTCGCCGTCTCGTACGACACCCGCGGCGAGGATGTCCTCGCAGACCTCGCGGCACGGTCAGGGAAGGCCAAGGCGTTCCTTGCCAAGGGATTCCTCAAGAGCAGGATCGAGGACATATCGAGCTTGAGGCAGACCCCGATAAGGACAGACCTGTACAGCATCTGGAAGGACGCGGTCCTCAAGGAAGAGATGTACATGGGGATGGAGGAAATGATAGGCGATCTCAACGCCATCTTCGGCGACACCGTTGTCCAGAGGGCAATCGCGTCGAAGCATGGACACGAGGCCAACGCTTTCATCCAGAAGCTCATCTCCGACGTGGCCGCGCCGTGGGCGCACAGGGCGAGCCAAGGAACCAACAAGCTGGTCCGCATGGCCCCGAAGGTGATAGCGATCTCAGCCCTCGCGTACAACGTGATGTCGTACATGAAGCAGGCGGCGACGAGCCTTCTTCCGTTCCTTGGAGACGTGGGTCCAGTCGGCCTTGCGGCATCGATCTTCGAGTTCGCCGGGAACCCTGAGAAGTTCCTGTCCGAGGTCGAGGGCAAGAGTGTTCAGGTTCTTAGGCGAAAGACCCAAGGATACTGGGACATGGCGATGTCGAAGTCTGAGACCGAGATGATGAAGGCCATCGACGAGATCGGCGCCATCGGTATGCTTCCGTTCCAGTACATCGACTACATCGAGATCGCGTGGGGATGGAAGGCCGTCTACAACGCCAACCTGTCGAAGGGCGAGGCGGAGGCCATAGCCGCGGCTGACGAGTCGGTGTCGAGGGTACAGCCTGCTGTCCGAATCCAAGACCTTCCGCAGATATACCGATCAAGCTCAGACCTCACGCGGTTCGCGCTCATGTTCACCAACGCCCTGAACGCCTTCTTCGGGATGGCCGTCACCATGCCGATGGCATTGAAGAAGAGGAAGATACGTCGAGTGATCGGAGACGCGGCGGCAATAGCGGCCACGGGGTGGATCATGGCGGCGATGACCGGGGCGCTCAGGAGCGACGACCCAGACGAGAAGAGGCGCAAGGCCGCGATGGCTATGGCCGCGCAGTTGACTGACTCGATCCCGCTCGTGGGTTCAGCCATATCCAACCTCGCGTTCGGAAGTGTCACCTCATCGCGCTCGAACCTCAACCTGTTCCCGACATTCGACGATCTTGGGTACATCAAGAACGACATCTCAAAGGGCGACTGGGATTCCGCGGCGCTCGGTGCGGCGGTGGCCGCGATGAGGGCATCTGGATTGCCAGCGGTGCAAACAAGGCGTATAATAAAGGCCATAGAGTCTGGGTACTGGCCCGACATCCTTGGCGTGAAAAGGGGTAAGTGATGGGACTTTCAACGTCGACAAACAGGGTGCAATACACAGACCTCGAAGAGGCGGAGTTCCCGATTCCATTCCCGTACTGGCAGGACACTGAAATCCACGCCGTCGTCACAAGCCCTGACGGCGACGAGGAACTTGTGCAGGGTGTCGATTTCACGATCACCCCGGCCCCGCAGGTTGAATCCCCATACGGGACCTTGACGAGGGTGACCGCGTGGGACCCCGCCGGGACGAGGGTGACCATCTACAGGGAGGTCGACCTCCTTCAGGAATACCACTACCAGAACGGACAGAAGTTCAACGCCGAGACGCTTGAGCAGAACCTCGACACCATCGTGGCGATGGCACAGCAGATAAGCGAGACCAACTCCCGTGCGGTAACCACGCCGATCACCGACGCCCCTGTCCCGCTTGAGCTTCCAAGCGCGGAAGGAAGGGCAAATCGGTATCTCGCGTTCAACTCCATCGGGGAGGCGGTGGCGGTCGAGTCTGGACACGTCGACCCTACCAGCGAGGAAATCGCCGTGTGGGCAGGGGAAGGATACGCGGCAACCGACTTGACCGTCGCCACAACCTTGACCGAGGTTCCCCACGGAGCGTTCTACAACCTCGCTTCTGGAGGCTCCGGGAACCTCGACATATCGGGAGCCACCGACAATGGCCGCGAGGTCATGGTGTACAACGCGAGGGCGTCGACCGCGAGCGTGACGATCAGAAGCGGCGGCGCCATATCGCTTGACCAGTACGAGTGGGTGAAGCTCAGGCACATCGGCGGCGAGTGGATAATAATCGCCGAGAAGACCCACTACAACAAGGTGTTTGTGTACGCCGGGGCGTCCGGGAACCACACCGTCCCGCCGGGAAGGTCGAAGGCCAAGATCACCTGCTGGGGAGCAGGTGGCGGCGGAGGAAGCCCTGCTACAAGCGCACAGCGCGGAGCTTCTGGAGGAGCATCTGGAGGAAAGGCCGCGTCGTTTGTCGCGGTTTCTCCCGGTCAGGTCATCGCGTATTCTGCCGCGACTGGCGGAGCTGGCGCCACCACGAGCGGAGGAACCGGGTCCACTGGAGGCGACGCGTCGTGCGGCGGAGTTGTCGGGAACGGTGGCGTCGGAGGCAATGGTGATGGCTCGGGAGTTTCCGCTGGAGGGGCCGGGACGGGAGATTATATCCAGTACGGGGAAGGCTCTGAGTACGGTGGAAGCACACCAAGCGGAGCCTCGTCAAACAATGGTAGCCGCGGAGGAAGGGCGTATAGTGCCGGGGCGCTAGGCGGAGTCAACGGAAGCGCAGGCTCAAATGCCAGCGCGTCTGGCGGTGGCGGCGGCGGATCGTCCAACTCCTCGACGAGGGGCAACGGAGGCCGTGGCGGAGACGCCATCGTCGTCGTCGAGTATGGCGTGGAGTACCTGTACTGATGCCAGACTGCGTAGACCTTGAGGCACGGGAGCGGATCGCTGAACTCTCGTCGGAAGTAAGGCAACACTCGATGGACTACTGGGGTCCAGACAAGCAGAACGGAAAGCGGAGCCAGATCGACGACCTGAACGAAAGGGTATCGGGAGTCGAGGTCAGGCTGTCGCACCATCTGGACACGAGGGCCTCGACGTGTCTTGGAATATGCGCCTTGGAGGAGTTCAAGGCGACATTCGACAGGGAGGGTATCGACGTGAAGGTAGCGAAGATAAACCGGGGAGGGACTCTCGCCATGCAGTGGATTCAGCTCGTCGCGCTTGTGGCCGTGGCCTTGATAGGGTTGCTCAAATGACCAAGCCAAGGGTGTGGTGGTCAGGCGAAGAGGGCGGGTGGATCATCGACACGGAGATCGCCCTCACCAACGCGGAAGTCTTGCGGTGTGCCGTGTACACCCGCAATGTGCAGGTCGACAGGCTCAAGGCCCTCAGGCCGGGCGCGTTGCGCGACGAGTGCAAGAGGACGATCAAGGCGCTCGACACGTTCAAGATAACCCAGAATATCATCGGGACCGGGGACAAGGTCCTGTTCGACGCGTACAAGAGCGAAGGCAAAAAGGTTTTCGCATGATCGTAACCACGCTGGGCGAAGAGGTCATTGCCATCGTCCGCGTGTACGAGGGAGAGAAGTGGGTCAAGGTCATCCATGAGGATGAAGGGATAAGCTGGGAACGCACCGCGGCCATCGCGGAAGAGGAGATATAATGGCGGCTACTTGGGTATCACAGGCCACGGTGGCATTCGCTTCGGCGAAGTCCATGCTTGGCGTACTGAACGGCGGCGCCCGCGTGTTGCGCGGATACCGCTTCTGCATCTTCAACACTCAGACCACGGCGATCACCGCGGCGCTGTCCATCATGTCGGTGCGGCGCCTGTCCGCGCTTACGGCTGGAACCGCCGTCACCCCGGTGGCGCACGACACCAACTCGTCCGCGCTGTCCAGCGTGACGAGCGTCCACGGCGGAACTGCCACCGCGGCGGCAACATTCCGCAGGTTCATGTGGCTCCTCGAGGAGGCTACCACGACGGGCGTGACTCAGGCTAACTGGGAAGTCCTCATACCTGTCGGGATCGTCTTCTTCCCGACAGGAGGTGACGCCAACCTTGAACCCATCGTGTTCAGGAACACGCAGGGCGTCGACATCTTCAACGTCGGCGCGGGCGCTGTCACCTCGATGGAGTTCGAGATAACCTTCACCGACGCCGCGAGCTAGTCCATGAGCCGCAAGTCCTTCACCGCGATCTTCGAGAGATGCGACTCAGACGTAGGGCTTGACGGCATGGCCGCTGTCTTCAACGAGGCTGTCGCTCCCGACAAGAGCATCCATATCACAGAGATACGGACGATGATCCGACCGATCAACCCTGACGTGACAAACATCTTGGGGAACCAAGGGATCATCTCGCTCGACAGGATCAGCGCGGTGACTGGAGGGACAGAGGTCGTCCCTGACAAGCACGACACCGATGCCTCCGACCTCCCCTCGCAGGTGAAGCTGTACGAGAACCCTGACAGCGTGACGTTCACCTCGACGGTGCGCCGCTTCGGAGACTGCATCAGTTCGTACACGATCCTCAAGTCGATCTCGTTCCAAGCCATGATGCGGGCGCCGGGGATATGCGATGCAAACGACCACTCAGGAAGAACGTGCGAAGGTCACAATGTCTGGCACGTTGATGGTGACACGGACACGGAACCCCTTGTGCTTAATCCCGGTGAAGGATTTGCGCTGGTGCGAAGAGAGTTCGGCCTGCCTCAAGCCTTTCATTTCGGGGTTACCGTGCGGGTGGTTGGAACTAGCCGAACCTACAAGTACAGGGACGGCGACGTAGGGTCTGTCCTTGGGAAGGGGATGGCATCCATCGCGTTTATCAACGGCGCCGGGAGCGGAGTCGTCCTTCAAGTGATGATCGTGTCGTTGCCTGACCTTGGCGAGGAGAATATCCCGCGCTACAGGATCATGCGGTGCGGGGCCGGGATGGACGCTGACAAGGCCGGGAAGGCTGTCACGGTTGTGCCGCACGACACTGGCAACGCGGTTACCGAGGTAACAGCGTACCGTGGGGCGATGAAAGTCCTTCCGCTCGCGGCAAGCCTCGGGATGCAGGTCGATTACCACAACTACGCCAACTCGCCCATCACGACGCTCATGCAACAGCGGGCTGACAACTTCCGTTGCTGGCTTGGCGCCGGGCCGTACATCAGCGAGACTGGAACCGTGACACTTGACCCCGCGATGCTGTCTCGATCCGAGTTCGAGGTCTGGCCGGGAGACAGGCGCGGAGGAAACTCTCAGACCGAGATCATACTCTGGCCGGGGCAGGGGATCGCTGTCGTCGGAGGCGGCGCTGGATTCATTGAGACAAGCGAGCAGGCGTACCTCGACATCGAGATCACCGGGTACGTCGAGGACCCGTATGATCCTCAGGAGATAGCGGCGGCAGTCTGGGCGCGGTCTGGCAGATCGCTGACGGCATAGGGGCGGCAATGTCCACGGTGTTCAGGTTCACCCACGAGAGCGGGACGTTCTCTGAGTATGACGACTACGAGTCGCCCCCGGCTTCGATAACCACGCGCTCCGCGCATGACGGCGCGTATGGCATCGAGTCCGACTGCTCCCAAGGCGCGTCCCGCGTCGGAGGAGCGGTCAAGGCGCTCAACAACATCGAAGTCTGGTGGGGTGGCTGGGTATACCTAAGCTCGATAGTCATGGACCAGTATGACGAGCAGTCGATGATCGGGCTTGACGACCAAGCCACGCTTGGCGTGGTACTCAACGTCAGGCGGATGGCCGCAGGACGGGGAGCCGCCGACACATGGGATTGCGGAGAGACAGACCGTTTCACCACCATGTTCGCGCTGAACACATGGCTGTACGCCGAACTGCACTGGCGCGTGAACTCCGCCACCGGGATCAAGGAAGCGTGGATCAACGGGTATCCCGTGTTCTCGGCGGTCAGGGACTACTCAGGCCAGACGGCTGTCCGCAATGTAGGGGTCCTTTCAGGGTCACCGCTCGGGACGGCCACCGGGAACATATTCATGGACTCGTGCGGAGTAAGCTATACTGAGAGGGTACTACCACAACTCCCGGTATTCGGGAGACGGCGCGAGAACACACTGGCAAGGAGATAACATGGGCAGGATGTACACAGCCGTCATCGACGGCATCAGCGTGTCGGCGGTGGCGGACCTCTTCTGGCTCGCCGCCCCGGCGGATGCCTGCGTGGTGGTCCACGAGATCGTGGTCACGCAGGACACGAGCGAGTCGAGCGAGCAGTTGCCGCTCAACGTGTTCAGGACAGCCACCGACAACTCGGGGAACGGTACGGCAAACACCCCGGCCCCGCTCGAGGTGGGAGACCCGGCGTTCGGAGGCACAGTCCGCACCAACATCACGGGAGGCTCGCTGTCGGCTGAGACGACGATGCTCCACAGGGAGAGCCAGAATATCCTGAACGGATGGCACATACTGCCGACGCCAGAGTGCCGCATCGTGCTGTCGCCGTCAGGGCGCATGGCGGTAAAGCTGGACGCCGCGCCATCAGCGGCGTTGCCGATCAGCGCAAGGATCGTCTTCGAGGAAATCGGGGGCTAGCGATTCATGGCCGCGGGGATATACAGGAAGTTCTTATATCCTCGCAAGGCCCGGCACCTCGCGGTGTCGCTGTACCCATCAGGTTCGACCATAGACCTCGCGGCTCCAATCGACGCGTCGGTTGCGATAGCCTCAAACCTTGAACTCACAACCCCTCCAAGCGCGATAGAAGAGATCGTCGACGCCATCTGGGCGTACCCGACCAGAACTGTTGACGGCTCCGCGGCGGTTGCTCCAATCGGAACCGTCGTCGACAACATAGGGTACGCGATCTGGACGTACCCTGACAGGACGGCGTCGGGCGGAGGATCGTTCATCAACATGGCGGCGGAGATCGCTGTCGCCAACTCGCTGTCGGCGTCGCTGTCCGGGACCCAGTCGCTCGCCGCGGCCATCCCCGTGGATGTCGATGTCGAAGGTAGCCTGTCGATACCGATCCTGCTTGAGGCCACGATCCCAGTGTCAGTCGGGCTGTCTGCCAACCTGTCGGGGACACTCAGCCTGTCAGCTCCGATCCCTGTTTCCGCCACCCTTTCAGCGGGCTTGTCGATGTCGACTTCGATGGCGTCGAACATCGCGGTATCGGCGGCGCTGGCCGCGGCGCTGTCTATGGATACCTCGCTGTCTGTGAACATTCCCGTGTCGGTTGCCTTGTCATCGAACCTCACAGGGGTGCTGTCGCTCCAAGCCCAGATCGAAGTCGAGGTTGAGGTCGAGGCTGACCTTGGGATCAGCGGCGGAACGATGGACATGGCCTCTGTCATAAGGGTCAGGGTCTCGTTGCTGGCGGCGATGAAACTGCCCCCGGTGGTGAGGCCACCGCCTGTCGTGAACCGCGCCGTATCCGCGGCGGCAGGAGGCGGAGGAGTCATCGCCGACAATTCGGCGAAGGGTGGATTCAGGGGCATCCCGACCCAGTTCGGGAAGATGAAAACGAAGGGGCTTGCAAAGAACCCTTGGAGGAAATGATATGCCACTTACCGTCTATACGGCGAACAGGGTGCTTGACCACCTGCTCAGGACTGCGTCGTGGACGCAACCGTCAAACATATACGTCGGACTCCTGTCCAACGTTGGATCGCAAACAGAACTCGCGTCGACTGGAGGATACGCACGGGTCCAGAGGAACACATGGCCCGCCGCCTCTGGCGGGCTTGTGTCAAACGACGCCGAGATTACGTTCGCTGTCGCCTCCGCCGACTGGGCGCAGGCTGTCGGAGTCGGGGTATACGACGCCATCACAGGCGGCAACCTGCTCGCGTATGGAACCCTCACCACGCCGCGCACCGTCACCAACGGTGTCGTCGCACGGTTCCCGATAGGGGACATCGACTGGACGGTGGCGACGACATGATCCAGAAACGATTCGCGATGCTGGGCGCATCAGGGTGCTACTTCTTCGCGATTCGCGAAGGTGGCCGAAGGGCAACTGGCGAGGCTATGGAACCGTATGGGCTGTTCCTCCTCGCCAACAGGCAGGGCGCTGTCGGAGACGACGGCTTTGTGCTTGACGCCGGGAAGCTGATGACGCTGTCGACCGGGCTTGCCGGGTGGAAGTGCGAGAAGTACGGACCCAAGCACGACAAGCCACTCGACACGGAGATCGGCGAGGAGGAGATCGAGGTACTCAGGTACGAGTGGAATCCTCCCGGCTCCCCTGAGTCTGCCGTGCATTTTGTGCTTGGCGACGGCGCTGGCAATGTCGCGTATGATCCGTATGGCGAGAGCCTCACGGTGAAGAACGGCAAGCTGGTGTCCAAGAGGGTGTTCAGGAGGGGATGATGAGCGAGAAGAGTCCGACCCTCAGGCTCATCCAGATCATGTGGCCGTGGATCGCGGCGCTCGTCGTCGTGAACACGGTCGTGATGACGTGGGTGGGATCGTCCTCGAGGGTGTCGATGTGGGCCGATGCCCTTCCCCTCGTGTCAGGGCTTGTGTCGATGATGGCTGTCGCCGCAGGGGCCGGGCCGCTGGTGTCAGAGAGCATAAAGGCAAAGGCCGGGAGGGTCAGGGAGGAATGAGATGCGCTTCAATATTGCTGTCGCTGTCGTTGTTGTTGCCGCTTTCGGTGCTGGCGCAGGAACCGTCTGGGTCTCCTTCGCCGCCCCCGCAAGGGACGCCTACGTCAGGATCGAATCTGAACTCAAGCGAGCTGGACTCGATCTTGAACGAGCTAGAGGCAATCTTTCGGGAGTCGGACAACACCTCGCAGAAGGTATCGCTCTTGGTGACAGAATTGCAGTCGAAGCTGGCAGAATCACGAGCGCAAGTCAACGCGGCATCTATCTTGTTGGAAAGCTCCGCGAACTCCTTGGCATCGTCCGCGAAGGATATGACCTCGCTGTACAAGTCCCAGAGGATTGAGATATGGGTCTGGAGGATATCAGCCGCGGCGGCTGTCGCGGCGCTCGTGTTCTCCAGATAACCCACACGCCCCTTCCGCCCGAATGCCACAAGCGGGGAGAGGACCATCCTAACAGGTTGGAGGCGGTTCAAGGCCGCACGGGGCAACCTTCTCCTCTTGACAGTCCAGC
>Ga0066601_10000806_pt1 | contig 11932 bp, 10 predicted proteins | sample Medcelwee11metaG_FD_59487 | JGI IMG/M metagenome (GOLD analysis project Ga0066601, IMG submission 59487) | Freshwater pond sediment microbial communities from the University of Edinburgh, under environmental carbon perturbations - Medium... | ecosystem: Environmental > Aquatic > Freshwater >... | reverse complement strand
ATCGCTCGCGACTTCCGCACGCAGGCCACCGCCGAATGGGAGGTGTCCACCGAGGGACAGAGACGTGCCGTCGCGGGACAGGTCGCCCACGGGAGTCCAGACGAGGGCGGAAGGGGAAAACGCGCGCGTCCACCGTTGATTGGGCCCACGTGCAGTGGAGATGGTTCGGCTGGCACTACAGCGCGCCGGCTTTCAACCTGGCAGGCCTGTTCATCATTCTGGGCGCCACGCATGCCGCCGCAGCCTTGGCTTGCCGATGGGCTACCAACCGCGGACATCTACGAGTGCGAAGCAGTTCGATGTGAACGATGCTGCTGACGAACTCGTCGAGCCCCTGCGAGCCGCAGCGAGACCCTACGGGCAGAGTCCGGACATGCCGTCACACGCACACCCATCCGCGCAGCCCCGGAAGGCGGACCACACTGCCGACGCATAGCTCGAACGGTACGCGGACCCGCCATCGGCTGCTGTGCCATGCCGGTCGACGTAGCGTCCGCCGCCGGGATTGCACAGGCACGTTCCGATCGGACCGGAGGTGCATTGGGGAGGGCTCGAAGACGAGAGTGGGTTAGCCGCATCGCACGAGTCGGGGGCCGCCCACGCGCCGAATTCAACCCATCGGTCCGCATAGTCCAGCAAGAGCGCGTGGCCGTCGTCGCGGGGCCACACGGCGTCGACGGAAGGAACGAGCCTTGCGGTGAGGGCAAAGGGGCGAATCAGCGGAGAGAAGATGGCCTGGTAGCTGGTACCCGGATTTCCCCCATCGATGAACCCGAAAGGATCGGCACAAATGCGGTTGCAGCCCCCCGGCCAGTCCGGATAACAATTGTCCAAGTAGTGGGATGCGGTGCATTGGGAGAGCCCGCCCGCACCCGGGTGGGAACCGTACAGGATCTCGCCCGGTTCGCCGCGGTTCCCGCTCGGGTCCGCCACAGGGCTGTAGTAAATCTGGGAACGCTCGGCGAAGCGCAGACGGGGCATCGCATTTATCTCGTCGACCCAGTCGGGCCGCGAGAGCAGCGCAGCAGCGAGGTACGGCCACAGCATGCGACCGAGACCGTGACCGCCATTGGGCTCCCAAGCGCCGTTGAGTGGAGGCAGGAGCATTTGGTGAATATCGATGCCCCGTTGCACCACACAGGCGGCCATCCGGTCCGTCCGGTCCTCGAACAGGGCGCGCAGCAGGTTGTCGCCAAGCCTGCGCGCCGTGTAGCCGTTGTAGCCGCGCGCTTCGCCCACGTTGAGGTACGCCTTGAACAGCTCGCTTGTATACCCTCCCATGAAGCTCAGCTCGGTCATGCAAAGATCACTCTCTGCTACATCGCGCTCGGGACCGTCGGAGATACCCGCCAAAGGCAACTTGGGCAGCAGATCGAAGTCAGCATCGGATACGGGGATCAATTCCCGCTGCCCGGCAGCGTATCCGGGCCGAAAGTACCCCGCACCGGTCCCGTCGGGAGGCGGCTCGTCCAGCACCGTCAGCACGGCGCCGAAGTAAAGACAGTGGCGTGGCTCGGAACCGAGCACCGCGGCATTGGAGCAGTCGGCTCCGACGATCTCATCCTGAAAGGACACGGCTTTGAGGATCGACATGCCGGCCTGGGCAACGAAGGGTTCCTGCTCGCTCGGATTCCGGACCGGCGGAGCCACGCTCGCGTCGAAGTTCTTGCGCGCATCGAGCGCCTGGCTTCGACTGCTCACGTCGACCATCCAGCCGTTGCACGTGTCCGCACCGCAGTCCGCGGTCACGGCGGGAAGAATCTGCTCAATCCGGACCCCGCCGCCTTCGTCCGCAACCCAAGGCGACCCGTCCACGAAACGCCCGCAAGGTACGTCTTTGTCAAATCGGAACGTGATGGTCACGCGACCCTCATCGTCACACCCGGTGCACGAGGCCGAGCTGGCCGCCGCCGTCGCGCGCGGCGCTGGAGAGACGATCTGGACCTCCGTGCATCGCTCCACAGGAGCGCCACCCTCAGCCGTCGAATCGGACTCGCTATCCGACCCCGCTTCTCCCACCGCATCGGGTGGGCTGTCCGCGCTGACGTCGGTTTTCGAATCCAACCCACCGTCGGGGCCGCCTTCGCTCGTCGCATCGGCGCCGTCGGCGCTCGCGTCGACACCAGCGCTGGGACCATCGGCATCTGCATCCGAAGAGCACGCACAAGCAAGGCCCAGCAGTAGGCTTGCACTGGCACGGAGCGGACGAAGGTGATGCGGAGAGGGTTCTACGAGCACGGTACGACTCCTCGGTTCTGTGACCCCGTAACGCTAGGCAAGAGATGAGCCACAAGAGAACGAACGGTAGTCCGCGGCGGCAGAGGTCTCAACGCGGATGACGTGCGACGTGCGATGTCCCACGCGCACCCGCAGGTGCGACGTGGCGGGTCGCACTCGACGGTAACGTCACGCCCCGACGCAGACCGACGGCGCTAAGCAACACCAGGAGCCAAGATAGAGAAGCCGCTCGTCCATGAGAGCTCCTGCAGCCACAGCCACCGCTATCGCCGGTGGTCGATGCCATCGCGACGCGCTCGATAGCACGCCCACCTACCGAACCAACGGATGACGCGGTGGGGGCACCAGGCTCGCGAGACGCGCAAGAAACTGCACAGGGTCCATCAGTAGATGGGTCTTTTTGCCACGGGAGCCAGGTCACCTGAGCGAAGTCAACCCACTAGATCGAAGATACCGTCGTCGTAGGCTTCGATGGCGGCACGAAGCTCCGTGTCGAGCGCTGCGCCCGCGAGCCGGACCCGGATGGTCTGAGGAACCCCACCCCGGAGCTCGTAGGCGCGCGAGAGCCCGCGATCGGCGGCGATGCCCTCCCAGTACTTGTGAGCGGTCAGCGGCGTGTAGCCTTCACCGCCGTCGCCCCATGGAATGCCGGTCGCGCCCTCGATGAGGGACGTCACCAGGAGCTGGTTGAGCATGTTGGCGTTCGCACCGTCGCCATAGGGGAAGGGGAGCCCGGGGTCTTGGGGCGTGATTCGGTCGATGTGCCGCAGCAACGCGACGCCGAGCGCGTCGTGGTTGGCGATGTCGCTCGAGGCGATGACGATGCGCGGATCGGCGATCGCGACGGTTCCGGTGTCCGGCCCAAAGTGGAGCAACATGGCCTCGGCGAACGTCAAGACCAGGCGCAGACGCGAGGCGATCTCGGTGCAGTAGTTGATCTCGGCGTACTTCTCGTGGAGCGACGCGGCGTCGTTGTGCAAGTGGTACCGGCCGTCGTCCCGCAGCCAGCCCACTGCGGACTTGAGCCCGTGGCTGTAGCCCGCCACCGCGTGCGAGCTCATGCGGGGCAGGTACACGATGTGATCCATCTGCTCGATGATCTTCGGGATCATCATCGGCTCGAGCCAGTGGTGCCCGTCCGGGGGCGTGGCCTCGAAGTACCCGGCTTCATAGCCCTGATCGTCGAAGAAGTGGGCTTCGGCTCCGGCGGCGGTGATGGCAGAATAGAGCCCGTTTTCCTCCATGAGCGCCTTGGTCGAGCCGAAACGCAGCTCGCCTTTGGCCAGCCGCACCCCTTCGACACCGCTCTGATCGCCGACGACGACGCGGCCCGCGCCTCGCTCGAACAGCTCGGCGCACAGCGCGGTGACCGCAGCCGGCGACGTGACCGCCGGGTGGGCGTTGCCGGAGTTGGACGCCAGCTTGATGAAGACGCTGTCCCCTGTCTTCAGCCATCCCAGGTCGAGGCTTGCCAGGGCTGTACGCACCGCGTCCTCGGGCTTCGGTATGCTGCTGGATGCGTACAGGCCGAGCAGGACATCGCCAGGCGCCAACGGTTCGGGAACCGATGTCCCGGCGTCGGTATGTGGCTCCCCGCTGTCCGCATCGCCGACAGATGCGTCGTCCGATCCGGCATCGTGCGAACCGCCGTCGTTGCCGCCAGGCGGTGCAGACGTCGAATTGTCGCTCCCGCATCCGGACAGGTTCAGCAACAGAGAGTGCGCAGCGATTCCGCCCGCGGTTGCAGCCGTCACCTCAAGAAATCTGCGACGTTTCATCCTACGAGCCTCCGTCGGTCGAGTCGAGCAGGTAGGTCGTCTCGCACTGGCTTTCCTCGTGTGGGGGAAGCGCCTCGTTGCGTACGATCGCGAGGACGTCCTGCGGGCGGTCATTCTGGACGTAGTGGTTCCCACAGGGCACCCGCCAGTAGTCCGCGGACGCCGGGCGGGTCGAGAGCACCTCGTTCCACACGTAGTCGGCCACCGCCGGCACGGCGACCGGGTCGAGCTCGCCCCAGATCAGGGTCGTCGGCACCCGGCTGGCCGTGAGGGCCGCCAACCAGCGGTTGTCCTCGTACATGCTCCGCTCCTCGAGGTACTGGATGGTCTGGTGAAGCACGGCGGTTCCGTTGTCGAAGTCGAACACGCTCGCCAGCTCCGCCTTCTCGGCTTCGGTGAGCGGTGGCGAAAAGGTACTCGCTCCGAGCAAGGAGGCGAGGGTGGCTCCGTCCAGCTGCGAAGCGAACTGCGGCCCGGTTTCCGGGTCCAACAGCGCGTTCTGAAAGGGCGAGATCTCCGCCTGCTCGAGGTGAATGCTCCCATTCAGCAACACGTGTCCGGTGAGAACGAAGCTCGCCGAGTCGTTCACGGTGCGGTGCAGCAGCTCCAGGCCCACGCTGTCGCCCTTGTCGTGGGTTAGCAGCAGGACCTCGTCGACCCCCATGACCTCTTCGACGAAAGTCTGCACGATCTCGCCGTCTTCCAGGATGGAGTACGGATAGCCGTCGGGCTTGTCGGAGAAGCCGTAGCCGGGTGTGTCGAGGGCGCAGACGAAGTGGTCGGCCGACAGCGCGGCGGACAGCTCCTGGAAGTCGAAGCTGCTGGTCGGCCAACCGTGCTGCAGATAGATCGCTGGGTCCGAAGGGTCTCCTGCGCAGCGGTAAAACAGCTCGATGGGGGAAGGCCAGCCTGCGCTCTGCCAGGTCATGGACGCGCCCTCCCGGCACCAGGCAGCCGCGTTGGGGGCGAGCGCCCCGGGCGGCCCTTCGTAGTAAGCGACGCAACGGGGCGCGTTGTCCGTCGCTCCGGTGTCGCCCCCCTCGGCCGGGACTGCGTCGGCGTCGTTGGCGTCCGGTCCGACGTCGCCAGCGCCGACCGCGTCCGGTCCGACGTCGGTGCCAGCGTCGGCCGTGCCTGGACTGTCGTCACCCGAACATGCCCATCCGGAGAACGCCAGAGCGACAGTGAGTGTGAGTCTCTCGAGTCTCATCCTGAGTCTCCGCTTCGTCGGCCGTGATCAAGGCACGGGGACAGTGATCTCGGTTCCGTCGACGGCGATGACCAACTCGCCCGAGTACGCCGCCTCGATGGTGCCCCGGAATACCAGCTCCGCCTGAGCAGGCTCCAGGGTAGGAATCTGATGGGTGAGCACGAGGGTCCCCACCCCGGCTGCCTCGGCCAGAGCGGCGAGCTTCGCGGTGTGCAGGTGATAGGTCCGGATATCGGCGAAGACCTCTTCGGCACGAGCGTCTCCCAGGCGGCGCGAGGCGCACTCGAAGCCCTCGATGGCGGTCGGGTCGAGCACTTCGGAGACCAAGATGTCGGCGCCTGTTGACAGAGCAACCAAACCCGGGCTGTCCAACGTGTCCCCGCTGATGGCCACCGACCGGCCGCCGAAGGAGACCCGATAGCCGTGCGCCGGCTCGATGGGCGAGTGATCGACCTTGAAGGCGGTGACGGTCACCCCGTCCACATCGTAGATGAGGACGCCCTCGGAGGTCGCGTCCACGCGCTTGGCATCCATACCGCCCGTCCCTGGCGTGAGGAACGTGTCTCCGTGGTGCGCCTCGCGGTAGCGGTCGTCGAGGGAGTAGACGAGGTTGAAGCCGTCGACGAGCCGCTCGATACCCTCGCCGCCATAGGCCGGCAGGCGTCCTTGGCGTCCGAGGAGCCAGCTTCTGCTCGCGACCTCCCCGACGTCCGCCACATGGTCGGAGTGGTAGTGGGTGATGAACAGGGCGCGGAGATCGGAGACCGGCAGGAGCAGATCCTCGAGGGATTGGGCCGCCCCGTTGCCGGCGTCGAAGAGCAGGAACTGCCCGTTCGCGAACACGGCCGTGCACGACTGGGCCCGAGCCGAAGGAAGCGGGGTGCCCGTACCACACGTGACGACCGTGAGAGCACCGGGATCGAGAAGCTCGGCGCGACGGGCGTCCGCCGATTCCTGCCTGCTGCGCATCTGGGCCTCGACCATCGTGGACAAGGGCGTGGGGGTGGAGGGGCAGTCCGCCGGAATCGTCTGCGGGGTCGCGCCGACGCGCACGGGGCCGTAGACCAGATCGGCGTCGCGGCAAGCAGAGGGATCGACATGGCCGTCGCCGGCGGCGCCAGTGTCGCCAGCCGGCTCGTCGGCGGCTTCATCGGTGCAGGTCACGAGGCCGCATAGTGCGACCACGGCGAGAAGCAGGTTCGTGTGCTGTCGCATACTTCGACTCTAGCTTGGAGCACCGGACGGACACGTGCTCAAATGGTTGAGAATTGTAGAGGGGCTCGTTCAACCAGACTTCGGCCAAAAGGTCGCCACTTTCGCCCCGCCGAGCGGCGAGCTGCCGATTGCTACGCGCCCGCCGTGCCTGTGCACGATGCGGCCGACGATGGCCAGTCCGAGCCCGACGCCACCGGTCTTGCGACTTCGATCTGCTTCGAGCCGATAGAACGGGCGCATCACTTTGTCCTTCAGCTCTTCCGGAATGCCGGGGCCGTCATCGTGGACTGAAACGACGGCGTTCTCGTCATCGGGCGTGAGCTCGAGCAATACTCTGCCGCTAGCGTGTCGTACGGCGTTTCGCAGGATGTTCTCGACCGCTCGCTGGAACGTTCGCTTGTCGGCAAAGACAAGAGCGTCTTTCGGCACCTCGACGCTCACTTCGACCACGCGGCCTTCCAGAGCTTCGAGTCCTGCCAGCTCGGCGAGATCCGCGAGGGCCCGGTTGGGATCGAACACCTGGCGATCGAGCTTCAGATCGTCGGACTGCACGTACCCCAGTAGTTCCGACACGAGCTCGTCTAGCGCGTCCAGCTCACGAGTCATGGCGCCAAGCCGTTTTTCGCGTTCCGCACCCGATTCATCCCCGAGCAGCTCCAAGTGAAAGCGGAGCCGCGAAAGCGGTGAGCCGAGCTCGTGCGAAACGGCTTGTACCAGCTCGTCGCGACTTCGGATCAAACGCTCCACACGTTCCGCCATCGCGTTGAAGCTCGCCGCGAGCTCGTGGGACGGGCCGTGTCGATCGTCGACACGTGCGTCGAGCTGTCCGCTTGCGAGCGCTCGGCTGGCGCGCTCCACGTTCTTGATCTCCCGCTCCACGCGCAGCGCCAGCAGACCGGCCATGACAGGGAGCCCGACGATCGCGAAAATGAGCCCGATGGGAACGAACCCCGTCGGAATGTAGGGGTTGACCGGACCAGCCGCCAAGCCGCCCTGCCCATCATCGAATACGAAAAAGTACCACTCCTCCCGTCCCGAGACCCTGTGCGGAACCTGCTCGTTCGGGCGAACCGGGCGCCCCACTCGCCGCTCGATCTCATCAAGCGACAGCAGCGCGAGATCGACCGAGAAGTGTTGTTGAAGTTCACGCATCCGCTGGGCTCGGCTCGAGGGCGACTCCTGGTTGAGCAGCTCATGAGCCAGGAACACGCCGTCGGTTCGCGCCCTCTCGTCCGTCCAGGACCGGCTCAGCGAGTACGTTGCCAGAACGATGAAGCCCACCACCCAACACGCCAGCACCGAGCCGGCGACCAACCGCACAAAGGAACGCCTCATCGGTGCGCCAGGAGGTAGCCCACACCTCGCACGGACTTGAGTCGGCCTGGGTCGAAGCCCGCGCTTTGCAGCTTGCGGCGAATACGGCTCACGTGCACATCCATGCCTCGGTCGATGCCGTCGTACTCGATGCCGAGGATGCTGACGTAGAGTTCCTGCCGCTCGACGACGCTTCCCGCGTGATGGGCGAGCGCCAGGAGGATGTCAAACTCCATCGTGGTGAGCAGCAGCGCTTGTCCCTCGACGCTGACGTCGCGCGATGGGATGTCGAGTCGAAGCGGTCCGACCTCGAGCACCCCGTCCTTGTCCGCGCGATCCGGGGTTCGAGCGCCGCTGCGCCTCCGTAGCTGCGTGCGAATTCGGGCCAGAAGCACGCGCGGCTCGATCGGCTTGATCACGAAGTCGTCCGCGCCCAGCTCCAAGCCGACAATGTGGTCGGCATCACTCTGGCTCGCGGTGAGGATGAGAATCGCGCCCCCATATGATTCGCGGACCCGTCGACAGACATCGAGGCCGTTGGCCTCTGGCAGCATCAAGTCGAGGATGACGAGGTCAGGCTGCGTCTCGAGGATCCGCTCGGCACCTGCGTCTCCCGACGCCACCCGCGAGATCCCAAAGCCATGCGGGCCGAGGTACTCGATGAGCAAACCTGCCAGTTCGTCGTCGTCTTCAACGATAAGCAGGCGCGCCTTGTCGGACGGCGTCGTGCTCATGGGCGAAATCTACCACCCCCGGGGCGACGAAAGCAGGTCCCTCTACAGTTCGCTACAAAACTCAGGCTCCTTTCGTGTTGTTTCGAGCAACGCCCCGTGGCCAACTCGAGGCTGGAACTGTAGTTGCCCGCGTCAGCCGGGCACCTAGCTGGAGTAGCAAGCATGAGACACCTGACCGTCCTCTCGTTCCTGTTCGCCAGCTTGGTGTTGTCCGGCTGTGGTGGCGACGAGAACAAAGCCAGCACACCCAACCCCGGCACCGACGGCGGCGCCAACGACGGCGGCACGGGCGACAGCGGTACGGCGGATGTCGACACCGATAGCTCCGCTGGCGACAGCGGCTCGCTGGCATGCGACTCCGAGCCGGTGATGATGACGACGACGGACGGCGTGGAGTTCGTAAGGACGCCGGACTCCTGCTTCGACTCGCTTCCCGACTGGCCGTACGCACCGCAGTACGTGGAGCTCGACGGGTTGCGACAAGCATACGTGGACGAAGGCCCCGCGGACGGTCCTGTCGTCGTGCTGCTCCACGGCCAGCCTTCCTGGTCCTACCTGTACCGAAAGATGATTCCTGTGCTCGTGGACGGCGGGTACCGCGTCATCGCGATGGACCACTTGGGCATGGGTCGCTCCGACAAGCCGATCGACATCGCATCCTACAGCTTTCTCGGGCACAACGATCGTTTGCTGCGCTTCATCGAGGAGCTCGACTTGCAGGAAGTCAACTTGTTCGTGCAGGACTGGGGCAGCTTGATTGGGCTTCGTGTGGCCGGCCTGAATCCCGACCGATTTGCACGGATAGCCGTCGGTGATGGCATGTTGCCGGTGATTCCGGCGGGATATCAACCTTACCCTCCCGTGGAGAACCCCGATGAGATCGTGGACCTCCCGGCTCCGTTCGCGGCGATCCCTCCGCAGCAAGTACCGTTCTACGACGGGTGCGAGCGACTCATCCCGGAGAGCGACTTCGGCGCATGGATCAACTACGCTATGAAGGCCAAGTCGTTCCACGCCTCCGAAGTCGTCGAGGCGATGACGTGGTTCGACGTGCCATCGGACGAGGAGGCGGCCTATGACGCACCGTTTCCCAGTCGAACCTATATGGCGGGAGCGCGCGTGTTTCCGTCGCTGGTCAATGAGCTTCCGGGTGTGAACCAGGAGGCTTGGGCGGGGCTGACTTCCTTCGAGAAGCCGTTCTTGACGCTGTGGGCTTCGAACGATCCAGGCCAGCTCGGCTCGTGCGAGACGCAGCAACACTTCGTGGACTCCGTACCTGGCGCAAAGGGACTGCCGCACGACCGACTCGCGGAAGCCAGCCACTTCCTGCAGGACGACCAGGGAGAAGAAATTGCTAAGCGATTGGTGCAGTTCTTCGCCTACGTGCCACTCGGCCGAGGAGACCGCTACTGCGAAATCCTACTCGTCCACATGAATGGTTCAGCCCTCGAAGCGGACGTGTGGGGAACGCAAGGCACAAGCTACTGCCCAGCGGCGAGTTGGGAAGCACTCGACGCGGAAACCATTAAGTCCGAAGAAGGCGCTCTTGCGGTGATCATGAACGGTCCGAGACATTGGCTGCCCAACTCGACTTCGGGCTCGCTCCCCTCTTCGGAGCGCAAGAAGTTCGGAGATCTCGAGATGCGCCACCTCGCCACCCTCGAGGTGGAGGCGGGCATGAGCAACGACCCGTACATCGAGCATGCCGTCCTGCGAAACACGGCCTTCACGTTCGACGCTGGTGAGGAAATCTACGAACTCACGTCACCCGAGAGCGTGGTCTACGTGATGCAGTCGATGTCTCAGATCGTGGATCCCGCCTTGACGATGTCGGACCTACCAACGTTGGATTCGAGGTTGGTCTTGCCGAGCGGCTGGACGTACCAGGCTCGCACGCTGGACGCGGAACTCGTCTTGGAGGCCGCGGGCGAAGCGATCGTCGTTCAGGACGACTTGAGCAATACCTATCAGCGGAAGTAGGGCAGACGACGCTCCGACGAGCACTGAGGGCACCAGCGACGGTGCACGCCCAACCTCTCCTTGCCTGCCCTTTCCTTACAGGGCACTATGAGCCGATAGAAAATTCGAACGCGACTCGCAAGTCGAGACGAACCTCGACGACGTCGGTCGCCAGCTCGGTCGCGCAAAGACGACGGAACCAGCAGCCGTCCATGGGGCGAAAGGGCTCCCAAGACGCACCGTCGATCTCGGAGCCATCGCTGCTGCCATCGGCGAAGTTGACGTACCACGCGGTGCTGCAAGACGTTCATTGAGTCACGATTGCCAGCACATCATGTCGTGCCGCGTCAGATCACGTTGAGGTAGTCGCGCAGGGCGAAGACGTTGCGTGCTCGCATGGACGGCGGCGTTCCGCGTTCGGACAGGCGGCGCATCGCGGGAGAAGTCTCTGCATCCTTTAAGAGGAAGACGGGCTTCGAGGCGATTCCGGCGGTGGCCGTCCACGCGGCAGCGCGCTTTCCCTGGCGCGCGGCGAGCAACTCGAAAAGCGCGGCGGCAACCACGCGCTCATCGCCATCAAGCCCAGGGTCTTCAACTTCGGAGAAGTCCATGCCAGCGCGCTTGGCGTCCTTGACCCATTGCCGTGCGGCGAGGTCGTCGCCTCGCATTACGGCTTGCACCAAGTCACACGGATTCATCGATGAACTCCCAAAGGTCCTCCAGATCATAGCGCGCGGTATCTTGCTTCGCCATGGGCATCATCCCGCCGACGTGCGCCAGAACACTCGCTTGATCCATGCCTTGCGCTCGTAGTTGCTTCAGGAGCACAACGACGTCGTCCCGGTCCGCTTGGCTCCTAAGTGCGGCCAAATTCATCGCGGTCATGTGCAGCAGCGAAGGAACGACCAGCCTTAGGTTTCCGAAGGCAAGCGTCTTGAATCGATCGAGTGTTGCGAATGCGCCGACGACGAGAAACCCCGCGTCCTTGGCCTTTTCGTTGATCCAGTCTGGCGGCAGATTGAACTCCAACCGGATTCGATCTGCCGCGCGAAGAATCCGCACGCGGTCTTCATGGCCATTGATGACAACGTCGACATCTTGCGTCGTTCTGCGCTCCTGAAAGGTCAGTGCCATGGCCGCGCCACCGATAACTATCACTTCCAGCGGTGGTTCACCAAGCTCTTCGCAAGTCAAGACAAGCCCGCCGGGTCACGTCGTCATGTCGGCGTGCAGGCAGTCACGACGGAATCACGGCGGATGGATGGAGTGAGTGCGATCGCGAGACGCACCGATGATGCGCCACTCTGATGTGGCGGCCGCCACCGACCTTGGGCTCCGGCCGCCATCCCCGAAGGCCTGTTCGAGTCGGAGCTCTTCGGGCACGAGCGCGGCGCGTCTGTGACAGCTGGGTCGTCGCGCTACCGGAGTTCCAGCGCCAGCCAGCCGTCGGTCCCTTCGCGTCCGACCCGACGGCTCACCCAGGC
>Ga0066601_10000791_pt1 | contig 12030 bp, 9 predicted proteins | sample Medcelwee11metaG_FD_59487 | JGI IMG/M metagenome (GOLD analysis project Ga0066601, IMG submission 59487) | Freshwater pond sediment microbial communities from the University of Edinburgh, under environmental carbon perturbations - Medium... | ecosystem: Environmental > Aquatic > Freshwater >... | reverse complement strand
TGCCCAAGGCCATCGCGGACCGCGAGCTTCGCGTGCTCTCCGAGCGCCTCGGCTGGGACCGGTCGTGTTTGCGGCACGAGCGGGTCCTGGATGCCGACGGGCCTGGCAACGTGGTCCTCGCGGAGATCGAGAGCCGGCATGTGACGGAGGTGTTCGCAGGGTTCGGAGAGCGGGGCGTCCGCGCCGAGACCGTGGCCGGCCGTCTGGCAGACGAGGTCACCGCGTACCTCGCGTCGGGGGCTGCCGTCGGTCAGCACCTGGCCGACCAACTGCTTCTCCCCTTCGCTCTCGCCGGCGGAGGCTCGTTTCGGACCGTCGAGCCGTCGCAGCACGCAAGGACGCAAGCGGAGGTCGTCCGCGCGTTCCTCGGTGTGGAGACCCGCATGGGCGCGATGGGGCCTAACCTGTGGCGCGTGGACGTGGCAGGAGGGTGAGCATCACGCCTTCCGTGGGTCGGGTCGTCGCGGCCGCTCCGGGAATCCGTCGTGCGGCGCTACCGGGCAGTCTGCAGCTGGACTACGTACGAAGTGAAGTCGAAGTCCGCATTCGGGTTGGAGCGGCTGAAACCGCGATCGCGCAGGTCCTCCTTGGCTCGGATCTGCCTCACGAAGGGACCGAAGTCACCTCCTGGCTGGTCCCACAACGCCCCATCGTCGTAGTGCGTCCAAGTCGCATGGTCCCAGTCCCACGCCCGGTTGCATTCGTGGACTGCCAGGACACTCGTGTTGTCACCGTCCGCGAAGCCTTCGTTCGTGTTGATGTGAAGGTACAGGGTAGCCTTCGAGATCGTTGCTGCCCGGGGAATGTCGCTGATGTCCGCGCGGAAGAGGCCAGTTCGTTGCGGACCCAGCTTCACGAGGATCGCGTGCTTGGCCCAATCCCCGTCGGCACTCAGGTAGAACCCGTGGGCGTTATCCATCCCGTCCGGCCCATGCTGATAGGTGTTCGCTTGCTTGGCACCGGCGTGCTCGAATTCCACCACGAGCTTTGGCTTGTTGTCCTGAGAGCCCTGCCAGTCGAACCAGATGCCGCACCCGACGCAATCCATCACGGTCTGGCGAAGAATGATGTTGAACACCAGGGGAGCTGGCTCGTTCGTCCCCTCGTCGCTCTCCTCGAACTCGTCCAGCGACAACAGCAGGGCGCAGCCTTGAAGGGCGAAGACCGCAGCGATGGGGACCGCCCGCGAAACGAAGAAGCTGCGACGAGACACCGGCGAACCCTAGCATCGGAGGACCGCGCAGATCCAGCGCAGCATGGCCGAACACCAGAGGGCAGACGATGCACGTTCGAAGCACCCGGGTTATCCTTCCGAGCCCATGACTGACGCCGACGAAGATCCTGGCTTTGGCTTGCACATCCCTGTGCTCGTGCGGGCCACCTTTCAGAGCTCGTCGGTGGCGATGGTGGTCACGGTCCCCCGTTTCGCAATCCGCGGTCGGGAACCTGACCCCACTGCGTCCCTTCACGCCTTCCTTCGCGTCTGGGTTCGACCCGCAGCGCGGGGCGGCGGCATCACGGTCGGCTGAGTTGCCGTGGGCTGCACCTGCGAAGGTGCCTGTCTGCAGCACGTGCGGGACGGATTCGCGCGGCCCGCAGAAGCAGCCTCGGAGAACGGGTTTGACAAGCCCCGATCGTGTCGCATACTTGATGTGGGTACAGGTATGGAATGCCACGACATCAAGGGGGACGCCATGGTACGCATAGACCACGATCGTGACTCACCGTCGGAGCCCAGCGAGCGCCGACGAGCCTCGCGCTTCCGCGCGTGCTTTCCGGCGACGGTCGACTCGTTGTTGGCGGACCGGCAACTCTGCGTGTGCCGCGACTTGAGCGCGTCGGGCGGATTGTTCCTGACGTCGGCGAAGCTCGTGCCGGGAGACGAGCTATTGCTCGAGATGTTCATCGACGCTCCGGGAGGGGAGCCGCACAAGACGGCGGCACGGGTGGTCCGGGTCGGGCGCCACCAGCCTCCGGACACACCCTGGCGATACGACACGGCTGTGGAGTTCACGTCCGCGACGAGCGACTTCACGCCAGCTGCCAAGGTGTTGGCGGAGCGACAGGCGAGCATGGGGTTGTTCCGGTCGGAAACGCCTCCCGCGACGGACGGCAAGTCGCGTCTCTGAAGCGCGCGCCCCGATCGGGTATCATGCGGGCTCGTGCTCATGCGAAACGCGAAGGCGGCCTACGACAGCATCCGGTGGAATCCTCGCCTGGACCCAAGCACATTTACGATTCGCTATGAGGACCGTGTCACGGGGCTTGTCGAAGTGCCTTTCGCCGCGTTCGCTTCCGGCGGGGACGTCCCTTGGCACCGCGTTCGAGCGTTCTGTCGCGGTGACCTCGTGGTCTGGGACCGAGTGGAAAGGATCGACCGACTGGCGACGCTGACCCGGTCGGGTCCGCCCGATCTCCCGTAGGGGGGAGATGTTGCAGATCCTTCCTCGGACGCGTTCAAACGAAGACATCCGTCCTCACAGGTTCACCCAGGCTCACCCCGCGCAACGGCCCCTTCCTCTCCCGCCCGTGATACGCTCCCCAGACGGAGGTGCAACATGAACGAGGCGTCGTGCCGGAACGAGGCCGTCCGCGTGCTCGCTGTGGACGACGACGCCAAGCAACTCTCGTTGCTGGCAAGGCTGCTCACCAAGCGTGGCTTCGACGTCCGTACGGTGGAAGGACCGATCGGTGTCTCTTCGGTCGTGCGCTCCTTCGATCCCGATGTCGTGCTTGTCGATGTGTTCATGCCAGCCCTGCGTGGGGATCAGTTGCTCTCGATCATTCGTCGCAACGCCGGTTCGCGTCGTGCCCGCCTCGTATTGTTTTCTTCTGCGGATACGGACGACCTTCGTAAGCTTGCCGGGGAAGCGAATGCGGACGGATGGATCCAGAAGACGTTCGATGGCGACGAGCTGGCGCGGAGCATCAGGCGGTTGATTGCGTGAGCCCATCTGCCGCTTGCAGCGGCTCTCTGCGGCCAACTCCGATGGCTCCGGATCTGGGCGGTGCGGCCGCGTTTGACCGGCCCGCGCCCTCGCGCTACACTCTTCGCTTCGCTTGGGGGGCCTGGGAACGGGACGAGATCCGCTCGCCTCGCGCTCGCGAGGTGTCCTCAAGACCGAGGTGACCCGTGCCAGCGGACCCACTATCCCATCAGCGACCCTCTCTGTTCGGGCTGCCCGTGCGGGGGGACGCATGAGTCACCATCTCTGCATCCACGGGCACTTCCACCAGCCGACTCGCGACGACCCCTGGCTCGACCGGATCGTCTTGCAGGATTCCGCCTATCCCCATCACGACTGGACCGAACGGGTGACCGCCCAGTGCTACGCACCGAACGCGTTCGCGCGCATTCTGGACGATACCGGCGCCATCGCACGGATCGTAAACAACTACGCGCGAATCAGCTTCGACTTCGCGCCGACGCTGCTCCGATGGTTGGAAGAGCATTCCCCGGAGACGTACGAGGCAATCCTTGCGGCAGACGTGGAGACTTGCGAGCGATTCTCCGGGCACGGGTCGGCCCTTGTCACGCCCTACAGCCACGTTGTCATGCCCCTCGCGACCCCGCGTGACAAGCGTACCCAGCTCGCCTGGGCGGTGACGGACTTCGAGAGAAGGTTCGGGCGGGCCCCCGAGGGGGCTTGGCTGCCGGAGCTCGCCGTCGACATGGACTCCCTCGAGGCGCTGGCGGATTTTGGTCTCTCCTTCACCCTCCTCGCGCCCGCGCAGGCACTCGGCGTGCGCTCCGTCTCCGGGGGCGATGGGAGCGACATGTCCAGCGAACGGGTCGACCCCCGGATCCCCTATGCGATCTCCTTGCCGTCGGGCCGGAGCATGTCGGTGTTCTTCTTGGACGACGCGCTCACGGCGAGCATTGCATTCGAGAACCTCCTCCACGACGGGTCCCGGTTCAAGGACCACCTGCTCACGGGGTTTGACGGTCGGGACGGGCCTGCGTTGGTTCACGTGGCGACCGACGGGGAGGTCTACGGCCACCACCATCGAAGGGGCGAGATGGCCCTGGCCTTTGCCCTGGAGGGGATCGAAAAGGACGCAGTCGTGCAACTGACCAACTACGGGGAATACCTGGCGTCCTTTCCCCCCCGGGTGGAGGTGAAGATCGCCGAGGGGACCTCCTGGAGCTGTGCCCAAGGTCTGGGGCGCTGGGTCGCAGAGGGCGATTGCCAACATGCTCTGGGCTCCCCGCGGAGGCGAGGCCCCCTGCGGGTTGCCATGGACGCCCTGCACGACCGAATGACCGTGCTCTTCGAGGACCGGGCGGGACGGCTGTTTCACGACTCACGGCGCGCCCGGGACCGCTACGTGGACCTGATCATCGACCGGACCGAGCAAGCGCTCACTGCCTTCTTCGCCTCCGAGGCTCGCAAGGAGCTCTCCTATCCGGATCGGGTTTGTGCGCTGCAGCTGCTCGAGGCGCAGCGACACGCGATCCTGATGTTCACGAGCTGCGGATGGCTCGCCGACGACCCGTCGAGCTTGGAGGCCACCCAGGCGATGAACCATGCGGCGAGGGCCATGCAATTGACACGCAAGGCCATGGGGGTCGACCTGGAAGACGACTTTCTGGAGCGCCTTCGAGACGCTCACCGCGAATTCCCGTCGAGGGGGGATGGCGCCGCGACGTACGCGGCTCGGATCCGCCCCGCAACACTCGAGCTGGGCGACGTCGCCGCCCATTATGCGATCATGTCCCTGCTGGCTCGACGCCCCGTGGCGAACTCCGCCTACTGTTACGACGTCTGGCCTCGGGACCTGCGCCGTCATCGAGGGGGCAATGCGGCCGTGTTTGTGGGCAGGGCGACGTTCCTGTCGCGCCTCACGACGGAGTCGTCGGACCTTGCGTTTGCGGCGATGCACTTCGGTCATCAACACGTCAATGCTGGGGTGCGGGAGGTCGCGGACGAAGCGTCCTGGGACGAGTTGCTCAAATCCTTTGACGCGGCCGCTGGGACCGGCGACACGGCGACGATTCTGCGCTCTCTGGATGCCTGGTTCGACAAGCTTCCACTGTCCATCTCGTCCCTGTTTCTCGACGAGCGGCGTACGTTTCTGGGCGAGGTTCTGCACGGGGCGCTGGCCGAGGACGAGGCGCAGCTCAGGCAAGTCTATGACAGGCGGGCGGGTTTGATGCGAGCGCTCTCGTCCATGAGTGCGCCGCTCCCGCCGGTGTTGAAGGCGGCGAGCGAGTTCGTCATTCACGCGAACTTGAGGAAGGAGCTGTCCGGTCCCTCGACGCGAGCGGACACCGTCCGCGCGATCTTGGAGGAGGCGAAGCGCTGCGAGGTGGAGTTGGACCCAGCGGAGCTCGGCCTTGCGTGGGAGAAGAACGCCTTGGGGTGTCTCGATCGGCTGCGTGGGGACGCCCTCGACGCGGAGCGTTTGGCGGACGTGGCGAACGTGGCGGAGGTGCTCGCGGAGCTTCCCTTCGAAGCAAGCCTGTTTCGCGTCCAGAACGTGTTTCACCGCGCCGCTCGCACGGCGCTTCTCGAGCTGCTCGAGCGCGCCGAGGAAGGCGACCGGGGCAGTCGCCTCCACATGCAACGGTACCTTGAGATTGGCAGAAAGCTGGGGTTGAGCATGCGTGACCTCGAGCAGGAGACCGGCAGCGCCACGCTGGCGGCTGCAGTCAAGTCGTGTCTGCGGGAGCCGTCTTTGCCGGCCGCGACGTACCGCCTGCAGCTGGGGCCTTCGCTGGGCTTCGCGGCCGTGCGGGACCTTGCGGACTACTTCGCCCTGCTGGGGGTGACGCACTGCTATCTATCGCCTATCTTCAGGGCACGGTCGGGATCCACGCACGGCTACGACGTTTGCCACCATGGGCACGTCAGCGAGGTGCTCGGCGGGGAGGAAGGGTTTTTCGCCATGAGCGAGGCCCTTCGAGGGCGGGGGCTCGGCATCCTGCTCGACACGGTCCCGAACCACATGGGGATCGGTGACGCGGCCAACACGTGGTGGATGGACGTGCTGGAGAACGGCGCCAGCTCCCCCTTTGCGCACTTCTTCGACATCGAGTGGGCGCCCGTCAAGCCTGAGCTGGCGGACAAGGTTCTGATTCCGATCCTCGAGGACCAGTACGGCAGGGTGCTCGAGGCGGGCAAGCTCAATCTCACGTACGAGGACGGGGCCTTTTCCATCCGGCATTACCAGGCCACGTTGCCGATAGCTCCCCGAACCTACGTGTCCATCCTGAAGTACTCTCTGGAGGCGGTGGGTTTGGGCAGGGCTCACGCGGACGTCATGGAGCTGCAGAGCATCATCACCGCGCTGGGGTACTTGCCCTTGCGCACCGAGTGCGACCCGGAGAAGCTGGCGGAGCGGAACCGCGAAAAGGAGATCGCGAAGCTGCGGCTCGCGCGGCTGTGCGATGGGAGCGCTCCCGTTCGACAAGCCTTGGCCGCGACCCTTGTCGCCTTCAACGGGAGGGTGGGCGAGCCGCACTCCTTCGACTTGCTCGACGCGCTCTTGGAAGCACAGGCCTATCGACCCGCCTATTGGCGCGTCGCAGCCGAGGAAATCAACTACCGCCGCTTCTTCGACATCAACGATCTGGCCGCTATCCGCACCGAGGATCCCGACGTGTTCAGGCGGACGCACGAGCTTGTGTTCCGGCTCCTGTGCGACGGCGTGGTGGAAGGTCTGCGGATCGACCATATCGACGGCCTCAGCGACCCAGGGCACTACCTGCAAGAGCTGCAGCGGGAGTACCTCGTGCAGCGGGCGCGTCGACATCTCGCGAAAGAGGGCACCGTCGTGCCCGACGACGAAGCGCTTCGCGCCCGGGTCGTGCGCGTCGTGACCGCCCACGTCGCGGCACACGGGGGAACGGACCCGCGTCTCGTACAGCCTCTCTTCGTGGTCGCCGAGAAGATCTTGGGCGATGGCGAGGAGATCCCCGACGACTGGGCGGCTGCGGGCACCACGGGCTACGAGTTCGCGGCGATCGCGAACGGGTTGTTCGTCGACGCGTCGAGCGAGGCGGCGATGGACGAGACCTACGAGGTGTTCACCGGGTGCGTCGAACCCTTCCCGGAGCTCGTGCTGCAGGGGAAAATCGCTACGATGGAGAACGCCATGGTCAGCGAGATCTCCGTGCTGAGTCACCAGCTGGAGCGCATCGCGGCCCGCGACCGGCGGTACCGCGACTTCACTCTCGGCTCCCTGACCGCGGTGGTGCGCGAGTACATTGCAGCGCTCGACGTCTATCGCACCTACGTGACCGCCCCCGGGCAGATCACCGATCGGGACCGCCGGTACGTGGAAGAGGCGATCGGGAAGGCCAAGAAGCGCAACCCGAGCATGCCCGACGAGGTCTTCGCCTTCTTGCGAGACACGTTGCTGCTCGAGAACCTGGAGGATTTTCGGTCAGAAGAGCAGCAGAAGCTGATCGCTTGGGTGCGCAAGTTCCAGCAAATCACGGGGCCAGTCATGGCCAAAGGCGTCGAGGACACGGTCTTCTACGTGTACAACCGGCTTGTGTCCCTCAACGAGGTCGGGGGGCACCCCAGCCGCTTCGGCGTCGATGTCGGCTCCTTTCACGCTCACAACGTGGCTTTCGCTCGCTCGCACCCCCACGGGTTGCTCACGACCTCCACCCACGACACGAAGCGGGGCGAAGACGTTCGCGCGCGCATCGACGTCTTGAGCGAGATTCCGCGGGAGTGGTCGGAGACGGTCGCGCGGTGGGCGTGCTGGAATGAAGCCCACCGGACGTCGGTCGCCGGAGCGGCGGCGCCGGACCGGAACGACGAGTACCTGCTGTACCAGACGCTGGTGGGCGCGCTGCCATTCGAGGCGATCGCTGCCTCTCCGCACGAGGACGGGCCGGTCTGGGAGAGTCTGCGCGCGCGGGTCGCGGGCTACATGGCAAAGGCGACCAAGGAGGCCAAGGTCCACACGAGCTGGGTCCGTCCGGACGCTGCTTACGACCGTGCGGTGCAATCCTTCACCGAGGCCGTCCTCACGCCCCAGACGTCGCGGGACTTCCTGCCCGACCTACAACGCTTCGCGGGGCGCATTGCCTTCTTCGGCATACTCAACTCGCTGTCCCAGCTCGTGCTCAAGCTCACCTGCCCGGGCGTTCCTGACCTCTACCAGGGGTCCGAGCTGTGGGACCTGGGCCTCGTCGACCCGGACAACCGACGCCCCGTCGACTATGGCTTGCGTCGCCAGCTTGCACAAAGGCTCAGGGCCACGGAGCCGTCCACCGCGCTCGTCCGCGACCTGCTCGGGGCCGGCGCCGACGGACGGGTCAAGATGCATGTGCTGTTGCGCGTGCTGGGGCTGCGTCGGGCGCATGCGTCACTGTTTCGACAAGGTGAGTATGTGCCGTTGGAGGTCGTTGGGCCGCGGAGATCCCATGCGGTGGTGTTCCTCCGGCAACTCGACGCCGACGTCGTGCTGGTTGCCGTCTCCCGGCTGCACGTGGCATTGTGTGGCGGAGAATGCCATCTTGCCGAAGCGGAATCCTGGGGCGCCACGAAGGTGCTCCTGCCGCCGGAGCTTGGTGATAGGAGATGGGCCGACGCCATTGCGGGGCGGACCATCACCGCATCCGAACGGGCGATTCCCCTGTCCGGCCTGTTGGGAGAACTCCCGGTGGTCGTGGCTTCGCTGTGCGGAGAATCGCCTGCGAAGCCGACGTCGTCAGGGTGAAGGTTGACGCCTTGTCGCCGTGGACGATTCCGGGTTGAGTCAAGCTAGGCCCAATTCAAGCACTGTTCGAAGAACGTGCTTGGGTTTGGGGCTATCCGAGCTGAAGGCGAGGCGTTTTGGGGTGAACCGCGGTGAGCGCGGCGAGGGGGCTTTTCGAAAGCCCCCTAAAAAAGCGCTCTTCGGCGAAAGCGGGGGCGCATGATTTGGGGCTAGGGTGGTTCGTGGATTCACGGCGCCTCGATCGGCCCCATCGACATCGCCCGGCGACATCGAGTACGACTGTCTCATGAAGGCAACGAACAGTACGCCGTGGTGGAGCATCGTTGCTGCGTGCCTGACGTTGGGTTGTGGGCAACCGCCTTCGGCCACGGTTCCCGGGGCGATACCGCCACCGGTTCTCCCGGAGGCAGGGTCGTCTCCGCCCGACGCGGGGATCGTGGCGAGGGATGCTGGACCGGCCGTGGTGGTCGAGAAAGACGTGCGGCAAGTACTTCTTGAAGCAACCCGGGAGTGCGAGGGCGGGAAAGCGCAGGCCTGCGCGCAGGTCGCAACAGCCTACAACGAGGGGCGCGGTGTGGCGGTGAGCCGAGGGTGCTACGCGCGTTTCGTGGAGCGAGCTTGCGACCTCGGGGACCTCGAGGCGTGCTCAGCCGTTGCGTCCGTGATCAGGTATGAGAGTGGGTTGATTCCCGGGGACCTGACGCGCGCGGTGGCGTTGCATCAGCGCGCGTGCGAGGGAGGCGTTCTGGATGCTTGCGACTCGCTGGCTCGCGCGTACGAGAGCGGGTCGGGGGTGGCGAAGGACCCGATACGGGCGGCGCAGCTTTTCGAGAGAGTTTGTGAGGGGGCTTGCGCCGCGGCCCTGGCAGGGGGGCTGCCCTCGGCGCGAGCCTGCTTGCCCTACGCAGAGCGCTTGGCGTCCGGCGTTGGTGTGCCCAAGGACGATGCGCGTGCCACGGAGATCTTCGCGTCTGCGTGCGAGCAGGGAGCCTTCGATGCGTGCTTGCAGGTGGCGCAGCGTCTCGCCGATGGCCGCGGTGTGGCGAAGGACCCGCAGCGCGCTGCGGAGTTGTTCGAGACGACGTGTGCCAATGCCTTTGGGCTAGGCTGCCACGAGGGGGCGGAGCGCCTGAGGGAGGGGCGCGGTGTCCCCAAGGACGCGCAGAAGGCGGCCGACCTCGAAGACAGGGGCATCGCCTGGGCGGCGAGCGGGTGCCGCATGCACGGGGATGTCGCTTCTTGCAACCAGGTGGCATTCGCCTATGCGAGGAAGGGCGTCGTGCCTCAGGACCCGGGCGTGGCAGCGGCGCGCCTCGACGTGGCGTGTTCGATGGGGGTGGCGGACGCGTGCCGTTTCCTGGCGCAGAAAGTGCGCCAGGGTCAGTGGGTTGCACGGGACGACGCGCGTGCGTCTGAGCTCGAGGCGCGCGCACGGGACCTTCGGGACCCTACGAGGGCGCGGGTCATGTTGGAGCGGGGGTGCGAGGCCTGGGTGTCCACCGACTGTTACCTGCTTGGCGACGCGTACCTGACCGGCAAGCCCGCCTGGAACGTGAAGAAGGACCCGGAGCGCGGTCGCGACCTCGTGCTGCGCGCTTGCGCCAATGGTGACTCCTTGGACGTGGAGTGCCGCATGGCAGGGGGCTTCTCCCACGGGGAGGAGCAAAAGGCGTTGCGTGGCACCGCGGCCTGCGACGACGTACCGAACCCGTGATAGATAGCAGCTTGTGGAGCAAGAATATGACCTACCGAACGACGATGATTCTGGGGCTGTTGGCGAGTCTTGGCTGCAGTCCGGGGGCCGCCACGGCTCCGGCGCCGGGTCCGGCAAGCCCCCAGTCCAGCGCCCGCGCACCATCGCCTGGGGGTGAGCCGGCGACGGAGCCCGCGGCCGTCGTGGGAGCGGACGAAGCGCCACGGCCCGCACGGGAGCCAGTGTTCGCGGCCGACAGCCTGCCCGATGGGCTCACCGCCTTGACGGACGAGGAGGCCGAGGAAGCGGAGACGAAATGCGCGGGGCTCTCGAAGGCGCTCGCCTCGGCCGTGAAGACGGACCGATCCGGACGCTCCCGCACCGAGGTCTTGCTCGCCACGCTCGAAGCAGGCATCCAAGCACCCGGCGTGGACGTCCCGCGCTGCACCGAGCTCATCCGTCGGGACTTGCTCATCTACAAGGCACGCATGATCGAAAGCGAGGCGATCAACCACATCAAGATGATCTCGATGCTGCTCTCCGTCGCGTCCGAGCGGGAGCCCGCGTCCCTGTGTCCCAGCATGGGGCCGACACCCGCGAGCCTGTCATCGCTCGAGAAAGCACCCGTCGCGGTGCCCCCGGAGGCCTGGCGTCAGGGGGGGTGGGACTGCCTGCGATTTGCGCCGGATTCGCCTGTGTATTTCCAGTACGAGGTGCGCATGGACACGGCGGCCGGGTCGTACGAGATTTTCGCGCGGGGTTACCCTGTGGCAGGTCATCCCTCGGTCGAGCTGTTCCAGAAAGGAAAGGTCGTCGACGGGCGGATTCGTCCTTCTTCCGAGGTGATGCGGAGGTAGGAGCGGTGCTCGACCTTGGTGGCGCGGCTCAGACCGTCAGGCCGAACACGCTCGTCAACAACAAGACGCCCAGTACGATCATCAGTTCCATCTCGAGACCTCCCAGCGCTTGTCGCCCTGCTTTGCCGTGGTCCTCCGCCGGTCGACCAAGGGGGCGCGTCAGTTGCCGATCTGCTCGACCTTGTTGGCCTGGTCCTGCACCTTCTTGTCGACCTTCTCACCAAAGATCTTGAACCCAGCGATGGCCACCAAGGCGATGACGCCCACCAGGATGATGTACTCCACGAGGTTGGCGCCGGCGTTGTCGCGAAGGAATCGGTTGATTCGAATCATCATGGTGCTTCTCCTTCGGATGACGGACTTCAGGTCTCGTGCATCGGTAGTTGGTTGATCCCAGACGTTGCACTGCTCGTGCCACACGCGCGTAGAATGCAGTGTAACTTCGGATGGTTACGGTTACCGTAACACCGCGACCCCAAGCCCGGGGGTGTCGGAACGGTGCGGGCCCGGGAAATGGCGAGGGGGCCGGGGGGACTCCCGCAACCCGTCGCCGACCGTTACGCCCGACTGCGTAACAGCGTGTGCAGGAACCCGCCGTTGTTACGCCCCACCTTCCGCCCGACCACTGGGAAGCAATGATACCCAGGTAGGATCGAATGCAGCACAGGGAGTGGGAACCCGTGCTGCACTCCTGTCTCCCCTAGACCCAAATCAAGCGCTTCGCGCTGCTTTGGGTCTAGATTCTTCTGAGGGGGCTTTCGCAAAGCCCCCTCGCCGCGCTCACCGCGGCTCACCCCAAAA
>Ga0066601_10000790_pt1 | contig 12033 bp, 11 predicted proteins | sample Medcelwee11metaG_FD_59487 | JGI IMG/M metagenome (GOLD analysis project Ga0066601, IMG submission 59487) | Freshwater pond sediment microbial communities from the University of Edinburgh, under environmental carbon perturbations - Medium... | ecosystem: Environmental > Aquatic > Freshwater >... | reverse complement strand
ATACGGCAGCCGGGATTCGAACCCGGGTAGCGACCTCGCTCCACTGAAAACACAGATGGGAGGGTCGAATCTTACCGCTGGATCACTGCCGTGCTATTTCAATTGAGGAGAGAGCGGGGGTATAAAAATATAGCGTTCTAAAGGGAATAAAATCTCTCCTCCAATTTGCCGAACAAATCACGCTTAGATTGATTACCCCATCACTGTCATTATCCAAGAAGACTCCCATTAATTCCTGTTCTTGTTCTTTTCAGCCCTGAATTCAGCGGCCATCTTATTCAATCGATATTGACGTTTCACGGGATCGATCACCACTCCCAGGCGTTCCGTCATCTCTTCAAGGACGGTCTCAAGCGGGATCTTGTGGAACCCCACCGTCATATCGCAGGGAACATCTCCATTTCCCTGATACAATGATTCGCAGGGGATATGGAGGTATTCAGCTATATCAGCTGCCAGACGGAAAATCTCATTTGTCGTGCACGTCAGCACCCCTTTATTCACCTTCCCTTCAATCTTCTCATCTATCTGATGCCCTTTCAGGAAATACCTGGCTGAGCTGTGGATATCATTCTTCAGCTTCGCTGAGGCAAAGGTGTAATCGACCATGGTGTCCCTATCGAGGATCTCATATTCTCCATCCTTCCTCGCCGGTATATCATACATCCCCCTAAAACACGGATCTTTGCAGAGCTCCTTGAATTTGACCTGGGCGAGACGTGCAGAGAGATTATCCTGTCCCCCTTCCACGACAAGGTAAGCATATTTTTCCTTCGTGTCCGCGCGGTCAGCTCCTGCCCCCCCAAGCAATTGGGACATGAGTTCATTAGGACTGTTGTTATAGTAGGGGACGAAGACACCTCCCTTGAGGGCGAAGAAATTCTTGAATGAAGGGGTGAGATAGGCTGAGAGGAAGACAGCGATATCATCCGCTACCCCCCATCCCTTGACTGATCTGATATAAGCCTCGATGATATCTCCATTCGCAATCGTCGTATCGATCCCGAAAGTCTGCTTAGCCTCATCCCAGGTCATAGTTGGATGCAGCTCAGCATCTTCTACTGGTTTACTCACGATGATCCCTGTTTCCCGGAACAGTTTTATCAGTCTCTTGGAATCAAGGTGGTTCAGGAACTCAATATTATATTCCTTTTTGGCGAGATCATAGAGACCGATCCCAAGATGGGCGAGTCTCCCCCGATCCACAGCGAAGGTCTCCCCTCTCCCCATGGAATGGCCATATTTTATTTCGACTTCATCCCGTATCTCCTCTGTATCCATGAATCCGGTGAACACCCATCCGGCGAGAAGGCTCAAGGGATACGCTTCGAATCCATTCAGGAAATTCAACCTCCCCAGTGGCTGCCCTTCAGCATCGAGGAGTCTCTTTTTGCTGTTTCTGTAATTGTCTCCCTCAAAGAAAGAGAATACCATTGCATGAGCCCATTCATCGATGTCTTTCTGGCACCGGTAAGGAAACAAGAACAGCTCGTCATTGGAGAACTTTTTTGAGTTGTTCCGAAGAGCGGTCATGACATTATCGAAGTTGGTATTCGTGAATTTCCCATGGCCCCTGAAGCTTCCGTGCCCATTCTGCGCATGTCCGATGGTCGCCATGAGGTCGAAATCCTGCTTGTTCATCCCCTGGTATCCATCCATGAGATGTGTGCTGGTGAAATTATGGTCACTCACTATAAGATCCGGGCTCGCGACCTTATCATAGAACTGTTTTTTATTGTTTGTGATCTGTTTTGGATCTGATGCCGCGAGCCCTTCAAGGATCTGGGCTAATACCTTTGTATTCAGCCTGTTGAAGTCACTATACTTGATTAATGTCAATCCTTCATATTCAGACGAGAACTCGTAATCACGTGAATGTATAGCACTATCGACAATGCTGCATATCAGGCGTTCAGATAGCCCTTTCTTGAAGACCTGTTTGCTTTCCTTATTGATTATCTCTATAAGATTTCTGGTCCCCATGAAGGTCACGCCTGTTTCCTTCCTAAAACGACCCAAAGAGACATATATATGCATTTCCGAGATGCAATGAGTATATTATGTTCTCACCTCTCCACACCTACCATGTATGCGTAGTCAGCCAGGTGTTCAATCAGAAGGAAAGCCCCTTCGGACGTCTTTTGACAAGCAGACAACCCTTTCCAGATGAAAAAAGGAAGCCGATGGCCCCTAACATTTATTAATGACTGTCTCTTTAGCTCCCTTATGCGAATCACCATCTCCGGCACCCCTGGTTCAGGCAAGTCCACCATCGCCAAAGGATTGGCAGCGAAGCTCAGGCTCAAGCATTATTCCATGGGCGATTTCCAGAGGATGCTTGCGAACGAGAGGGGGCTCACCATAAAAGAATGGGGGGAACTCGAGAAGACTGACCCGACATATGATCGGATGGTCGATGATCGGCAGATCAGGATCGGAAAAGAAGAGGATGGCTTCGTCCTCGACTCACGATTAGGAGCGAAATTCATCCCCCATGCAATCAAGATCTGGGTGGATGCGAAAGAAGACACGAGGATCAAGAGAAGGCTGAGCCAGGCAAGGAAAGAGGAATCCTTCAGGGACAGGGAATCAGCGAAAAAAGACATGCGAGAAAGGGAGGAAGGGAACAGGGAACGCTTCCTTAAATTCTACTCCTTCGACTTCCTTGACCTCTCCAACTACGACATTGTCATCGACACGACTGACCTTGGCCCGGAAGAGTCTGTCAAAAAGGCCCTCGAAGAAGTCAAAGCGTTGGAATGACCCTGTTCCTCTCTGTGGGTTCAATAATATATGTCAAATGTTTATACTCTCCACTGCGCATCTCTCCGGATAAACGATCGATTTATGGTGAGTATATTTGTTTGACACAATGATTCTCATGGACGCGCTGCGGAATAGGTTCCTCTTTCCCTATACCGCACACATACCTTTTTATACACCGCTTACACTTCGGCAATCATGCCAAATTTTTGGACTGTCCTGAACGAAGTCATCGCTGACGCAGATGTCATCCTCATGGTTCTGGACGCAAGGATGCCGGATCTCACGAGGAACAAGGAGATCGAGGACAAGGTCGGAAGCAAGCCGCTGGTCCTTGTCCTGAATAAATGCGACCTCATTACGAAAGAGGAAGGGGACGCCCTCAAAAAAGCCCTCGGAAGCAAGGCTGTCTTCGTCTCCACAACAAAATTCTATGGCCTGAATCTCCTGAAAGCGAAGATCCATCAGCTCACCTACAAAAAGAAAGGGGAGAAGATCAAGGTCGGGGTGGTCGGATACCCTAACACCGGAAAATCATCCCTCATCAATGCTCTTGTAACCCGGAACGCGGCAAAGACATCTCCTCACTCAGGTTTCACCAAAGGCAAGCAGCTAGTCAGGCTCTCGAGCACCATGTACCTGATCGACACCCCGGGAGTCATCCCCTACAAAGAGAACGACGAGCTCAAGCACAGCCTGATCGCTTCGACCAATCCCCAGGATGTAAAGGATCCGGAGAGCGTCGCGATGGAGATCATAAAGAAAGTCATGGCAAAAGATCCAGGGAAGCTCAAGGCTGTCTACGGGATAGATATGCCAGAAGGAAGCGACGAATACGACACCCTCCTTGCTGTCGGAAAGAAAGCCAATCTCCTCGCGAAAGGCGGTGAGGTCGATGAGAGGCGGGCTGGCGAGAGGATAATCCAGGACTGGCAGCGCGGGAAGCTCGCCTGATGCTCCTTGACTTGTGAATTCTGGTCGATTGCTAAAGTTTAAATATTGAGAACAAGAAAAACGTCCCATGTTCGACATCGTGACCATGGGAAGCGCGACCATAGATACTTTCGCGCGTTCCAAATCAAAGCTCATCAAGATCTATGATCAGAAGGGTGAATCTGACCTTCTCGCGTTCTCCATCGGAAGCAAGGTGCTGATCGATGACCTTCATTATTCATGCGGAGGGGGGGGGACGAACACCGCGGCTGCTTTCGCCCGTCTGGGTACCAAAGTCGCTTTCCTCGGGATACTTGGAAAAGGCCATAACAGCGAACTTGTCCTTTCCATCCTTAAAAAACACGGCATCGATACCTCTCTGGTCGTGAGAGGAGAGGGCCACACAGGCGCTTCCATCATCCTTGATAATATCGAGAATGACAGGGTCATCCTCACCCATAAGGGGATCAATGACCACCTCTTAATAAAGGATATTCCAAGGTTCGATACACAATGGATTTACAGCTCATCGTTGACAGGAGAATCATTCAACACTCTCGCTGTGGTCGCGAAGAGCGCGAAGAAGAGGGGGATCAGATTCGCTTTCAACCCTTCAGAGTATCAGGTGGAGCAGGGGATGGAAAACCTGAGGCCTGTCCTACGCAATGTGGATGTCCTCATCCTCAATAAGACTGAGGCAAAGACCCTCACAAGACATGAGGATCTGAAAGCCATGTTCAGATCCATCCACCATGAAGGGCCGTCCATCGTCGCGATCACTGATGGTAAGGACGGGGTGTATGTCTCAGAAGGAGAAACCGCTTTCATCGCTCCTGCAAAACCTGTAGAGGTGGTAGACGCGACCGGAGCTGGTGATGCGTTCGCAGCGACTTTCGTCGCATGTCTTATGAAAAAACTCCCCATCTCCAAAGCCATGGTGTATGGAATAGAAAACTCCTCTTCAGTCATCAGGAAGGTGGGGGCGAAAGAAGGCCTCCTCACCTGGAAGCAGATACTCTCAAGAAAAAAAGTAAGCGTAAAAAAAATGGACCTATAGGTCCTTTATCCATTCTCTGACATACTCAGCCGAACCGGTCTCCCCGAAAGCCTCGAAGAATACCTTGGCTTCTGCGTAGCAATAGTCTTCGATCGCTTTCTCTGTCTCAGGCCTCAGGCTGTAGAGCTCCTTGAAGAATTGTTTTGTGGTGAATTTGCTGTAAGTCCCCATGATCTGCTCTTCGCTCTTAAGGCCTTTCTCCTTGGCTTTCTCTCCGTAATTCTCAAAGACCCAGGATTTCATCTTGAGGTAGAGTTCAGGCTCATACACCTTGAGGATATCGTGGGCGATGTTCTGCCAGAGAGTCCCAACGTTCCCTTTCAGGAGGTCGCCGTGTGGGAACATGGTCCTGATGAATTCCCGCGGGGTCCCGGTGATCCCGTGCTGGGCGATCCTCGTCGGAAAACCGTTCTTCCTCAACGCTTTCGCGATCTTCTTGGTGAGCTCGATGTCTATCGACACCTGGGCTATGGCTTTGCCATCCTTGTCATAGATGTTCCCGTGCGTCGAGCCGTTCGCAATCGCGATGAGATTGGGCTTGATCCCTGCGTCTGTCAACTCCCTGATGAATGCCACTGCCTCTTCAGGTGTGGTCAGCACCATCCCGGAATCGCTCTTCCTTCCTATCTCACCCACTTCGACCTCAAGGCCGAACGAGGTGTCACCCATCTCTTTCTCGATGAAGCGCGCGAGCTCGATCGTCGCTTTGATATTAGGCATGAGTTCATCCTTGACCGTCTTCCCCTCGAAATCGAAGAGGTGGGATGCATCGATCGCGAATGAGGTGAATCCGGCATCGATCTGGGCCTTGACGAATCTCTTCGTCTCTTCCATGTCCTTCTTGTCACCTTTCTTGATCCCGATATGGTCTGAATGCAGTGCCCATATGTCGAACCCCACCTCATCTGCGATGGCCATCACTTTTTTGGAGAATGTCGCCGGAGTCAGGCCGGTATACCCTCCCTCGAGATTGCATTCAGACCTCGCAAGCTCTATGAGCACCGGTGAATCTGTGTCTTTCGCTGCCCGGAAAATCCCTTTCACCACACCCGGGACTATGCGGGTATTGCATGCCATGACGATGCATTTCTTATCTTGCAACGCGTCGAATATATATGAGCCTGGAATCGGTTTTGCCATGATGACACCTCTCTTCCCTCGCTCACCTCTTTCTATATAAATATTGTGCAACAGGAAGATATGGGACCAATCGCTTGGAATAACCCGATCGAGATGCACCTCCAGGACTCCCATGAGCGGGTCTCAAGAGGTTCTCGTACTGCAAACTCAGAAGAGGTTATCCAAGGACAAATGAAAAAAAAAGGAAGAAATGAGTTCATGCCTTCGATTTTTTCTTTGCAAGAGAGTTGCTCGCGATAGCGAGGCAGAGGATGGCGAAAGGCGTGGTGACAAAGACCCCGACGACAGTCATCGCTCCTATGCTGCTGATGAACGCGATGAATATCCAGAACACTATGGTGAAGGAAAAATTCTGTTTTCCTATCCTGTAGCTTTCCTTGAGCGATTCTATCGGTCCTTTTTGTTGGGTTATCGCGATCATTATAGCGTATTGGAAGAGCACCATGAGGATGAGCCCAGGGAGTATGAGAAGGACGAGTCCTGCGAGAATAGCGACGATAGCTGACAGCATGAGCCCCCAGCTCAGGAAGAAATAATCGAATCCTTTCAGGACATCTGTCGCTTTGACCTTTTTCCCATTCGCGACATCATTTGACATGATGAAGAGCCCGAAGATAAGCGGAGGGATGGTCACGATGAGGATCATTCCGATGATCGCAATCACTGTCCCGAGGATGAGGGCCACGAAATTTTCCTTGAAGATATCGAACCCCTGTTTGATGGTATCAAGAATCTGTTTTTCTGTAGTCATTGTGTCTTTCCTCCTTTGGTTGGTGCTAGGTCCGATCCTCTGTTCCTGTAGACTGTCACCGGTGTGGTATGGGCGATGAAATGCGCCTCTTTCTCGAGGACACTGGGGTGGTAGAGATGGCCGTATACCACCAATCTCCCATGGAGTTCGCGGAAGAGTTTCGGTTCAAGAGCATGCATCTGCTTATCTGGATTGATGAATATGAAATCGTATGAAGAGAGGTCATGGGCCATGAAGTCCCCCTGGATGAATTCCGCTTTCTTCAGTCCGAGCTTTTTTTTCATGTCGCGTGAATGTCCTATTAGTTCTTCGTCACATTCGATCCCTGTCGCCTGGGTGAAAAGCGAGGCGATCAGCGTCACTTTCCCGTCACCGCTCCCGAGATCGATGAAGCTCTTGTGCCTCTCCAGCCTCAGGTCCTTGAAGAGATGGAAAACATCATCAGCTGTCGATATCCCCCAATAGCCGAGGGAAGTCTCTTTCATAGGGATCCTTCCCTGGGAGAGCATCCAATTATAGAATGAATCATAGCCTGACTTGATCTCAAGGAATTTGGGAAGCATAGCAATACTATCTCTGGCAAGGTTTAAATAATTTGTGTGCTGAAGGGAATATGACCGAGAGGTACCGGAATCCATTTTCTCCTAAAAAAAAGAAACATTTATATATTACTTATCTACTTAGTCTCTAATTCGTAGTAACAAAATAAGAAAACCCACCTCTACTCGCCGGAGATACCATGTCAAAAAAGACCTTTATCCTCACTGAAGACCTGCATATCCAGGACCCTCATGATGTCTTCCTCTCCCTGTTCGAATCATCTAACGATGAGATCATCCTTGATGGGACCATGTCTGAGTTCCTTAAACGGGCAGGCCTCCTCATGCTGGGTTTCTTCGGGATGCGTGTCCTCCTCCAGAATCAGCTCCCAAGCATCATTGGAGTCGTTTTAGCGGTGCTCTGCATCCTTGTCTCAGTCCTTTTCGTGTCTTTTTTCGTCGAGAAGATGATCCCCCTACTCCTCACTTTCCGTCCCTCTCTCATCCTCCAGGCGTCGATCGTCTTTGGGGTTATGGGTATTGCTATCGTTTACTTGTTCTGATGATTAGATAATCCATCCCCTCATTCAATTCACCCCGAATATCATATCTCGTTGGTATTAAGTCCTGCAAGTGAGTTGACCAGTGTAAGTAAAACCATATAAATGACCTGCACACGTCCCATTCTCCATGATCACTTTCAACCCAGACGGCAGCATCAGGCTCCCTCCCCAGTTCAAACAGAAAAAAGAGGAGGATGTGGCACGGATGAGGAAGGGCAGGTGCATGAAGGTGAGAAAGGAAGTGGTTAGCCAGTATCCCCCCAAATCATGCGTCCTTCATCTGACTCTTTCAGACGCGCTGGCCGATGAGCGGTTCGTGATGACTATCCATACGAGGTTCAAAGAAAAATCCCAGGTCCCGACCAAGTTGCGCAAGGTGGGGGAAAAGGAGTTCGAGGTGGAGATCGGGAGCGATTTCAGGCGTTGCTCAGACTGCCAATCTCTCATCAAAGAGTACCATGAATTCCTCGAAGGCAACCTCATCGAGGAGAAAGGGGCCTGCGCATTCGAAGGGAAAAAGAAGGATTTCTGTTACGAGGATCATTTCAGCTGATCACTCCATGGGGACCTGCGACCAGAGTGTCCAGTCGTTCGAAGGCGCATAGGTCCCATAGATGAACATGGGCGGCTGCGTCCTCCCGAAATATCCATGGTACATATTTGGCCATGAGGATGGGCCGAAAGGGGTGGGTGCCCCTGAGCGGTAGATCGGGCTTCCGAAGGCCTTCCAGGTCTCGGTGAGCTGCCTTGCCCCGCCGAAGCGGGAATTCTCCTCATGAGCCTCAGAGATGATGGTGCCATCATAGCCTTTCTTCCGGAGGTAGGTGATCGCATCGACTACAGGAAGGGTACCTTGCCCAGCGGGGAGGTGATGGTGCCCGGCGCCCATGGCGTCAACCAGGTGGACATGGCCGATAATCTTGTTGTCCTGGAGTTTTCCCACCATCTCCTTGTACCATCCGTTGAAGCGTTTCTCTGTCTCCTGCCTGGTCTCGTTCGGCCTGGGGACGAAATTCTTCTTCCACATCCCGAGGTGCTGGGTGTCAAGGGTCGCCTTTATGTGCGCTTCTGCCTCTTTTTTTGCCTGATCGACCGTTATATTCGGGTTGAAATGGGGATTATGGATATAGTAGAGGTTGCCGTCCTTGTCCCTCCTCCCGTGGGGGTCTGCTATCTTCTCTTTAGTGAGGAAATCGACCATCTTGTTCCTTGACTGCTGGACGAGCTCGATGAGTTCTTCTGGATGCGAGCCGAACCCCATCTCAGGAAAGATGTTCTCGGGAGCGATGAAGATATCCCCTTTCGCATGCTTGTTGGTCTCTGACTCCTGCATGGCGTATATCCCGAGCTCTGCATAGGATTTGAAGGACTGGTTTTTCGCGTACTCATTGACCGTCCTCACATGGTCGATCGTATCCCTGATGGTGTCTGCCTGCGCGTCTGCTGATGCTGAAGCCTCATGCACATATTGCATGTTCTTCTTGAGGTCCGCTATGCTCTGCTTGATGATCTCAGTCGGTTTTCGGAAGATGGTCGGTGTGAACTCATGTCCGGCTGAATACCTGGACATGACTGAATCCTCTCTCATGAGCTTCCACAGCTCCTCAGGCGGGGTGGAATCCTCGAGTTTAGAATAATACTCAAGTGCCTTATTCAAGGCGTTGAGATCCTTCCTGTGCTCATCATATCTCTGGCCGTGGTAAAGGGAACTGCCCCTTGACATGAGCATCTGGTTCTCCATCCTTATGCGGAAAGCCATCTCTTCCGGGGTCTTTGCGTCATTATTCTCGGTATTGTACCTGTTCGTCCGTTCTACTATCTCGTTCCAGCCGAGTTTCCGTGTCACGAACCTGGTGTTCTCCTTGTCCCATACCGGGACGCGGTTGAAGAGGTCATCTGGATTCCCCGTATTGATGACCCTGCCGTCATCAGTCACCCAGTCCTCCGGTTTTATCGCCACTTCCCCTTCATGGTATTTCTTTCCGTCTATGATCCTATACGGCTGTTTCCCCATCTCTTTGATGAGTTTCGCGGTGACATAGATCGGCTCCCTGATGATCTCGCTTTTCCTGACCTCAGAGACCACTTTCCCGGTCCTGTCGTCGACGAGGTAGGTATGGGCCCTCCCCGGTTCCTCATCATAAGAGAGGAACTTGTAGGATCCGTCAGGGTTCTTGGCCCATTTCTGCTCAGAGATGGCGCGCTGGAATTCGCCGGTGTGGACGACCACCGCCCCTTTCCCTGCGACGTCTCCCGCGAACTCGATCGCTTTCTTCACTTCCTCGACATTGTTCTTCCTGATCTCATCGACGAATCCCTGCTGGGGATTGAATCCTGAGAGGTTAGCAACCTGAGTGGGCGTATGGATGGAGACGACTTCTGTACCTGTCGCCCGCATCTGCTCTCGAAGTGCCTGCCTTGCCTCTGTCCCGTAGGACTCTGCCCCTCCTGGCTCTCCCCCTCCCTGGATGGTTGCCAGTTCAAGCTTACCGACTCCCTGCCTGATCGCTCCCTGGGAGCTCTGGATGAGGCTTCCGAACCTAGCCCCTTCTGTGACGCTCCCCCCGAGATCCCGTATGGGCACGATGGGACGCTCGATGTCTGCCCGATCGATCTGCGGCTCGGGGAGTACGGAATAATCCCGTTCCATCCCTCCGTAATATCCGACAGTGTTCCAGACTACCATGTTATCCCTTGTACCAATTCATGATCTCATGGACGATCTTCTTCGTCGCGTCAACTTCCCGCGCTAGCATCTCATCAGCAGTGTAGCGTCCTGAGCGTATCGCTTCTTCTTTTTCCCGCACCGCATAGGAGAGGTCAAGAGCCTGATAGAACTGCTCCTGAGTCACATTTCCTGGTCCGGTTGAATATAATCCCTTCGCCTGGGAATAGAGGTCTTCAATGGGCTGGATGGACATCTTGATACGATACTCCTCTTTATTCACCGGTTCTCCCCCTTCGGTAAGTGCCATCTCCTCGAGTGTAGGCCCTTCCTTTCCGTGCGTGAAGTGTTTGATCTTGAAAACCTCTTTCTCTTCCTCAGTGAAAAGGGTCTCCATCCCGGCCGCCTTGAGCTGATCGATTGGAATTTTCCTTTTCTCTTCCATTATGTCTTTTATCTCGATCTCTGATTGCGCGAGGAGCTTCTTTGCCTGCTCCATCTCCTCTTCCTTCTTCTTCTCGAATTCCTTGAGCTGCCTGATGCGCTCTACTGGCGATAGCTTCTTGATCTCCTTTAGGTCCGCTGATTCTACCATGTGACCATCCTGTGCGATTTCTTGAAATTCTTATAGAGGAGCCAGATAGGTCCTTTCACTGAACTGATGGCTTCTTTATCTTCTTTTTTCCGATGGTAAGGGTCAAGCGCGTCCTTGTCTTTTTTCTTGCCTGAACTTTTGAAGATGTCCCCGAATCCCTGGAACACCAACAGCAAAGGGTTTTCAAACGGTGCTTTCGAGGGTTTATCGTCCTCTTTTTTCCCCTTCTCAGCCTCCTCGAGATATCGCTCAAGGTCCTCTCCGAGAGCCTCCATCGCAGCCGCAAGGGAATTATCTATCGAACTGAGAAGCTCAAGATCCTCGGTCCTCCTCATCTTCTTGTATTCCTCGATCTGCGCTTCATCCCAGGCATAGGCCCGATACATCAGCCTCACCCTCCCCACATGGAGCGGCCCTCGTTGGTATCCTTCCTGCTGGTAATTCATGCTTGGTTGGGTGCGGTAGGAGAAATGGATCGATATGCAGCCATACACTTTTTTATTCTTCGCAGGTTGGTAGACCCCAAGGATCTCGATCTCGATGAGTGATCCTTCAAATGCGCTGATGAGTTCCGGCGAATCAGACCGGTCCTGGAGCTGGAGCCTTTTGATGTTCCTGAGATAAGGTTTGGTCCAGGCGATATACATCTTGATGATGTCGAAATGCTGTTTCAGGTAGCGCAGGGTGAATGTCCTTCGAGAGGAAAGCTCTTTATAAGTCTCTTCCTTCCAGCGGATATAGGAGAGGATCTTCCTTTTGAGGACCTGTTTCACCGCCTTATTGAAATCAAGCGCGTCGACCACCTTCCCCACATCCTCTGCCTTGCGGACATTGGTCCCGAAGAACAAGTCAGGAAGGGTGGTGAACTGGAGCTCTCTTGCCATCCCGTATACCGATGCCGGGCTCTTCGCGCCTCCCTCGGCCATGTCGATAAAAAGCCCTTTCAGGGTGATCTCAGCTGGTTCCGCCACCTGGACAGCCGGGCTTTCCGCAAGCTTGTAATACCCGAGGCGCTCATCAAGGATCC
>Ga0066601_10000784_pt1 | contig 12113 bp, 7 predicted proteins | sample Medcelwee11metaG_FD_59487 | JGI IMG/M metagenome (GOLD analysis project Ga0066601, IMG submission 59487) | Freshwater pond sediment microbial communities from the University of Edinburgh, under environmental carbon perturbations - Medium... | ecosystem: Environmental > Aquatic > Freshwater >... | reverse complement strand
CCCATGAGCGCCTCGGACAGCTCGAACACGCGGGCCAAGCGCTCGGCCTTGAGCCCTTCGGGGACGTCGTCGCCGAGGCGAAGAGCGGGCGTGCCGGGGCGAGGGGAGTACTTGAACGCGTACACGCCGAGGAAGGGGACCTCGCGCATGAGCGACAGGGTCTCCTCGAAGTCGTCGTCCGTCTCGGTGGGGAAGCCGACGATGAGGTCGGTGGACACGGTGAGGTCGGGACGTGCGCGTTGGAGGTTGCGGATCGCGGCGACGTACTCGGTGCGGTCATGGCGGCGGAGCATGCGCTTGAGCAGGCGGTCGCTTCCGGACTGCACGGGCATGTGAACGTGGCGGCAGAGCACGTCGAGGTCGCGGTGGGCTTCGATCAGGGCGCCGTCGAAGAAGCGTGGGTGGGGGCTCGTGTAGCGAAGGCGAACGAGTCGAGGCACGTCCTGGGCGATGCGGCGGAGCAGGGCCGCGAAGTCGGACTTGGCGTTGGCGGGCCGAGGCCCGAGCTCGCCCGTGGGGTCCTGGTAGTTGTTGACGGTCTGGCCGAGCAGGATGATCTCGAGGGCTCCTCCGGCCACGATGTCTTGGATCTCATCGACGATCTGCTGGGCGGGGCGATGTCGCTCGGGACCGCGGGTGGAGGGCACGATGCAGAACGAGCACCGCTCGTCGCAGCCCTTGGAGACGGAGACGAAGGCGGAGGGGCGGGCGTCGGCGTGGGTCGCACGTGATCGGAGGAAGGTGGGTTGATCGATGTCCCACTCCGTGGCGACGGCGGGCGGGGCTCCCTGGGCAGCCGCGAGGGCCATCTTCGGCAGGGCCAAGAGGTTGTCGGGGCCGACGATGATGTCGAGGAAGGGCATGCGCTGGAGCATGGCCTCGCCCCGTTGCTTGGCGACGCATCCGGCCACGACGAGCACGGTGGGGCGGTTGCGGGAGGCTTTGAGCTTCCGGAGCTTGCCGAGCTCGCTGTCGAGCTTGGACTCGGCTTTCTCGCGCACGCTGCAGGTATTGACGACGATGAGGTCGGCGTCTTCGGGGCTATCGGTGGGGGAGAGGCCTGCGTCGCAAAGGAGCTCGTGCACGCGGTTGGAGTCGTGCACGTTCATTTGACAGCCGAGGGTACGGATGAAGAAGCGGTCCATGGTCAAGAAGGGGGAGTCGTAGCGTACGAGGTGGGGTGTGGCAACTCGGGCCATCGGAGTTGGCCGCAGATTCCGCGGATGGCCGCAGATGGTTTCGTTGCTTGTGCGGAGGGGGAAGCTCGGTTGCGACGGGTTGTGCAACCGAAAGCCAGGTGCCCACGAGCAGACCGGGACAGGTCAACGTCAAGGAGCGCCGGTCACGCCGCAAGCAACGCTTCCGCTGCCGGAGCACCACCTCGAACACCCCCTGACGGTGGAGCGCGGTTCGTTCGCTCTCCGTCAATCGGCCGTTGCCAAGCAGCTCCCGATCCGGGCGCGCTCCCGCTTCCCCAACCCACGCGGAGCAGGTCCCGTCAAAAGCCTCCCGGGCAGCACGACGAACCCTCTCCCCGCCTCGGTCGATCGCCCATCGAACGAAGGCCCACGCGAGCTCGGCATGGCGTGCCTCATCGTCCGCGATCATGGCGTAGGTTCGTCGCACGAGCCCCGAATCCGCACGCGCCAACGCCATCGAGGCTTCGTACGATGCCAGGGTTTCCCCAACACACCCTTCCTTCACCGTCTCGACGACGAGACCTTCCAGATCGTCGTCGCCCAGCACGTCGCCTTCGAGCGATAGCGGGCCGGGCGCCAGGGGACGGCCAGCGTAGGCGGAAGCGAGGACCAGACAAGCCCGCGCGTGCCTCACTTCATCCAACGCCGCTCGTTGGGCTGCTTCGACCAGCGTGGCGGGAGCGCCGAGCGCCAGGAGCTTGAGCGAGAACCGGTTGAACGAAGCCACCGAGGCGTGCTCGTGCGCATCTCTCGCCCAGAGACCCGCCAAGCGGCGCCGCGTGTTCGAACCGATGGCTTCGACGCCCAGTGCACGCACGGGGTGTCTTGCGGTTGAACGCCACAGAGCGACCCGGCTTTCGCTGGCCGTCGGGCATTGCCAAGACGCGCTACTGCGCGATACCTGATCAATCTTCTGCGAGACGCGGCTGCATGGAAACTCCATCAGCGTCCGCACGACTCGCACCACCAGGATTTTGCGCAGCGCTGGTATACTTGCTCCGTGAAGAAAGCACGCCACTGGCTCTCCGTGTTCGCGCTCGCTCTGCTGGCATGCGGAGATTCGCCGGGGCCTGCCGCGAATCCGGGGGAGGGCGGCGCGCAAGACGCCGCTGTCGATGGTACCGATGCCCACCAGACTTCGGACGCAACAGCGTTCGACGGGGACGCTGAAGACGCGGATTCCAGCATCGATGCGACCGACGCATGCTCGCTGGCGACATGTTCCGTGCTGGGAGCGACGTGCGGCACGCCCGACGATGGCTGCGGCGGCCTGCTGTCCTGCGGCAATTGCCCGCTGCCACAGACGTGCGGGGGCGGGGGCCTGCCGTACGCTTGCGGTCCCGAGGCCACGCTCGCGGACTACTGGGCGGGCAACGCGGCCTGGCACTTCGAGTTTGCGCTCACGCTCGAGAACACCGGCTGGCCCTACGGCTACGGCGCGGGTGCCCATCTCGAGGTCCACGACGGAGCGTGGTACCTGTTCGGGCGGCGGGTGGGCTGGGGCGTCCACCCGCCGCAGTGCCCCTTCGAGCCGCTGACGACCGAGGTGCGACGCTCGATCGATCATGGTGAGACGTGGTCCGATCCCGTAGAGATCCTCAAAGCCGATCCGGGCACGCCCTGGGAATGCGCCGCCACGGACGGCGATGCGTTCTTCGAAGCGGCGTCGTCGACGTGGCATTACCTATATCAGTGTTTGGCGGGATCGGGAGGCTGGAAGGCCTGCCATGCACACCGGTCGGCCCCGGATCCGATGGGAATGTTCACGCCCGCGGCGTCGCCCGCGCTGCAACCGGGGCAGCTTTGGAATGCGATTTGCGACGTGGGCTCCGACGACTGCTCGCAATTGGCGGGAGGCCCCGGGAAGGTATTCGACGAAGGAACGTTCGATGTGTTCCACCACGACGGGTCGTACTACTACGTTGGATTCCACGGGTTTGACGGGGTGCGTGGGTATCGCGGTATCGCGAAGACACCGGACTTCGTGAGCTGGGTAGCGGGCGACCCGGCGCAAGGGGTGCCGGCAGACGCGGTTGTGGACGTGCACGACGCCGCGGGTTGGAGAGAGAGCTGGCAGCCTGGGGGCAACATCGGTGCCGGGGCGGGGTGCATTCTCGAGGAGAGCGGGACTTGGTATCTCTTGGTGGAAGCCGCGGACATCAACCTAGGGTGCACGGCGGGCCAGAACTGGGACTTCGGGATCTTCCGCTCGACAGCGCTCACGGCGACCACCTGGGAGCAGCTCCCGCGAGGGAATCCGATTCTTTACTCGAGCAAGCAGCCCGAGACGAACGGCACGTCCCTGCCCTGCAACATTCAATATGCCAAGCTCTTCCGCGACGATGGGGTGACGTGGATGCATGTTACGAGGGAGTCGCTGGATCCGGCACAATCGGGGATTTACTTCTACCGGCTCGAACCGACGGCGAACCGGCTGCGCAATGGCGACCTTTGGATGTGCACCACGGATGGGTGGTCCGCATTGCCTGTGGGGCCGACGAACCTGGTGGCGTATCGCTTCCCAGGCGGTTCGACGGACGCCAACTGCTACCTTGCGACGAACTGTGGGCAACCGACGTGCGCTGCGGGCCAGAGTGTGTATCAGGACGCGGACGTGTCCGATCTGAACGGGACCACGGTGGCCTTTGGTGGGAAGTTCATGGCGGAGGGTGGGTCGGGCTCGATCGACCTCGTGGTGCACGAACTCGACGCGGCGTCGAACATCCTGGCGACGCACACGGAGACGATCGGCCTCGGGGATGCGTACGCGCCTGTTGAGGGCCAGTTCACGACGGCGCCTGGCGCGGTGACGGCGCGTTTCCAGATCTACCTGGTTACGGCGCTGACGGTGCGAGCGGACGAGATGTACTTGCAGCCGGTCGCGCCGTGATGCCCCGTTTCTGCGACATCCATACAGCTATGATGCGGCGACACGCTGGGGCCGAGGCCTCTTCAAGGTGCAGCTCATGGTGCCCAGCAACAGCAGCCCCATGGGCTCCTGCGACGGCACGGGCGAAGACCTTGCGGAGTTCGCGGCCATCGTCGAAGCCGAGGACGCCGGGTCGCGTACGAGATGCACCGGAGTGGACTGAGGTCCAAGAGCACGACGGAACGCACGTTCCGGCGCGCGCATTGAAGTACCCACGGCGGGGCGAGACGCATCTGCTGATGGAGCCGGTGCCGTTTCTTGCGCGCCTCGCCTTACGCTCTCTGGGATGCCCTTTGAAATATCGGTTCGTTACCGTGCGCGTGCCAATAACCCTGTGCTCCGACAGGCGTGTCACGAATCCGCAGTAACCTATTGCCAACGGCCGCGCGATGGACCGTTGTGCTGCGGTCGGGCCCCCTCTACATTGACCCCTGTCCGATCGAGTCGGTCGGTCGACGATACCCGGACCGCACGCTCCGAATGAGGTGCGAGTCTGCTCGCCAAGCTTGGAGGTCACCTATGGAGTACCGCGCGTGGGGTTGGTTGCTGGCGCCCGCTTTGGCATTGGTCGGAGTGTGGGCCTGTTCCTCGAGCAGCGATGGGGGCGCGAGTGGTGCGGCCGGCGGCCCGGGTGGAACGGGCGGGGCGGCCACCGGCGGAACGGGTGGGGCGGCCACCGGCGGAACGGGTGGGGCGGCCACCGGCGGAACGGGTGGGGCGGGAGGCTCGTCCGAACCGCTGCTGTCCGCCGTCATTGCGGACAACGGCGACGGCACGCTCAGCGACTCAGCCAACGGACTCATGTGGGAGAAGGATGGCGCCTTTGGGGCGTGGACTGCGTACAACTTCTATACCCGGTGTGATTCGCTCTCCCTGGCCGGCAAGCAGGGGTGGCGCGCTCCGACCATTGACGAGCTCCGCACCCTCATCATCGACTGCCCTGCTACGATGCCGGGCGGAGCGTGTCCAGCGTCGCAAAGCTGCGTCCAGACCGGATGCCAGAACGACGCGGCTTGCGACGGGTGTACCAAGCTGGACCAGGGATGCTACATGAGCCCGTTGTTCGGCTCCTGCGCTTCGCACTGGGCCAAGGGCATTGTGGTCGACTTCGACAAGGCGGCGATCTGGTCGACCATCGACCAGACCGACCCGAAGCGCCTCCTGCGATGCGTTCGCGACCAGTAGACTGAGAAAGTGCTCGCTCGGTTCCCCGAGCGCGACAGCGGCGCGAATCGGCGGATGTTCCGCGGCATGGCGGCACATTTCCCGTGGGATACGTCGCCAGCGACTGCCGCCGTGCGCCGAGTTCGGGGGCGCGTCGTGATCCACCGCGAGGCTTATCGTCGCGTCCAGCGCGTGACCTCAACGTTGGCAGCGAGCCGCGACGGGTCAGGGGTGCGGGTGTTACTGAGGGCTCAAGCAGAGTATTCTGGGGACTTTGACGCCTGTGCGACCGCAGGGTCGGGTGCGCAGAACCCATCGAGCGAGAGTGGTAACCATGAAGATCTTCCTGCTCCCTATCCTTGTCCTCGCCTTCGCCGGCTGCGGCGGCGGCGGTGAAGTCTCGGGCCACCCTGATGGCGGGCAGCGCCAGGATGTCTTCGATGCGGGGACGCCTCCGGACGCGAGCGATGCGGGGACGCCTCCGGACGCGACGGATGCGGGGACGCCTCCGGACGCGACCGCTGGGGGCATGGACGGCTCCACGGTGAACGTTTCAGAGGTCTCCAAACAAGAGGTTCGGCTGGGGGTTGATGCTGAACGGCTCTGGCACTGGCGCAGTTATCTGAAGGACGAACTGGCCCAGGTGGCCGTGGGCGAGATGCAGTCCACCTTCGTCCGGGTGGCCATCAATTGTGCCTATGAACGAGAAGAGGGCGTGATCAACGCGAGCGCCTACGATGAGATCGTCGAGATGATGACGGCGATGAAGACCGCCAATCCGAACATCCTCTTCTTCGCGAGTCCGCGACCGTTGGCGGAGGCGTACACAAACGCGGAAGCCGTTGCAGAGTGGGGGCACACCGACAATATCCCGTGGTCGCCCTATCCCCGGTGGATACTGAAGTGGGTCCAAGACGGCACAGAGACGATCGACGGCACCGTGGTTCCTCGATGGGTGCAAGACAGCTTCGATGTTCCCGCGCTGGTGGAGTACTACGCCGACTATCTCAACTTGATGCACGCGAAAGGCTTCGCCATCACCTTCCTGGACGCGACGAATGAGAAGAGCGTGGTCACTCCAGCGATCAACAAGTACATCTACGACAACCTTCCGGGAAGACTGAATCCCGGCGTGCACATGCCAGAGATGATCGTGCCCTCATCCTGGAACATCCTCGGCGGAACGAACTGGCTCGCGACGGTCGATGTCTCGAAGCAGGAGCATACCGCCTTCAACATCGCTGCCGTTCACAACACCGGTGCCGGCGGGACCACGGCCGAGTTCGTCGCGGCAGCCACGTCCATGGGCAAGGAACCGTGGAATACGGAGATGCACGGCTGGACGGGAGTGGCCCTGCGTGATGAGATCCTGAACTCTGCCGTCTTCTGGGATCACATGCGCGCCGGGTTTGTCGGAATCGAAACCTGGTTGTTCTTTGGGGCCCTTGGTGGCGCCGACCATCCGATGATCTGGTCGCACTGGGCCGATGGAACGATCATCAAGACAGGCAAGTACGAGATCTTCAAGCAGGTCGTCAACAACGCGAACGGGGGCAGGTACGTCGACGTCTCCATGCCGCTTTCCTCGACCATGACTGCCGCGTTCGTCAAGGGAAGTATCCTGTCGATTTGGGTCCTGAACAGAGAGACTGCCACGATTCCAGACGTGCAGTTCAATTTGGGGAATCGATCGGTTCAGGGAAAGAGTGTCGATGTCGTTCGATGGCACGAGACGCTTCCGAATGCAGGTTTGGGAAGCTCGTTCACCGCGACGCAGCCGCATGGTTTCGCCCATACCCTTGCTGGAGAGTCGCTCTACTTCTTCAGGATCAACCTCACCAACTGAGTGGTTCGCGATCTTGCGACGGGGTGGGCGTGAAGGGAGGGGTGCGTCGGCTGTCAGCGGGGGAGAGAAGGGGGAGTCGTCGCGTACGGGGTGGGGTGTGGCGCCTTATGCTGTCCCGCTACTTCTTGTGGCAGGGCAGCTCCAAGCCGTAGCCCATCTTCTTGTCCTCGGCTTTGAGCAGGAGGGCGAAGACGACGGCGAGGACGCCGAGAGCCGTGAAAATCGCCATGGGAAGTGTGTAGTCGTAGGCGGGGCTGGTGACGCCGTCCACTTCGCGCGTGCCGATGATGCAGAATCGGTCGAGGACCCAGCCGATGAGGTAGGGCACGCCCATGAGGGCGATGAGGTTTTGCATGTAAAAAATGAGGGCGTAGGCGGTGCCGAGCTGTCGCTGGGGGATGAACTTGGGCACGGACGGCCACATGGCGGATGGGACGAGAGAGAAGCCGAAGCCGAGGACGATCGTGGCGCCCACCGCGACGATCCAGCTATTGAACATGGGCACGGTGAACGTGAGGTGGACGACGACGAGCAGCAGGGAGCCGAGGGCCATGATGGTCGCGCCTTTGCCTTTCCGGTCATAGAAGCCGCCGAAGATGACGGTGAGGGGGATGGTGGCGAAGGGCAGGATGCTGGGGATGACGCCCGCGAGGCTCTCCCTGACGCCGAACTTCTGCACCATCAGGTCGGGGGCGTACTTCAGGAAGGGGAAGACTGCAGCGTAGAACAGGGCGCAGAGCATGGCGATGTACCAGAAGCCGCGGATTCGCAAGATCTGGCCGATGTCGGACAGGCGGAAGGGTTCTTCGGGTTCGGTGGCGACGTCCTTTTCGGAGGCGTCGAGCTTCCGGTCCATGGCGACGTAGAAGAAGAAGGCGACGAGTCCGACGGAGAGCATGAGAAGGCCGACGAGGATGGGGGCTGCGACGGAGTCGAAGGCGACGGCGATCGGGCCGCCGAGGCCGAGGGCCAGGGCGGTGCCGATGCGGGCGGTGGAGACTTGGAGGCCCATGGCGAGGGCGATCTCGAAGCCCTTGAACCAGCGGGCGATGATCTTCGTGGCGGTGATGCCGCAGATCTCGATGCCCACACCGAAGGTGGCGAATCCGAGCGAGGCGATCAGCACCTGTCCCTTGGCGCCGAGGATCATCGTGCCGTTGAGCGTATCGGTGCTGACGGCGAAGTACTTGGCGGCGCATCCGACCACCATCAGCGTGCACCCGAGGACACCGGCAAACCGCGGCCCCTTCTTGTCGAGGATCAGGCCGCCGAAGATGAGCATCGCGAGGAACACGTTGAACCAGGCGTACGCACCTGTGAAAAAGCCGTACTCCGAGCTGCTCCACCCGAGCTGTTGCTCGATCATGGGCTTGAGCGGCGACATGATGTCCGCCACGTAGTAGCCACACAGCATCGAGAAGGACACGATCATGAGAGCCGTCCATCGGGCGGCCTTGGACTCCCGCAGGGACCTTTTGACGTCGTCGACCATGGCGCGCAGCCTACTCGAAACCTGCTCGAATGGAGCATAGATCGCCTCGGTGTCTCAGGTGCGCCTCTCGGGTGCCCGGCTCACCGTGACGTCGACTTCCGTGGCCCTTCTCGGCGCGATCCGTGCGAGCATGCGGCCACTTCGCCATGGCCCGACGACCCCGACCCACCCCTGATGCGCAGCTAGAGCTCGGCTTCCAGACCGCATCTCGCGAGGTGGACCGCGTGTTCCTCGGCTGGGACCGACCCCTGCTCCCCCTTGTGGTCGACCACCTGCTCGTCCACGCGGAGGGCTCCCCGATCGACCTGCGTCATCTGCTGATCGTGACCCCCGTCGCGCGGGCCGGCTCGCGGTTGTTGGAGTCACTCGTGCTGCGCGCGGAGGAGAGCGGGCGGACCATCCTTCCGCCCCGGGTCGTGACGACAGGCGCGTTGCTCGACCTGTTGGCGCCGCCTTCCCTGCCGTCACCCCATCGCCTGGTGCGGGCATTGCTCTGGGGGGAGTCCCTGCGAGCCGCGCCCGCAGGGGTGCGCGACGCGGTCGTTCCGAGTCCTCCCTCCGCGGACGACTGGCCGGGATGGATCCGACTGGGCCGCTTGCTCGATGGTCTCGACGCCGAGCTCGCGGCGGGGCTGCTCACGTTCGACGACGTCGTCGAGCGTGCACGGGACCTGGAGTCTTTTCGCGGTGCGGCGCGGTGGCGTGCGCTCGCGCGGGTTCGAGCGCTCCTCGAGGAGAGTCTCGATCGACTCGGGCTGGACGACGCGCCGACGCGGCGTCGTGACGCTATCGCGACCCGGGCGCTGCGCCTTCCCGCCCCCGCGGGCCAACTCGCGCTCCTGGGCTGTGCCGAGCTGAACGGGCAGGTTCGTAAGGCCGTAGACTTGCTGCGGGGGCAGGTGACGGCATGGGTGCACGCGCCCATCGCCGAGGCCGATCGGTTCGACCGCTTCGGCGCGATCCTTTCGTCGTCGTGGCAGGACGGTCCCATGGGTGACGTCGCCGTATCGGTGGTGGATGGCCCATCCGAGCAGGCAGCGTGCGTCGCCGGTGCGCTCTCCGAGCTTGCGGCGGGGTGCACCCTGCAAGACGTCGTGGTGGGCGTTCCCGACGCGGACGTGGTCCCGGTGATTCGCGAGACGCTCGATCAGCTCGAGGTTCCGACGCGCAACGCCGCGGGGATTCCGATGCACCGGTCCGGCCTGCTGCGTTTGCTCCGTGCCGTGGGGGAGTACCTAGAATCCCGTGGTTTCCGTGCGATTGCCGCCCTTGCACGTCACCCCGACGTGGGTCGTCGTGTGGAGACGCAGGACGAGCGGGTGGACTGGAGAACGCTGCTCGACCAGTACCAGCAGGACCGGGTGCCCCACGTGCTGGGCGAACGGTTTCTCGGGCAGGCAGGCACGGCGGAGTCGCTGGCGTTGCGCCTCGAGGCCCTGGAGTCCACGCTCGGAGACCTTCGCGGCCCGTCGCGACCGATGCCACGCTGGGCGGAGCCGATCGTTGCGGTGATCGTGGCGTACTATGGGCAGCGCCCGCTCAACCCGGACGACTGGGACGACCGAGTCGTGATCACCGTAGCGGCAGCGGTGCGAGACGCGTTGCGAGCGGTCGCGGAGCTGCCCGAGGACGTGGTCGGGTTCGTGTCTGCGGCCACTGCGCTTCGGATTGTGGTGGACACGCTCGAGCAGGAGACGGTGCCCGAGCCGCCGGAGAAGGAGGCGGTGGAGCTGCTCGGCTGGTTGGAGCTTTCGCAGGACGATGCCCCCGCGGTGGTGCTGACCGGGTTCAACGACGGGTTCGTGCCTGGCTCGGTCAACGAGGACCCCTTCCTTCCGGACGCTTTGCGGCGCCACCTCGGGTTGGCGGACAACCGGCTGCGGTTCGCGCGGGACGCGTTCTACCTGTCGAGTCTGGTGGCTTCGCGTCGGTACGTGAAGCTGCTTGCGGGGCGGCGCACCCGGGCATCGGACCCTCTCGCCCCGAGCCGATTGTGGTTGTGTGGTGAGTCGCGCACCGTGGCCGAGCGGGTGCTCAGCTTCTACGAAGGGGCCGAGGCGGACGTCCCGCTCGTGCGTGGAACCGTCCGTGCGGGGCAGGGCGCGAGCCTTTGCGTCCCCCGTCCCCGTCCGCTCGACCGGCCCATCGATCGGCTGACCGTGACGGCATTTCAGGACTACCTCACGTGCCCCTACCGGTTCTATCTCAAGCACGTGTTGAAGCTTCGGTCGCTCGGCGACGGTGTGACGGAGCTCACGGCGTCCTCGTTCGGAAACCTGGCGCACGCGGTGCTCGCCGACTTCGGTCGTGGCCCCTTGTCGTGCAGCCGGGACGCGGCGCAGATCCGCGCGTTCCTCGGACAGTCGCTCGATGAACATGTGCAGGTCTCGTTCGGGGACCAGGCGACCCCCGCGGTGTACCTGCAGGTGGAGCAGCTCCGAGCGAGATTGGGTGCGTTTGCCGTGTGGCAGGCGCGGTGGGCCGCAGGCGGCAAGCGCATCCTGCACACCGAGCTTGGCTACGAGTACGGACAGGTCTCGATCGACGTCGACGGCATTCCGTTCGGGCTGCTGGGCCGCATCGATCGGATCGACGAGGACGAGGCGACGGGCGTGCTCTACGTGTTCGACTACAAGGTGTCTGGCGGGATTCGGTCACCCAAAGAACACCTGAGCAAGGGAGAGTGGAAGAACCTTCAGCTCCCGCTCTACCGTCGGCTCGTGACGAACCTTGCCGGCAGCCGCAAGGTGGAGCTTGGCTACATCACGCTGCCGGAGGCCGACGACGTCACCGAGACTCTGGCGGGCTGGACGGAGGAAGAGTTGCGGACCGCGGACGAGGTAGCGGCGATGGTGATTCGCTCCGTGAGGGGCGAGGTCTTCTGGCCGCCGTCGTCGAGGCTGCGGTACGACGACTTTGGTTCCATCTGCCAGGAGACACGGCTCGGAGGGCCCGTGCTCGAGGAGGCATGCCCATGACCTCGCAGCACGTCGCGATCCGTGCCTCTGCGGGTTCCGGCAAGACGTACCGGCTCACGACCCGGTATTTGGGGCTGCTGTTGCGGGGGGAGGCGCCGGCGCACATTCTTGCGACGACATTCACGCGCAAGGCGGCCGGGGAGATCCTGGGGCGTGTGCTGACGCGGCTTGCCGGCGCGGTTCTCGAGGCGCAGGCGTGCGAGGCGCTCGCCAAGGACGTGCGCCAGCCCGACCTGACGATGGCTCGGGCGGGCGAGACGTTGAAGGTGGCGGCTTCGTCGCTGCACCGGATGCGCATCTCGACGATCGACTCGTTCTTTGCGGGCATCGCGAAGAGCTTCTCGCTGGAGCTGGCGTTCCCGCCGCAGTGGGAGATCGTGGACACGTCTGTGGCGGATGCCATGCGAACGGAGGCGGTGAGCGCGACGCTGCGGGGGGAGGTCGACGCCGTGTTGGTGTTGATTCGCCTGCTCTCCAAGGGACGATTCGGGCGTTCCGTGGCTTC
>Ga0066601_10000773_pt1 | contig 12165 bp, 8 predicted proteins | sample Medcelwee11metaG_FD_59487 | JGI IMG/M metagenome (GOLD analysis project Ga0066601, IMG submission 59487) | Freshwater pond sediment microbial communities from the University of Edinburgh, under environmental carbon perturbations - Medium... | ecosystem: Environmental > Aquatic > Freshwater >... | reverse complement strand
TGGAAGAATCAACTCACCGACCTCAGCCCCTTACAGGGCTTGACCGCCTTGACTGAGTTGGATTTGAGCGAAAATCAACTCACCGACCTCAGCCCCTTACAGGGCTTGACTGCCTTGACTGAGTTGGATTTGAGATGGACTCAACTCACCGACATCAGCCCCTTACAGGGCTTGACCGCCTTGACTAAGTTGGATTTAAGAGACAATCAACTCACCGACCTCAGCCCCTTACAGGGCTTGACCGCCTTGATTGATTTGAATTTGCAGAACAATCAAATTCAAGAAATCACTTTAGCGTTTCTCAATCATTTTCCTAATTTGAAAGAACTCAAACTTTATGGAAACCCAATTAAAAACCTGCCCGCCGATATTTTTAATCATTATTATACAAATGTTTTAACCCCCGTGCGTCATTTCCTTGAAGACCTTGAAAAACAAGCGGTTCAAGCCTATCAAGCCAAAGTGATTTTAATTGGCAATGGACGGGTGGGGAAAACCTGTTTGCTTAAACGCTGGTTGGACAAAACCTTTGATGCGCATGAACCCTCTACCCATGCGATTCAATTACGGCAGTATCCCCTGAAACCACTGGCGAAACAAAAACGCTTCAAAAACATTCAACTGTCTATTTGGGATTTTGGCGGACAAGACATTTATCACGCTACCCATCGTTTATTTATGCAAACCCAAGCGATTTTTGTTCTAGTCTGGGATGCCAAAACAGAACAAACCTCGGAGCAAACTGACGGTCAATATAGCTATCGCAATTATCCTTTAAGCTATTGGTTGGAATATGCCAAGAACTTAGGCAACAACAACCCGGTGTTAATCGTACAAACCAAAAAACAACGCGATGAGGAACAAATTCCCAACGATTTAACTGAACTGCGCAAGAAATATACTATAATTGCCGCAATTGCGGTGGACTCTTCGCAAGAAAAACACAATGGTTTTACCGTATTTGAAACACATTTACTGGAACAAGTTGAACAACAACTAGAAACCACCTGCACCGCCTTGCCTGCCGCTTGGTGGCAAGTACAAAACCAAGTACAAACATGGCAAGCCCGCAAAAAAACCCTGTCTTTAAACAACTTTAATCAACTCTGCCAAAAATTCGGCTTAGATGCGCAACATGCCTCCAGTGTGTTGTTTTATTTACATCATTCAGGCGTGGTATTTTATCGAGAGCATCTTTTTCAAAATCAACTCATCTTAGACCAAAAATGGGCGATAGATGCGGTTTACACCTTATTTGACCGTCAAGGCATGTTTCCACGCCTAGTAAAAAATGGCGAATTTAGCACCGCAGACCTACAACCTGTCTGGCACTCATTCAATGAAGCAGAACAAACCGTATTTTTAGTGTTTATGAAATCTTGCGAGATTTGCTTTGAAGTGGATTATAAATGGGACAAACCTTTTATTGAGCGTCGTTTTATCGCCCCCGCCTTATTGCCAGACACCAAGCCCGCCGCCTTAACGGATGTCTGGGAACACATTGAGAAAAAATACCGTGTGCGTTATGACTATCGCTTTTTACATTACGGCAACTTACAAAGTTTTATCGTGCGCACCCATGAATGGAGCGAACCCACCAGTTTGTGGAAACATGGCTGTCAATTAAAAGATGAACAGAACAATTTAGCCCTGATTGAAGGCTTTTTTAATGTAGAAAAACCCTATTTACAGCTCACCATTGCCGGTCAGAATCCACAAAGCCTCTTAGACAAAGTACGCAATGAATTTGATAAAATTCAAAAAGATGATACGGTGGATGAATTATGGTCATTGAATGGCGCAGACTTTGTGCGTAAAACCCATGTAGAAAATGCCCCGAAACAAAATCGGCAAATTCAAACCATCAATGGCGTTTGGGTGAATGTGGAAGATTTTAAATCCTTTATTCAGAAAAATCACAAGGATAGATTCATGTCAGAGATTAATATATTTGTTTCTTATGCCAGTCCAGATCGGGAATTGCGTGAATTACTGGTAGAGGGTTTAACCAGACATTTAACCCAAAGAGCCGACTTTACCTATAAGTTTTGGACGGATAAAGACATTATGCTTGGCGATGAGTGGCAGGCGGCAATAGATCATTCACTCCAAACTACCCAAGCGGCGTTGCTCCTCGTCAGTGCCAGTTTTGCGGCTTCTGGTTTCATTAACGCAAAGGAACTGCCGGTTTTTTTCCAAAGAAAAAAGCAGGAAGGTTACCGCATTATGCCTGTGTTGGTTAGAGACTTTAGTTTCGCCCATTTTGAGGAGGTTTCAACACTACAGTTCTTTAAGCCTTATCATGGAGATTATGGTTTCAACAAGCCTGCTGAAAAAACCAAAATAATGCCATTTGATAAAATAGCAGAAGACACTGGTATTACTGATGGAATCAGAGAGCGTTATTACAAGAATCTCGCCGATGAAATTGACAAAATGGTGAGAGCAAAGTTCAAAAGCTAAAACCTCGCGTAAGCAAGGTAGCCAAGTAGGGTGGGCGAAACGCCGCCACAAATCCCATCATTCGGCACAATATTGACCGGCGTTTTGCCCACCACGATGCGCCCATCGCGCCGCGTTTGGTGGGTAAAATGTTGCTTGGGTTTTGTGCCAACGTGAAGCGCATTGCAGCAACATTTCGCCCACCCTACCAGGCTCAAACAACGTCAGCGAAGACATATTCAAAAATTGGGCCGCGCCCAGGGAAATTATAAAAACGGTACGGTGACGCTGGTGCTGTTGTCAGCATGTTTAAGTGCCGCTGACAATTCAATCTTAACTGGAAATCAGGTACTATGCGCAGAATAGGCAGGTGGATGAGCTGAAACAATCGAGGTCAATAAAAAATGCGTATGCAATTAAAATCCTACTTTATCCAGTATTTTTTAGTCGCTGTGTGTCTGATCTGGATGAGTATAACCGCCACGGTTTATGCGACCACGCCTGCGCAAGAACCCGCAGTGAATCCAGTCGTTAAGCCAGAAATTTCAGCGCCCATTCAAGCCAAGATCGGCATTTTTGTCCAGGATTTACATAGCCTGGATTTACGTAATCAATCTTACAGTGCCGTTTTCTGGATGTGGGTAATACATCCAGTCTCAACGCACTACAAACCAGAGAACAGTACAGAATTGGTGAATGCCTATACCTCCGAGAAAATTCATACTGATTCACTGATCAGAAGCAATAACCGCATTTGGTCTAGCAATAAGTTTGCTAGCAAAATGGCTCATCAATGGGATATTTCTCATTTTCCCTTCGATAAACAAGTATTGGAAATTATTTTAGAAGATAGCTATGATAATTACAAGAAGTTACAGTATGTTGTGGATACTGAAAATAGTAAAGTAAGCCCAAATATTCATTTACAAGATTGGCAAGTTATCGCTTTTGACGTCAAAGCGAATGCAACTGTGCATCCGAGCAATTTTGGTGATCCTGAATTAGAAGATGGTACCAGCACCTATGCCAGGGCTGTCTTTTCTATCTCTTTGGAGCGCAAAAACACGCTCAAATTATTCTTTAATGTATTCTTAACTTTATATGTGGCTTTTATCTTATCTGCGCTGGCTTTTCTGATTTCACCAGAGAATGCCTCAGCAAGACTGAGCTTGGCGACTGCGGCTATTTTTGCGGCAATTGGCAATAAATACGCGGTAGATGCAGTGTTACCGCTCACTAGCTACATCACTCTCATTGATAAAGTGCAAATTCTGACTTTTATATTTATCAGTATCAGTGCCTTAATCACAGTGATTTTTAGCTATTTAGGAGAAAATCATAAAAAAATCATGATGCCAATTAATAAAATTGGCGGCATTAGTTTTTTTATATCCTATGTTATCCTTAACTCTTATTGGATTCATCATGCAACTCAATGAGATGCAATCAAGCTAAGATTCATTGTATTTGTCATCAACACGAGTCGGCCTCATAGCAACTCCTGGTGTTATTTAACCCACGGGCTTAAGCGCTCGCAATTGATCCAATAGCGCAGGATATAAGGCCAAGCTTTGCTCGATCCCTTTCACCTCAAAACTTTGTACCTGTTTTGCCAAGGTTTCCCCATAACGCTGTAATGGCGAGCAGGTTGTACACTGACCCAATGCGATCAAATCTTGGGCAAAGGCATCGATTTCATGAAACAAATGGTTGCGATTCACGCTTTCCCAGCGTTGCCTGTACACCCCGTCCAACTCGACCAATAAGCGCACCAATTGCTCGCGATCCACTGCTTCGGCTGGCAATGAAACTGACCGATCTCCTTCAACGTACTGATGTTTAAGTAAGTGCTGTAAGACCTTGAATAAGGCCGCCTCGTCCACGGGCTTGCCAAGCCTAGCGGCAAAAGACTGGACATCCTCGTCGTTGCTGGGCAATAGCGAAGCGGTGATCGCCACCAAGGGAATGTGGCACAGCGCGGGATCGGCCTTCAAGCGTTGCGCCACCTGATGACCATCCAGGCCCGGCATCCGCAAATCCAGCAAAATCAAATCGGGTTGCCAAGCCGCCGCCAAAGCCAAGGCTTGCGCCCCATTACTGGCTTCTTCCAGATGCAAAGCGGTGTTGCTGAGATAGGCGCTGATCAGGCGGCGGTTGCTTTCCACATCATCGACAATCAACACCTTGGCGGGTGCAAACACCAGACTTTGCGTCGGCATGACCAGCGGTGCAGGGTCACACAGGCCAGTGATCACCGGCACTTGGTGCAGCAGCACGGTAAACTGACTGCCGGTACCGGAACGGCTATGCAGCACGATTTCACCGTTCATCATTTCGACCAAACGCTTGGAAATAGACAGCCCTAAGCCCGTGCCGCCATAGAGACGACTGTCTTCTTCATCTTGCTGGCGAAAGGCTTCAAATACCCGCTGCTGGGCTTCGACCGCGATTCCCTTACCGCTGTCTGCGATCTCAATCCGTAATTCGACTTGCTCAACTGGGGCTGGTGTCGCCGCGACGGCGGTCACGGTGACGCGCACATAACCTTGTTGGGTAAATTTCACCGCATTACCCACTAAATTCACCAAGACTTGCCGCAAGCGCGTGGCGTCTAAGCCCAGTTGTTCAGGGACTTCAGCGGCAATAGTGAGCTGAAAATTCAGTTGTTTTTCTGCAATTTTTAATGAGAAAATGTGTTCAACTTCTTGAAACAGGGCGCGAACCTGAGTGGGACTTGAAAAGATTTCCAAATGCCCCGCTTCAATGCGAGATAAATCTAAAATATCGTCGATTAAAGTCAATAAATTCTTGCCACTGCTACAAACTGCTGCTAAATAGCTTTTATAGCGTTCTTCTTGGCAATTGCGGTATAACAAATTAGAAAATCCCAAAATCGCATTCATCGGTGTGCGGATTTCATGACTCATATTGGCCAGAAAACTGCTTTTTGCCCGATTAGCTTGTTCAGCCGCTTCTTTAGCCATAATCAATTCACGGGCGGCCACATGACGTTCTAAAGCAGAACCCGCCCAACGGGCCAACAAACGCATAAACTCAATGTCACCTTCATCAAAAGCCCGCAGATAACTTTGCTTGGCTAAAAAACACAGCGTGCCATAACAACTGCCCGCCATCCATACCGGTACGCCGATGTAAGTATTGAATCCAAACAGCGCATAACTGGGATGATCGGCATAGGCCGAGTGGGGCATATCAACCACACTAAACACGTCGCCCTGTGCTAAGGTCAGGCTGCAACACGTGTCTTTGAGTAAAAAAGTTTCCCCATCTTCTAAGCCCTCTTGTGCTGCATAATGGTACATCACGGTGTAAGTATCCGCTTCAATACGACTCAGAATACCGATCTCTAAACCCAGATGACGCGCTCCCAAAGTTAAAGCCTGACGTAATTGTTCGGCAATTTCTAAAGGTGGCAAAGCAGCAATTTCATTCAGTGAAGTCAGGCTTTCTTGGCGTCGTAAAATAATGGCTTCTTTTTGTTTACGTTCACTGATGTCTTGCGACACGCCAACTAAATATAAAGGTTGCGCCTGATCATCGACCACTAAACCGGCATTGCTAGCATGCCAGCAAATATCGCCGTTTTTGTGTAAGACCCGAAACTCAACCTCTGTGGCTTGATTATTGGCAGTGAAGGCATTGATAAACAAAGCTTGTAGCTGTGGCAAATCCGGTGGATAAACAATACTGGAAAAAGGCTGGCCCAATAATTCCACAGGATCATAGCCTAGCCAGTGCTGAATCGCAGGTGAAATAAAGGTGATATTATCATTAATATCAAGCATATAAATAATGCTGGTCGCTTGTTCAACAATAGTGCGGAATTTAGCTTCACTGGCACGTAGTGCTAATTCTGTGTGTTTGCGGGTGCTTATGTCTTCAGCCAATAACAATAGGCAAGTCTCGCCACTAAATTGGAAGACATCCGCAAAGAGTAAACAAGAGATAATAGTCCCATTTTTTGCGCGTATCCCACTTTCACGGCCATGCACACGCCCATGTTTTACTAGGCTGTGTTGCAAAGCGCGCCACTGCTCGGGTGCAAATAACGCTAATTCTGTGACGCTATGTCCCAGTGCTTCAGCCCGACTATATCCGGTTACCCGCTCGAAAGTTTCATTCACATCCAGATAAATACCCTCGGCGAGGGTACAAATAGCCAATAGTAAGGGTGCTTGGCGAAAAACTTTAGCGAATTTCTCTTCAGACTGCTTCAATCTGTCTTCGGCTTCTTTGCGAGCAGTAAAATCTAAAATTTGACCCACAAAATACAAAGGCACTTGTTCAGAATCGCGCACTAAAGAAATGCTTGATAACACCCAGATAATCTGTCCCGACTTATGCAAATAGCGCGTCTCAATTTGATTAAAACGCGGATCACCAGTCAATAAAGCGGCGATTTGTGAACTGACTATTGCTTTATCATCAGGATGACTCAAGTCACACAGAAGACGCCCCACCAGTTCTTTCTTGGCATAACCGGTCAGGCTACACAGGGCGCGATTGACTTTCAGCAGTTCGCCATCCAGCGCAATCAGCACCATACCGTGGGCAGCGGCCTTAAACGCGGCACGAAACCGCGCTTCACTGTCGCGCAACGCCTGTTCAATCTGCCGATGCCGCGTGACATCCTCGCGCACCGCCAGATAATGGGTAAGCTGGCCTTGCGCGTCACGAATCGGCGAAATAGTGGTGAGTTCGTGGTACAACTCGCCATTTTTACGCCGATTGATAAATTCGCCCTGCCAGACTGCGCCAGCGCGCAAGGTAGACCAGAGCTGCCGGTAAAAATCTGCTGATTGCAGACCTGAATTGAGCAAACGCGGGGTTTGGCCTAGCGCCTCCTCGTAAGAATAACCGGTGACCCGAGAAAAAGCCGGATTGACGTATTCGATCACGCCGTGCAAATTGGTGAGCATCAGCGTGTTATAGCTTTGTTCCAGCGCTTGCGACAAACGATAAAGCTGGGCCGCCTGTTGGGAGCGCCGTTCGCTGACATCACGCACGCTACACACCCGCAGGCAGCGGTTAAGCTGCGCCAGACTACGGCTGCGAAATTCGAGTAACAGGTTTTTTCCGCCTCGGGAAAAACCCTGCACCTCAAAGCTCTCGTTGCGTCCTTCAGCCAAATGCGCCAGAAAACGCGAGTGCCAAGCGGGCGCAATAAACGCCAGCAAAGAAACTTCTAGCACCTCCTCGCTGTTATAGCCAACTAACTGGCAAAAGGGTTGATTAACCGCCTGGATACGCTCGTTTTCGATAATCACCAAGCCTTCAAACGCCGCCTCAGACAGCAGCAACAAACGGGCTTGACTGTCACGCAACTGCGCTTCCGCCGCTTGACGCGCTTGACTGTCTGCCGTCAAAGCTTCGCGCAACGCCGCACTACGGGCGATTTCACAGCGCAAACGCCGGTTCCACCACCACGCAACCACCAAGCCCAATCCCATCACTACCGCTATCAGTTCAGTCCCAGGCATACCAGTCTTTACCTCGCGTGGTGTCCAGTCTTTATCCGCGCTGAACCGAGTTGAATGGAGTCAATTTGCTAATCATCAGCTAAACCCACATTTTGTAAAATTGTACCTGAAATCAACTCCGTCATTGTGACGCAGTGTCACGAAAAAGACTGCCAGCAGTCAAACCTGGTCGCTTTATCACGCAGCGTGCTGACACAGTTCAGATTAGAACATAATAAACTCTAACAGATTAGAAATTGCTTATCGCTTTAATAACACATTCCTTATGCAGCAAATAATTTGTTCTGTGTCTTTATAGTGAAATGTATGTTACGGCTTAGCCAGTATATACTGTCTGTTATCAGGCCTTTGCGAACAGAGTGAGACTGCCCGGTGTGCGGAAATAGGTGACGGGGCGTGGTGTATATCGCCTCGCATGGCAGTTTCAAACCCCAGGGAAATAGGCTTTTGCACAAAAACAATTAGGCTTTCTGATTACGCGAGTCACAGAGAATCATGAGCCTCTGTGCATTGCCTCATCGAAAAGCGGTAAAGCGGTTTTGCTGGCAAAGGAAAATTATCGCGGTTTAATCGAAACCTTGTATTTACTGAATAATCCAGTGAATGCAGAGAAACTCTTGCAAGCCGCACAACGGACACCTGAATAGACAATTGCCTGGGATTAAGGCTAAGATTGATTTTTTTCTGGCGCATCCCCGCCAGGGGATGCACCCAGTCAGGGCGCGCCAGCGTCCTGTCTTGTAAATGCTGCGTGACCCTGGTGGGTTACGACTGCGTGCCGCCCCCGGCGGGGCGGCACGAGAAAAAATCCAGCCAATCCAGCGTCACACAAGCGAAGGTTCCGCCCATGCCTAAACAAGCCGTCATGAGAAGCCGCCCATGAACACTTTATCTTTCCCGCAACTACCGGAATTCTGTCGGCGCTGGAAAATCCGCGAAGTCGCTTTGTTCGGATCGGCCTTGCGCGACGATTTCAGGCCGGACAGCGATATAGATTTTCTGGTGAGTTTCGCGCCGGAGGCGGATTGGAGCTTGTTCGACCGGGTGAGGATGCAGCAGGAATTGGCCGCAATGGCCTGTCGGCCTGTGGATATTGTCAGCCGCGCCGCCCTGGAGCGTAGCGGCAATCCCATCCGCAAGCAGCACATTTTAAGCACCGCGCAGGTGATTTATGCCGCTTGACAGGGATCGCGCTTATTTGCTGGATATTGCCCAAGCCGCCGAACGGGTATGTCTGTTTACGGCGGATATGGATAAAACGGCATTTCTGAAAGATGAAAAAACCCAATCGGCGGTGATTTATCAGTTGTTGCTCATGGGCGAAGCGGTCAAACGCTTGTCCAGGGATTTGCGTGATCGCCACGCTGAAATTCCCTGGCCGTTAATTGCGGGAATACGTGACAATCTGATTCATGAATATCACAACACGGATTTTGATGAAGTCTGGAATACCGCCCGCCGTGATATTCCCGCACTGCTGGTCGTGTTGAAGCCGCTGCTGGAGCCATGATGCTACCCACGCAAACAACATCAAAAACCTGCCCGCCAGTTGCACGATTGGTTAATAAAATCCATTGCCGAGGATTTGCGCCGCGCCGATGCGCAAGTGCTGATGGTGTAATTGATGAAAATGGTGTGCAACAAAAAGAGGTTGCACACCCTACTCGGCCACCCGGCTTTCCCAGCCTCCTGCCCTTGCTCACAACCACAGGTTTTGGGTGACAATTACTACCCACCGATGGAATAATACCCTGCGGCTGTTTGGTGGATAGCTGCACAATTTTCGGAGTTACGTTAATCTATTTCATTAGGATATATTTTCATGCGGTACATCAAAGTGTTCTTTTTTGTTTGCGGTTGCCTCTGCGCCGCACCTAGTTGGGCGGAAATGCTGACGGTGCTGGGAACCGGCAAGGAAACCTATACTGTTTACGATCAAACCGGGAATAAATCCCTGGGCAGCAAATATACCAATGAATTCATCACGCTTGTGCCAGCGACCTATTTGGTCAAACTGAATGGCGAAGCGCAAACGGTTACGCTTGTTGCCGGACAAAACCTCAGTCTGCCAACCGGTAAATTCCGCTTGAACGGAACAGGCTACGATTCTTACCGGATGTATGACCAATATGCCAGGGAAGGTCGTGGCAGCTCTCTCTATACCAACCAGGAGATCGTGCTGTTTCCCAGCGCTTACGTGGTGAATTTGAATAATTCCACCGCGCCGGTTAGCGTGGAAACGGGCAAAACCGCGACTCTGGACGCCGGACGCCTGAGCGTGGCGGGAACGGGATATGATTCTTTTTTGGTCTATGACGAGTTTGGCCGAGATACAAGAGGAAGTTCTCTTTATACAAATAAGGAAAGGGAATTGCTGGCCGGGCGTTATCTGGTGAATCTGAATGGTTCAGAAATTCCGGCGAATGTGCAGGCCGGCGCTAAAACAACAGTCAATGCCGGACGCTTGACCGTCACTGGAATTGGCTTGGATTCATTTACCGTTTATGACGAATTAGGGGAAAATATATTAACCTATTCAAGTTTTCGTACCAATAAAGAAGTTGAGTTATTTCCCGGCGGTTATAAACTAGGACTGAACGGAACCTGGAAAATAGGAATTGTCACTGCCGGGCAAAGAGCAGAGGTTGCCGCCGGTATCCTCACATTTCCCGGAACTGCCACTGAAACCTATCTTCTCTATAAAAATATTGGAGAGATATTAAGTTATACCAGTTATCATGGCGGCGACAGAGTGGAATTATTCCCGGATAGTTATATCTTAAAACCTTTATCCAACCAGCAAACAAGTGTCACGGTCACGGTAAGCGGCACTATTGATCCTGCTATTTCGACCTATGAGATGGGATTTTCCACTGGCATTTTGAAATGCCAAACAAATCCAGTTTCATGTGGCATGAGCGTGGGTGACAACACGGACGGCTCGACTCAGCAGGGCATTGAGCAATGTAAACAAAATCCAGTTTCTTGCGGTATTCAAGTCAATGCCAATACGGACGGCTCGACGCAGCAAGGTATTGAGCAATGTAAACAAAATCCAACCGCTTGCGGTATTCAAGTGAATGCCAATACAGATGGTTCGACTCAGCAGGGCATTGAGCAATGCAAACAAAATCCAGTCGCTTGCGGTATTCAAGTCAACGCCAATACGGACGGCTCGACGCAGCAAGGCGTTGAGCAATGTAAACAAAATCCGGGCTCTTGCGGCATTCAAGTCACAACGGCTACGGGCAATCCCGACATGACCACAGTGGCAACCGTTAGCTCCAATTTGAACCTGCAAATCCCCTACTTGGTCTATCAACCCATCATTGGCGATCCGGTTAATTTATGGGTTTTGCTCGGTGTTTATAAAAATACCAGTGAGCAGGGGCATTTATTGTTTGAATTGCTTGATTTCAACGTAGTTGAATGAGGTGATTTTAGCTTGCTCCCACGCGCCCCGCGTGGAAGCAAGTGCTGATGCGCCAGCGTCATTAAACCCATAATCACGTCAGCAAACACACGACGCAAGGCACGCCGCTACCAACTCCCACCAGGGTGAGGGGGTAAAAGAATCTCCAAAATGGGCGCAGAGCGCCCGCTGCTCATGCCGCGTAGAACGCTGGCACGAGGGAAAAATCAACTGCCTGCCGTCCGGCGTGTCTTCGGCGATGCACAAAGCTCTGTCGAGAAAGGTTTGCACCATCGCCCGCAGCAGCAAGCCCTCGTCGGCGCGAGGCACCGCGCCACGTTGCTGAAATCGCAGTCGCCGCCAAACACCGCTGCCTCGCTGACGCAGCCGCTCGTCGCGGTGTTTGCGCGCCGCCAGAATCACCGCCGAGGCGTAGCCGTTAAGCAATTCCGGTTGCAGCAGCGATATATCGTCTGTGCATTTTCATAATAGCTTTTCTCTGTAGTAGTTGCCTTACGAGCGGAAATAATCCGAAAGGTGTCTTCGTCTTGCTCGATATGCACAACAAACAATAAACGTCCTGATGTATCCAGACCAAGCAAAGCATCACGATGTTCTTCCGTCGTGCCAGATTCCATCACTCGTAGAAAGGGGTCAAAAAAGGCTTCAGCGGCTTGTTCAAATAAAACACCATGTTTATGCACATTAGTTTTTGCCTTCTGCCGATTCCATACGAACGCTGACCGCCAAGGAGAGCGAAGCGAAGGCGGTTAGTCCGCGATAGCCAATGCCCGACCGTAGAGCCGTAGG
>Ga0066601_10000758_pt1 | contig 12270 bp, 10 predicted proteins | sample Medcelwee11metaG_FD_59487 | JGI IMG/M metagenome (GOLD analysis project Ga0066601, IMG submission 59487) | Freshwater pond sediment microbial communities from the University of Edinburgh, under environmental carbon perturbations - Medium... | ecosystem: Environmental > Aquatic > Freshwater >... | reverse complement strand
ACTTGCAATTCCATTGGTTGTACCAAATGCAATTGTGACTTTACTTATATCATCGGGTTTTACAATCAGGTGCTGATAAAGTAATAATGAAGTAAATATCAAAGCTCCAACCCAGAATAGGATACCACCGTCGCCTAAGAAACCTGCAGCAAGAACTGAGAGGAATGTAACTATGTGGACAAGCACTGAGATATAGAGTGCTCCCCTCCGGCCTTCAGCAGACGGAAGCGAATGGAGTTGAATTGATTTGTCGAATTCATCATCCTGGAGTGCATATATAATATCAAAACCGCTCACCCAGGTTATGACAATCAGGGAATAAATTATCGGAAGGATTTCGAACGACCCTGTAACTGAAATATAGGCTCCGACAGGAGCAAGGCTTAAACCCAGTCCAAGGATAAAATGACACAATGCGGTAATCCTTTTAGTTAAGCTGTATCCGAGGATTACCAGGAGTGCCACAGGTGAAAGAATTAGTGTAAGCCGGTTTATAAAACCCGCAGTAATGATAAAAAGCAATGAATTAATCAATATGAATATAGATGCTGCCTTGATGCTGATCGTTCCGGAAGGGATCTCCCTGGTTTTTGTGCGGGGATTAAGGGCGTCAAACCTTTTGTCGGCCAGCCTGTTGAAACCCATCGCTGCATTGCGGGCAAATATCATACATAAAATGATAAGGAGGAGAAGTTTCAGACTGAAAGAGTGATTATTTTCAGATACGGCAAGTGAAAAGCCGATAAGTGCAAAAGGCATTGCAAATACAGTGTGACTGAATTTTACCAGCGAAAAATAATTTTTTACAGATTGTATCAGGGAACTCATTGATCAAGAAGCTTACGGTAAGTTTCGTAATTATCGTTGTCGAAAGCAACGAAGATTACCTTTTCGGGCAGGGAATTTTTATTTAAGAATCTTTTAGTCTCATTTACAGCAATCAATGCTGCAAGGTCTTTTGGGAAACCGTAAACACCTGTAGATATACCAGGGAAAGCAATCGTTTTTATTTTATTCTCTCTGGCCAACTTAAGGCTTGACTGATAGCATGATGCAAGTAACTCAGGTTCGTCGCGATAGCCTCCGTACCACACTGGTCCTGCAGTATGAATGATATGCCTGGCCTTAAGTCTGTAACCTTTTGTGACCTTTGCTTCACCGGTGATGCATCCGTTTAAGCTCTTGCATTCTTGATAAAGATCAGGACCGGCTGCCTTGTGTATTGCACCGTCAACACCACCTCCACCCAGCAGTGATGTATTAGCGGCATTTACAATTGCATCAACATCAAGAGCTGTTATGTCGCCCTTTATCAGTTCAATCCTGTTTTTTTTCATCACCTGATCTTTGCATCAAGTTCCTTTTCAAATGCGCTTATCAGACTCTTCATAGTTTTTTCTATGCTCTTATCTGTGAGTGTTTTAAGATCATCACGAAGAATAAAACTGACAGCATAGGATTTCTTGTTTTTCCCAAGTGTATCACTTTCATAAACATCGAAAAGTCCGACATCCTTGAGAATATATTTTTCTGTTCTGAATGCAATTTCGCGGACCTGGTTAAACTTAACAGATTTATCAAGCAGCAAGGCAAGGTCCCTTCTTACCCAGGGATATTTTGGCAACTCCACGTACGAAATTGCATGGTTGCTGATTATCTTCACCAGATAATCCCATTCAACATGAGCATAATAAACATCCTGACCGATATCGAACTTCCTGAGGTATTCCTGTGATATCCGGCCGGCTTCTGCAACCAGTTTATTATTAATTGAATATGTGGCAGATTCGGCAAAATATTTTCTGTCGCTTATGCCAGAGATTAACTCCTCAGATTTGACTGAAAGACGTGAAAGGATCATTTCAACTGTTGATCTTATCCTGAAAAAATCTGTCGGATTGCTCTTGTAATTCCATACCTGAGGCCCATCGTTCCCTGTCATGAAAATGTCGAGGGCTTTTTTCTCATTGTAATCTAGGGCAGAAGCGAATTGTTTCCCCGATTTTTTATAGTAATAACAATTTCCGAACTCAAACATTTTAAGATCAGGGTTCTGTCGGTTCAGGTTCCATGCAACAGAACTCAGACCACCGAACAAAAGAGATTGTCTCATAGCATTCAGATCTGAGCTGAGAGGATTTGCAAGCATCACAAGCTGTTCAGAATTGAAATCGCCATTCTCATAAAATGCTGCCGGGTTAAGTGAATTGCACATTATTTCTGCAAATCCGTTTGCCACGAGCATATCTGAAATGATATTAATAATCTTTTCTCTGTCTGGTTTTTCAGGGTAATGGAGTGTGGAATTTACATGAGTGCTGATCTCTACATTATTGTAACCGTAAATTCTGAGGATCTCTTCAATTACATCGGCTTCACGCTGAACATCAACCCTGTAAAGAGGAATCTCGAGATTCATCTGGTCATCTTTTTCGTTGAGTATCAATATGTCGAGCAGTCCCAGAATCTTCTTTATTGCCTGCCGGTCTATCTGTTTGCCGATCAGCCTGTCTATATTTTTAAAGCTTACCTCAACAATTGTTCTTTTAATTTTCTTTGGGTAGATGTCGATAATATCTGATGAGATCTTACCCCCGGCAATCTCTTTAATCAGGATTGCCGCTCTCTTCAATGCCCACGGGGTGACCTCAGGATCAGCGCCCCGTTCAAACCTGAATGATGCATCTGTTTTGAGCCCATGTCTTTTTGAAGTTTTTCGTATTGAGACAGGATTGAAGTATGCACTCTCAAGGAATATATTCCTGGTTGAATTAGTGACTCCTGATTTAATCCCTCCGAATACTCCGGCAATGCACATTCCTTCTTTTGAATTACAAATCATCAGGTCTTTTGAAGAGAGGCTTCTTTCTACTGCATCAAGTGTAATAAATTTTGACCTATCCGGAAGGTTTCTGATGATAACCTTTTTCCCGTCAATCCTGTCAGCATCAAATGCATGAAGAGGTTGTCCGATCTCATGCTGTACGAAGTTGGTAATGTCAACAACATTATTGATTGGATTCAGTCCTATAGCTCTTAGTTTATTTTTTAGCCATTCAGGTGATTCTCCGATAGTGACTCCACTGATTGTAATTCCCGTGTACCTGGGGCAGTCGGTACTATTCTCAATGATAACCTCACATGGATTATCATTATTATCCGGTTTAAAGCCATCTATAAGGGGAAGGATAGCCTTTTTTGTCACCCCTTCATTTATATTCAGATAAGCAGCAAGATCCCTTGCCACTCCGAAATGTGAACCGCTGTCAATTCTGTTGGGTGTAAGACCAATCTCAAAAATATGGTCTCTTACAATCCTGAAATACTCCCGGGCAGGTGTCCCCGGAATAGCTTTATTATCGAGTACCATGATACCCTCGTGAAGTGTACCCAGTCCAAGTTCGTCTTCAGCACATATCATGCCTTCCGAAAGCTCACCTCTTATCTTTGATTTTTTAATTTCGAGGCTTTCATCTCCCTTAAATACCATAGTTCCGACTGTTGCTACCGGAACTTTCTGTCCTGCAGCAACATTAGGAGCTCCGCATACTATATGAAGCGGTTCTCCTGAACCTACATTAACTGTGGTGACAGATAATTTATCAGCATCAGGATGTTTCCGGCAGGTCAGGACTTCGCCAATTACAACACCTTTTAATCCGCCTTTAACAGATTCCCACTCTTCCATTGCTTCGATCTCAAGACCAATTCCCGTTAGTATTTTTGCAACCTTTTCCGGTTCAATGTTGATGTTTAAATAATCCTTTAGCCAGTTGTATGAAATCTTCATTTTTTCAAATAATATTAACAGAAGGCAAAAGTAAGAATTTTAAGAGAGGTAATTATCTATCTTTGTAAACAAACTTATAATTTATGGTTCTTGAAAAAGGTGACAAGCTTATTCTTTTAACGAACGATGATGGTTTATATGCTGCCGGTCTGAAGACACTTTTTGAGGTAATGGAAGAATTCGGGAAGGTTGTCCTGATATCAACAGCTGAAAGTATGTCGGGGATGTCGCAGGCTCTAACAGTCAAAACTCCGCTCCGTGTAAAGCTTCTTGAAGAAAATGAAAAACACAGGATCTATCAATGCAACGGAACACCAACGGATAGTGTAAAACTTGCTGTTAATCAGTTGCTTGAACGAATGCCTGATTTTGTGGTTGCTGGAATAAATCATGGTGCAAATGCCTCTGTAAGTGTTTTGTACTCCGGTACAATGGCTGCTACACTGGAAGGATGTCTTTACGGAATTTCTTCTGTAGGATTTTCTCTTAATAGTTTTTCATCAACTGCCGACTTTTCTGTTTGCAAGGAATATATAAGAATTGTAATGGAGAATATGTCTGCAGAACCTTTTCCTGCCGGTGTATGTTTAAATGTCAATATACCTGCTGTTGCCAGGGAAGATATTAAAGGGATCCGGATTTGCCGTCAGTCGAAAGGGAACTGGAAAGAGGAGTTTGAAAAGAGGCAGGATCCGATGGGTAAAAATTATTACTGGCTTGCTGGGTCTTTTCAGAATCATGAACCAGAATCTGAAGACACTGATGAGTGGGCACTTGCAAATAATTTTGTGTCTCTGGTCCCGGTAACAGTAGATATGACTGCACATTGGTATCTTGATAAATTGAAAAAGAGATTTGAGAAATGACAACAGCTGAAAAATATGACAAGTTAGCAACCGGAATTATTTCAGGATTCCTGCTTCCGGTGGTAATAGCCATCTTTATCTTTCTATTTTCAAAAGGAGAACCGGGTTTGAAAACATGGCTTAGCAAAATTACAGAAGCAAATATCATTACACATATAATAACTTTATCGGTCTTCCCGAATGTTGTTATCTTCTTGCTGTTTAATCATTTTGACATGCTTCGGGCTTTACGGGGTGTTTTGGGTGTAACTATTTTCTGGGCTGTAATTGTCTTCGGGATTTATTTTTTCTTATGAAGTATTTCATAATTGCAGGCGAACAATCAGGCGATCTTCATGGCTCTAATCTGATCAAAGAACTGATCATTGCTGACAGAAGTGCAGAAATCACATGCTGGGGAGGAGACCTCATGGAATCTGCTGGTGCAAAACTCCTGATGCATTACAGGAAAACAGCCTTCATGGGATTCCTGATAATTCTGAAAAACCTTAAGACAATAGCACGTAACCTGAAACTCTGTAAACAACAAATTGCAGAATTTAATCCTGATGTCATAATCCTGATAGATTATCCCGGATTTAATCTCCGGATAGCAGAATATGCCCGGAAAGCCGGGTTTAAGGTCTTCTATTATATCTCACCCAAATTCTGGGCATGGAACGAAAAAAGGATCAAAAAGGTAAAGAAATATATCGACAGGATGTATATTATTTTCCCGTTTGAGACGGAATTTTACAAAAAGCATGGCATAACTGTTGAATACAGGGGTAATCCACTTGTCGATGAAACTGAAAGAAGAATCGCAACTCTTCCTCCAAATGACGAAATCCGTAAATCACTCAATCTCATTAATAAGCCGGTAATTGCACTACTTGCCGGAAGCCGCTCACATGAAGTGGAGCAGATGCTGCCGGAGATGATAAAGGTAGTATCAGAATTCCCTGAATATCAGTTTGTACTTGCCGGGGTCAAAAATCTTCCTGATGACCTGTACCTGCGGATCATCGGAAATGACCATGTAAAACTTGTTACCGATAAAACATACGAGCTTTTGAAAATTGCAGATGCTGCATTGGTAGCATCAGGAACAGCTACTCTTGAAACAGCCCTATTTCAGACACCCCAGGTTGTTTGCTTCAAAGGCGATTTCTTTTCTATGCTTATTGCCTGGTTTGTTGTAAAAGTAAAATATATCTCTCTGGTCAACCTGATAATGAACGAGGAAGTAGTGAAGGAAGTACTTGGATATCTGGTAAATAAAAAAAATCTTAAGAGAGAACTCAAAGCAATCCTTCCGGGTGGAGATAAGCGTGAAAAGATGCTGGCTGACTATATGAAATTAATAGAAAAACTGGGTCCTGCAGGTGCGTCAACGAGGATAGCCAGCGAAATGGTCAGGGAATTAAGGGTTGTATCTCATGAGTAATATGGAAAAACCGGATAATTTTTTATTAACCACGGAGTTACCCGGAGTTTCACGGAGAAGAGCCAGGAGCAGGTTATTAAATATTTTTTTAAGTGTTACTCTGTTTAATCCCTGTGTAACTACGTGGTTAACTCATTATTTCTCTTTGCGATACATAAAACCATTATTATTAACATTCTTCCTGTTATATTCCTGCCCTGATTTTTTATCCGCCCAGGTTAGGATCAGGATATTTGCAAATCAATCTCCGGAATCAGCACTCTTTTCAATCGTTTCAGGCAGATATGAATTAGATTCATATAATGGAACTCATTTCATCCTTGAAGAAGGGAATCTTCTTGTTCTCTCAAAAATGAAAGAGAAAATGGTAGTGAAAGTTATGGGTTCAGAGGGTATTATCTGTGATTCTGTAATTCTTACAGGGCTCACTGGTGATGATATCTTTTCATTGAGGCTTAATGGCAGAAATCCGGTAAGACAATTTTATTCAGGTGATCTTCAGTGTCTTCCGGATATGGGGACAATTTTATTTATCAATTTATGTGAAATTGAATCATATATTGCCGGAGTTGTAAAATCCGAAGGGGGGCCGGGTAAAAACCCCGAGTATTTCAAAACCCAGGCTATCATTGCCAGGACCTACATGTACAAGTATTATAATAAGCATCTGGCTGACCGGTTTAATCTTTGTGATAATACACATTGTCAGGCTTTTAATGGAATAGCTTCAGATACACTAATAGAAAAGGCAGCAAGAGAAACAAAAGGACTGGTGATTCTCGGATCTGACTCGGCTCTGATTATTTCGGCATTTCATTCCAACTGTGGTGGAGAAACTTTACCTTCTGAGGATGTATGGCTTACAAGCCAGCCTTATCTCAGGAAGGTAACTGATCCCTATTGTCTTGCGTCGAGAAATGCAATATGGCAAAAAAAGATGAGCCTTAATGAATGGAAAGATTATCTGAAGAATAATGGGTATTTGGAAAATGAGGGCAATTGGTCATTGTTAAATTTTTCACAATACAACAGGAAGAAAAATTATGTTATTGGAAGCTTATCAATTCCTCTCAGTAAGATTCGTGAAGATTTTAAATTGCGGTCGTCATTTTTCTCAGTAACAATTGAAGATGATTCCGTTTTATTAAAGGGGAGAGGATATGGACATGGTGTAGGTCTTTGCCAGGAGGGAGCTATGGTAATGGCAACAAAAGGGTATAATTATAAACAGATTATAGAATTTTATTATACTGGGGTGCATATTGCAGATATTGGCTCCCCAACCCTTTTGAAGGAGGGCGATTAAAAATTATTTTGATTATTTTTGCCAATTAAGTATAAAAATGTTTGCAATTTTCAGGAAAGAGATAAGCGGGTTTTTCAGCAGCCTTACAGGGTACATTGTCATTATTGTATTCCTGCTGGTTAACAGCCTGTTTATGTGGGTATTTCCGGGTGAATGGAATATTTTCGACAGCGGTTATGCCGGACTCGACACTCTCTTTTTCCTTGCACCATGGGTATTCCTGTTCCTGGTTCCTGCTGTAACCATGAGAATGATAGCAGAGGAAAAGAGGTTGGGTACAATTGAACTTATCTATTCAAAACCTGTAACTGAAAGAGAAATTATCTGGGGCAAATATATGGCTTCAGTAGCGCTTGTTCTTCTCTCTTTATTACCATGCCTGATCTGGTATATTTCCGTTTATTTTCTTGGAGAAACCCTGGGAAACCTCGATAAAGGGGGTACATGGGGAGCATTTATCGGCCTCTTTTTTCTTGCAGCTGTATATGCCTCTGCAGGAATATTTGCCTCGTCACTTACCGATAACCAGGTGATTGCATTTATAATTGCTGTTTTGATCTGTTTTGTGCTTTTTATGGGATTCGATTCAATTGCATATTTGCCGGGGCTTAAGCGGGTAGACGAATTTGTCACAAATCTGGGGATAAACGAACATTATAAATCGTTGAGCAGAGGTGTTATTGATATCAGGGATCTGATTTATTTTGCAGCTATCTCGATAATTTTCAATGAAGCAACCAGGTTAAATATGTTATCCCGTAAATGGAAGCAAAAAAACTGAGTCATGACTGAAAAGACGGATAACGGAAATATCAGAATAAGCAGTTGGATTCAGTTCCTGGTAACCTGTGCGGCTATAATATTGATTTCATCGGCTTTTAAAGCAATACGACTGAGGATAGACCTTACAGAAGACAAACGCTTTACTCTTTCGGAGCCCACCCGTAATGTGCTCAGGGGAATAAAAAACGATATCTACATACAGGTATATCTCGATGGTGAGATGCCTGTACCGTTAAAACGTCTTAGACGGTCAGTTGGAGAGATGCTTGAAGAATTCAGGATTGAGTCTGGAAAACAAATTGATTATGAGTTTATTAATCCTGCTGATACCAGGGATGCCAAACAGCGAGAGGACCAGTATACTACTCTTTATAATAAAGGACTCAATCCTGTCAATATTCAGGCAGGAGATAATGAGGGAGGTTCGACGCAGAAAATGATCTTCCCGGGTATGATAGTAAATTATAATGGTATAGAGGTCCCTGTTAATTTTCTGAAGAACAATCAGTCAGTATCTTACGAGCAGAACATTCTTCATTCAATGGAAAGTCTTGAGTATGAGATGATACAGACTATTGCTACGATAACTTCAGATACTATATATAAAGTTGCATTTCTTGAAGGAGAGGACGAACTGAAGGAACTTGAGGTGGCAGATATTACAATTAATCTTGCAAAATATTTTACTGTTGACAGAGGAACCATTGGAGGCCAACCGGGGATACTCAATAATTATGCAGCTGTTATTGTAGCTGCTCCCGAAAATGAATTCGGCGAATCAGATAAACTTGTACTCGATCAGTATATTATGAATGGAGGGAAGATTCTGTGGCTTTATGAGGAGGTGAAAGTAAATGCCGACAGTCTTGTAAATGGTGAAAGTGTGGGATTATATCATCCACTGAATCTTGAGGATCAGCTTTTCAGATATGGAGTACGGGTAAATCCTGAACTGATCCAGGATATGGAATGCATGGTCGTGCCATTATCAGTTTCAACTGGGGCCGAACAGAAACAGATTGTCCCGGCTCCATTTGCCTATTATCCGTTGCTTTTACCCAATCAGAACCACCCGGTAACTCGCAACATTAATAGGGTCAGGGGATTATTTGTAAACCCCATTGATACGGTTGGCCTTGATCCGGCGATAAAGAAAACCATCCTGTTATCAACTTCCGACATGTCGCGTACCCTTAAACCGCCTCTTGTAATAAGCATGAAGGAAGCATCTCAGGTTCCTGATGAAAAGGATTTTACCAGGAAGAACCTTCCTGTGGCGGTTTTGCTGGAAGGCATTTTCCCTTCAGCATTTAAAAACAGGATGACAGGCAATCTGATTAACGACAAAAATTTCAAACTCATTACAGAAAGCAGGGAAACAAAAATGATAGTAATCTCCGACGGTGATATTATACGTAATGATATTCGCAGAACAGGGACTACGGCATCGCCCTATCCACTAGGACTTGACAGGTATTCAGGACAGATGTTCGGCAACCGTGATTTCATAATTAACTGCATGAACTATCTGGTTGATGATAATGGATTGATGGAGCTCCGGTCGAGAGAAATGAAATTAAGGCTCCTTGATAAAACAAAGGTCAGGGCTGAAAAAACAAAGTGGCAGATTATCAATATAGCGCTACCTGTTTTGCTAGTGATTCTTTCAGGTATTATATACGGATTCTTCAGAAAGAGAAAATACACAATTATCGGCAATGGATAAGGTAACTATCAGGAACCTGATTCTGGCTCTGTTAATTATAATTTTTCTGATATTGGTGTTATTCTTCAGAAGCAGATCACCTTTTGGGAAAAACCAGAGCTCGTTTGCTTCCGAACCAAAAGACAGAATTACAAGGATTGAGTTATCGGAGGGAGGGAAGAGACTTTCTCTTATATCGCGCAATGGAAGCTGGTATATAAACGGTCGGCAGGAAGCCCGCAAAAGCGGAGTGCTATTCCTGATCAGGATACTCAATGAATTGAAGATCAAGTCGCCTGTTTCACCGGAATTATTCAACACTGAGGTAACAGAGAAAGGTATTTTTCCTGTTAAGGTGAGGGTATTTGAGAACAATAAGCTCCTCAAATCATTTCTTGTTTATAAAACCGGTTCGAATATTTATGGCAACATAATGAAGATGAGGGAAAGAGGAAAGCCCTTTATTGTAAGTGTTCCGGGTTATGAAGGAGATATAGGTTCAGGTTTTATTATTAATGAACTCTACTGGCAACCCTACACAATCTTTAATCTTCTTCCATCTGAAATATCATCGGTAACACTTGAAAATTTTGCTGATCCGTCTGCATCTTTTTTCATCAGGCACACAAATGGTTCTTTTATTATTTCTGACCTTAAGGAAGATTTGTCGGGATGGGATACTGCAAGAGTGAGGCGTTATATCTCATATTTTACATGGATCCCCTTTGAAAAATATGCCCTTAGCTTAGATGAAAAGAACAAAAAAAGGATTGAGGGTGAAAGCCCGCTTTTCAGGATCAGAGTGACAAAAACAGAAGGAGGGGAGAAGGTTATTACCTTATGGGGAATGTTGAACAGCGAAGGGCAGATTACAGACACTGACAGGATGTGGGCAAAAACTGGTAATAGTGAAGATATCTTTATTGTAAGATATTTTGATATAGACCCTATTCTGAAGAAGAGGTCATATTTCTTTCCGGAATAATTTTTATTTGAGAGAATATTTTTTTTTTGTAATATTGATAATTGAGAATTGAGCAGGTTAATTGTCTCAATACTCTCATCCTTAGTAATATGGATAAATTTTAAAATAAGAAATTCAACTTAAACCTATATCATTATGAAATTTGTAGTGTCCAGCACTGAACTTCTTGGTCATTTGCAGGCAATCAGCAGAGTTATCAGCTCCAAGAATACTCTTCCGATCCTAGATAACTTTCTTTTTAATCTGAGTGGAAATGATCTTGAAATTACTGCATCAGACCTTGAATCAACTCTGATAACCAGAATGAAACTTGAAAACACGCAGGGAGATGGGATGATTGCACTTCCTGCGAGGATATTGCTAGACACTCTGAAAGAGTTCTCAGCACAGCCACTGACATTCGATATTAATTCCGATACCTTGGCTGTAGTAATCAGTTCCGAGAACGGTAAATTTAATGTTGTAGGACAGAATGGGATAGATTTTCCGGCTTTGCCTGCTATTAAAAAAGATAAGAAGTTCACCTTCTCTATCAATGCCGATGTTATGCTTGCTGGGATAACCAAAACTCTCTTTGCAACTGCCGATGATGAGCTTCGCCCTGTAATGGGAGGAATTTTCGTTGAAGCATCGACTGACAGCATAACTTTTGTTGCATCTGATGCTCATAAACTTGTGAGATACAAGAGGACTGATGCTCATGCAGATGATAATGCTTCATTCATTTTGCCTAAGAAGCCTGCATCGCTGCTTAAAAATATTCTTCCGCGCGAGGAGGGGCCATTTACAGTTGAGTTCGACGATAAGAATGCATTTTTTAATCTTAATGACTATAAAGTTGTTTGCAGGCTTGTTGAGGGTAATTATCCGAATTATAACTCAGTAATACCAAAAAATAATCCCAGAAAAATTTCGATCGACAGGGTTGAGTTTTATAATACTCTAAAAAGAGTATCTGTTTTCTCGAACCAGGCCAGTAATCTAGTTAAGCTTCAACTCAAAGGAAACCAGGTGATGGTTTCTGCTCAGGATATCGACTTCTCGATCTCTGCTTATGAAAGGATAAAATGCCAGTACGAAGGTGAAGAGATTGAGATTGGATTTAAGTCAGTCTTTCTGCTTGAGATACTTGCAAACATAGCATCCCAGGATGTAATGATAGAACTTGCTGATCCGACGCGTGCAGGATTGTTCCTTCCTCTTGAAAATGAGAATGAGTCAGAAGATCTTCTGATGCTTCTCATGCCAATGATGATAAATGCCTGATAATTGGAACTAAAGCTTAAACGCCCCATTGTATTCCTTGATCTCGAAACCACGGGCATAAATGTTTCAACAGACCGGATTGTTGAAATTTCGCTGCTGAAGATCTCTCCGAACGGAAAGGAGCAATGGATGACTACAAGAGT
>Ga0066601_10000756_pt1 | contig 12291 bp, 7 predicted proteins | sample Medcelwee11metaG_FD_59487 | JGI IMG/M metagenome (GOLD analysis project Ga0066601, IMG submission 59487) | Freshwater pond sediment microbial communities from the University of Edinburgh, under environmental carbon perturbations - Medium... | ecosystem: Environmental > Aquatic > Freshwater >... | reverse complement strand
CGATAGTATCGCTATAAATGGGGCGTGTCTGACGGTGACGGAAGTGGCTTGGGGCGGGTTTTCTGTGGAGTTATCGCATGAGAGCCAGAAGATATTGGCTACTGAAAATCTGCGGGGCAAAGTGCATATGGAGCCTGCGATGCAGATGGGGGATAGGTTTGAGGGGCATGTGGTGCAGGGGCATGTGGATTGTGTCGGCGAGATAGTGCGGATAGATAGAAGCTCGAAGGCGTATGACTACTACATCAAAGTGCCTGAGAAGTTTTTGCCGCTTTTGCCGCCTAAGGGGTCGGTGACGATAGACGGGGTGAGCTTGACTATTAATGAGCCACTCGAAGACGGGTTTCGTCTGACTATCATTCCGCATACGCTTCAGACTACGCTTTTTGGAGATTATAAGGTCGGCAGAAAGGTCAATGTAGAGACCGATATGTTTGCTAGATACCTAGCCCATATGTTCAGCGGTAAAAAATCGCTCTCATGGGATGATGTGGACAAAATGCAGGCGCTTTATTAGATGTTGACCCCAAAAGCTGCGGCGTTAAAATACGAAAAAGAGGGCGATAGAGTCCCCGTCGTAGTCGCCAAAGGTAAAGGGATAATAGCCGAGAAAATAATAGCAAAGGCTTCGGAGGTGGGCGTGCCGCTTTTCAAAAATGAGCTTTTGGCGGATTCGCTACTTAATGTGGAGATAGACAGGGCAATACCGCCAGCTCTTTATAAGGCGGTAGTTGAGGTGTTTGTTTGGCTTGCCAAAAATGAGGACGGGGCACGATCGAGAAAATCAATCTCTTAATGAAAAAACTATTTAGTCGCATGGGGGACTTTTGGGGTGGGGCTGCGGCGATGCTTGTGGCATTGCCGTCCGCTATCGCTTTTGGAGTTACCGTGTACGCTCCTTTGGGCGGCTCATATGCGGCAATGGGGGCGATAGCCGGAATAATCGGGGTTGTCGTAATAGGTATCGTAGCCGCGCTTTTGGGCGGTACGACCCGTCTTATATCTGCTCCCTGCGCTCCTGCCGCCGCCGTTTTGTCGGCATTTGTTATTGAATATACGGCGATAGGCGTAGGCGCCGATATGATTTTGTTGATGGTCGTAATGCTAGGGTTGTTGGCCGGGATAATGCAACTTGTGTTCGGCATTATCGGACTCGGTAGGCTTATTAAGTATATGCCGTACCCTGTTGTCAGCGGCTATCTAAGCGGTGTCGGTCTTTATATCATAGCCTCTCAGGCTCCAAAGTTTTTAGGGGCGCCAAAAGAGTCGCATTTTTGGGACAGTGTCGCTTCGCCGCTTCTTTGGCATTGGCAGAGTATTGCGGTTGGTGTAGTTACGGTGATTGCGATGCTTTTTGCGCCTAGATTTGTGAAGTCTGTACCTGCCGTTATCATAGGACTTCTGTGCGGTACGGCGGCATATTTTTGTATAGCGTTTTTTGACGCGTCTATGCTGAATGTTAGCAATAATCCTTTTATCGTCGGCTCACTTGGAAGCGGAGGTTTGACGGACGGATTTGTAGAGAGGGCTTATGCTTTGAAAGGTTTTGGGCTTGACAAGCTCGTGCTTTTGCTTATGCCCGCTTTGACGCTTGCCGTGCTTTTGTCTATCGATACGCTGAAGACCTGCGTCGTCTTGGATGCGCTTACACGCACCAACCACAACTCAAACAAAGAGCTTATAGCGCAAGGAACGGCGAATATATCTTCGGCGATTACGGGCGGTATGCCGGGAGCAGGTACGATGGGCGCTACGCTTGTGAACATATCAAGCGGCGCAACTAGCAGACTCTCCGGCGTGTTTGAAGGGGTTTTGGCTCTTGCGGCGTTCGTGCTTTTGGGTTCACTCATAGCGTGGGTGCCGATAGCTTCGCTTGCGGCGATACTCATCGTTATCGGCGTAAGGATGATTGACCGTCACAGCTTTAGCTTTTTAAGATCTCGCTCTACTATTCTTGATTTTGTCGTTATCGCATCGGTTGTTACCACGGCTCTTACGGTGAGCCTCATTATGGCATCCGCCGTTGGCGTAGTGCTTGCTATATTTTTGTTTATTAGAGAACAGATTAGTACGACCATTTTGCACTCAAGACTCAACGGCAATGAGGTGTTTTCAAAGCAGGTTCGTATTCAAGATGAAGTCGATATTTTGCAAGAAAGAGGCAGCTGTTCGGTGGCTTACGAGCTGCAAGGCAGTCTATTTTTCGGTACCGCAAACCAGTTGTATTCGATACTTGAGAGTGATTTGAAAAGCAAAACATATATTATTCTGGATATGAAACGGGTACAGTCTGTCGACCTTACCGCCGCACATATACTGCTTCAAATAAAAGATATTCTGCATGATAAGGGCGGCTTTTTGATACTTAGCCATATTCCTGTCCAATTGCCTACGGGGCAAGATATGGAGGAGTACTTCAACCAAGTCGGTCTCATAAGGCATCATAGTCCAGTTAAGGTCTTTGCGGATATTGACGATGCGATAGAGTGGGTTGAAAATGAGATTATAAGCTTAGCGACTCTAGAGCCAAAAGATGAAGATATGCTGGAGCTTGCCGAATTTGAGCTATTTGAAGGGCGACACGAAGACACTCTGGTGGATATTAAAGCGCAAATGCGTGAGCGAAGCTATAAGGCGGGAGAGACGATATTTACGACGGGCGATAGCGAGAGAGACCTGTTTTTGATACGACGAGGCTCGGTGAGGATTATGCTGAGGCTAAAAGAGGGGCAGAGTTTCCATCTTCGTAGTATGGGTAAGGGAAATTTCTTCGGTGAGTTCGGATTTTTGGACGGAGGTACGAGGTACGCCGACGCCGTCGCTGACACGGATGTGGAGTTGTATGCGCTACCGAGAGAGTCTTTTGACGAATTTTCAAAACATCACAAAACGGCGGCTCTTATGTTCGTAGAGGGTCTTGCGGCTATCCTTGTAAACAGGCTTCGTATCACAAGTACGGAGCTTGGCGCTCACGATATATAAAATCAAATTTTGACGCTAAGTTCCGCAATTTTATTTTCCAGGATCTCGACTCTATCTTCTAAATTTTTTACCTTCTTTTTGAGCACGGAGACGGAGTCGTCTTTGTGTTTTGTGGATTCTATGACTTCGCAAAGCGTGTTTACAAAATCAGTATAACTTGCCGGCTTTTTCAAAAATGCGTTTGCACCGTGGGTAGAGTCTTTGGCGGCATAATCCGAAAAGTCGTAGGCTGAGACTATAATCACAGGTATCTCAGGCTCTATTTTTCTTATTAGCGCCATCATGTCATGCCCCTCCATTACGGGCATTACGATGTCGGTAATGACAATATCCTGCCTGTGCCTCGTGAACAACTCCAATCCCTCTTTACCGTTTTTTGCCGTCTCCACGGATAGAAAAAATTTTTTCAAAAATTCGGCCGTCTCTTCTCTTATCGCCTTTTCATCTTCTACATAAAGCGCACTCATATCTTTTGCCAGTTCTTTTAGCTTATTGGCTTGTTCCATCTTTTATTCCTTAAAAAATTATTCTTTCGTATTTTTGTTTTAGCGCCGTAAAGTACTGCTCCACGCTTTCAAATTTTCTCTCATCAAGCACCACGGGTTTTAGGCAAGAGTGTATCGTTTCGTTTTCGGCGTGGTTGAGCTTGGCTATATGAGACATTACATCCAGCGAGCCTATTAGCCCTGAGAGTATTTTGGTATCCAACGGACGGCAAATAAGTACATAAAAATTTTTGTCAAAATTTGCCACAAACGGTTTTTTGTCTAATTTTAGATGTTCAATATTTTCCAAAAGCTCGTTTGCCGCCGCTTTTTCTACTTCCAGTCCTTTTTCCTTACCGTGCCATGCAATGATATGTTCAAGGTTTTCTATATAAAAGATTACGGTGCCAAACTCGCCGCCTCTTTTTGTAAGCTCGCCCGCCACTTCTATTAACGCCTCTTTATTCGGTAGTCCCGTAAACGGATTTGTATGCAGTTTTTTTGAGAGCACCTCTATATCTTTTTCTATTTGCGTGATGTCGGTGAGCGTCAGTAGATATTTCGTGTTTGTCTCAAGCGCCGTATGTCTAATCAAAAACATACGGGGAAGTTTATCACTCGCCTCGTCTATTATGATAGCTTTGTGCAGCTCAAACGGATTTTTCTCAAGACACTCTATAATATCGCCTTTACATCCGAACCTTCCGTCTATTCTGGAGCTTATGTCTGAGAGAGCCACTTCGCCATCATTCTCGATGCCAAATAGCAATTTAAACGCCCTATTCATCGAAACTATCTTCTGGTTTTCAATAACCGCTATCTGGTTGTCCATAAAGTCGATGATTTTCTCCGTCTCTTTGGCTTTTAAAACCAGCTCTTTTTCTAATCTTTTGTTTTGGGCGGCTAGGTGTATCGATTTTGCTACATTATAAAGAAGTATCAAAAAAGGCTTATTGGAGATAGGCTTCATAACAAACTTATCTACCCCGATGTTGATAAGCTCCATTAGTTTTTCGGTCTCATTGTATGCCGATGTGACGATGACTACCTGCTCTTCGTTTATCTCTTTTATCGCTTTTGACATCTGCATGCCATCCATGTGTGGCATCATAATATCGGTAATGACGATGTCGTATTTGCCCTGCTTGTATAGCTCCAATCCTTCGGCTCCGTCTTTTGCGGTAACTATGGAAGGAAAAAACTTTTGCAAAAAGATGACTATCTGCGCTTTTACCGCTTCGTCATCCTCGACATATAATACTTGTAGCTCGTGTGCATACTCTTTGAGTGCAAAAATATTTATATCCATTAATCTCCGCCTTGTTGTAATGGTATTTCGATGCAAAAAAGAGCGCCGTTTTGCGTATTACGGACGCTTAACTCTCCGGCGTGGTGTTTTTCTATGATGATTTTCGCCATATAAAGACCGAGTCCAGTGCCTGATTTTTCGTTTTTGGTCGTAAAGTACGGATTAAAGACTTTATCGATTATCGACTCCTCTATTCCGCCCGCATTGTCCTCTATCTCTATTCGTAGACTCGCCCCCTCTTTTAGCGTCCTTACCGTAACTATCGGATTTTTGATATTTCTCTCTACGAGCACATCTTTTGCATTGTTTAGGATGCTAATGAGCGATTGCAAGAGTTCGCCGAAGTGTATCTCTAGGGCAACCCTCTCTTTGCCCTCTTCAAACGATATTTGAATGCCGTTATTCTCGTACGATTTTGCAATCATCTTGATGGATTTTTGGACGAGGTCTGAAGCTGAGGCGAGCTCTTTTTTGATGTTTGGTTTAAAAAAGCTTCTAAAGTCATCTATCGTTTTAGAGAGATACTGCACCTGCTCTGTTATCCCTTTTAGGTGGGAGTTGAATGTCTCTTTGTTGATGTCATCTATTTCTACATCGAGAAGCATATTGTTCACGCTCATGCCGATGGCGGTGATAGGCTGTCTCCACTGGTGTGCTATCATGCTTATCATTTCGCCCATTGCCGCAAATCTCGACTGGACTATGAGAAGCTCCTCTTTTTTCTTTAGCTCCTCTTCGGCATTTTTTCGATTTTGTATGTCATAAATTGCCCCTATATATCCGACATATTCACCCTCTTTTGAATATAGCGGCTTGCCGTTGTCGCATACCCATCTGTACTTTCCGTCTCTATGCAGAAGTCTATACTCCATGCTCCACGGCTCCTCCTTCCCAAGAGCCTCCATATAAGAGTTATAGCACAACTGTGCGTCATCAGGATGAATAGTCTCTACCCATCCGTCGCCAAGTTGCGTCTCTGTTGCCGTTCCGGTAAAGTCAAACCACGCCTTGTTAAGATACTCACACCCACCGTCTATGCCGTTTTTCCACATCGGAAGAGGCATATTGTCTAGCAGCCAGAGGCAGCTCTCTTTTTCGCTCTTTAAACCGTTTGTATACTCTTTTTGACGGCTTATGTTTCTGCCTACCAGATACGCTTTTTGACCGTCGCTTGAACGCGATATTCTCCATGAGTGCCAAGCGTATTTGCCCTCGTTGTTAAAAAATCTATTTTCAAAATCAACCGTTCTTCCGCCTTCAAATACTTTTTGTATTTCAGCCCCCATCTCCTCTCTATCGTCTTGAAAGATACCGTCCAAAAAAAGCGTGTCGTCAAGCACCTCGAAAGGCCAAGTGTGTAAAAACGCTTCGTTATAGCCGACTATCCTGCCATCTTTTGAGACCATTACTATTTTGTCGAGAGAGGCGTTGAAGAAGTTTGCCATCTCTTCCTTGTCTATATTTTGTTTTTCCAAATAAGCTTTCAATTTGACATTGTTTTTGAGGGTTAGGTAGAAGATGATAAAGGCGCTAGCGGCTATAAAAAATATGGATTTGGCTGTTTCGTAATGCCTATAGTGCGCAAGTTCGGCGACAAAATTGCCTAGTATCGACTCCGTCGCATATATCCACACCATCGCAATCGCAAAATAAAAAACCGATATAAAAATCGGATATTTATATATGCCGCACTCCGAGCAACTCAGCAGCTTTGATAATTTTTTACCCATTTCCGCCATCTCTAAATAAAAAATGTTGATTTAGCTTTAGACTATCTCTTTTTGGCTTATTTTATGGCACTATTGATTTAGAAAATATTGGGGGCGCAATTTATGGATTATTATATTTCAAGACTCAAGGAACTCGGTAGCGAATGCAGTGTTTTATATGCTGAAGATGAGGTTGGGATACGCAATGAAATGCGGATTTTTTTGGAAAAATTTTTTGGGGTTGTGGATTGTGCGTCTGACGGAGTTGAGGGGTTGGAGCTTTATAAAAAAGACGCATACGACATAGTGATTACTGATATATCGATGCCGCATATGGACGGCATAGAGATGTCAAAAAATATAAAAGAGCTAAATAGAGACCAGATAATCATCGTAGTAACGGCATATACGAACGATGACTATTTTAAAGAACTGATAAGCGTAGGTATAAGCTCTTTTATTCTAAAACCTGCACAAAATGAGCAGATAATACACACTCTTTACGACGCCGCTCTTCGCATCAAAGAGAGCAAGGAGAATAGAAGATATAGAAGCAGTCTTGAAAACATAATAGAAGAACGGACGCAGGAGCTTGTAAGACTGTATACGACCGATGAGCTGACGGGGCTTGCCAATTATCAAAAGCTTAGAAATGACCTACAAAATGAAAAACCCTCAAGCCTTCTTCTTTTTAATATCGATAACTTTGAGATGATAAACAACTCCTTTGGGGTAGAAGTCGGCGACTTGGTGCTCAAAGAGAGCGCTAGATTGTTGCGGTTTTGCCTAAAAGACGAGGATGAGGCTTTGTATCGTATTCACGGTGATGAGTACGTTTTTGTGCTAGATGGAGCGGATAAGGCAAAAGCTTATGACAAAGCGGTTGAGATAAGAGCTTTTTTCTCGCAAAACAAAATTTCCGTAGGTGAATCACATATAGAAGTAAGCTTTACTATCGGTATTGATGAGGGAAAAGGGGTGGATTTGCTCAAAAACGCAAAAATAGCGATAAGGGAGATAAGGGCGCTAGGAAAAGACAGAGTTCAGTTTTATAACGAAAATTCAAACTATTTGGCGGATCAAAAAGAGACTAGATTTTGGATAGAGCGTTCAAGGGAAGCTATCAAAAAAGATCTCTTCGCGCCTTACTTCCAGCCTATTTTTGACAATGCTACGGGCAAAATCATCAAATACGAGTGCCTAGCAAGAATGCTGGGAGGGAGCGATGTCGTTTTGCCGGCAAAATTTATAGAACCGGCAAAAATATCCGGATTGTTGCCAGGCATTACCCGCTTGATGGTGGATAAGAGCTTTGCGTATTTTGCTAAAGAAGAGGGTAAATTTTCTATAAATATTGGAAATTACGACATTAGAGAGGGGTATCTGCTTGCGTTTTTAAAGCAAAAAATCGAAAAATACGGCATAGACCCGACCCGCGTTACGCTCGAGGTGTTAGAGACTATTAGCGTACAGGACGCCAAAGAGTGCATGGAGCAGCTAAGAGAGCTAAAAAATATCGGCTTTTCGCTTGCCATAGACGACTTCGGCACCGAAAATTCAAACTTTAGCAGACTTCTTGATATGGAGGTGGAGTACATCAAAATAGACGGAAGTTTTATAAAGCATCTTGATACCGACGAAAACTCCAAAAAAATTACCGCCTCCATCGTGGCCTTTGCCAAGAGTATAGGCGCCAAGGTCATAGCGGAATTTGTGCATAACGAGGCGGTGTTTGAGGCGGTCAAAAGCTATGGCATTGAGTACTCGCAAGGGTTTTATATAGGTAAGCCCAACTCTACTATTGAAATTCTTCGATGAAAAAATTGTTTTTTGTCAGGTTCGGAGGGTTTTTGATATTGGCCGCCACATGGTTGTCGATATGTATCTATTTTATTATGGAGCATCGCCATCACTCTTCGATAAATGAAAAAGTACAGCTCGATGGATTGTCGGCTAGTTACCGTTTTGCATACAGAAATTTTGAAAACTCTTACAAAATGTTTTTTAGCAATGTTATAGATAGCAAAGATATAAAGCAGCTTGTTAAGGAAGCTTGGGAAAATGAGCCGCAAAGAGACGCTCTTCGTGCCAGGCTATACAACATGCTGCAACCCCAGTTTGAAGCTTTGCAAAAAGTAGGTTTCGGTAATGTCGCCTTTACATTTCCGGATGGTACCGTGTTTTTGAGAATGAATAGCTCCGAGTTTTACGGAGACCGTATTAGCGAAAAACGACCGCTGGTGGAGATGGTCAAAAATGAAAAAGTCTACAAATCCGGATTTGAGGTCGGCAAACTTGTCGCCGGTTTTACTTTTTGTGATCCGCTTATGGATGGGGGCGATTTTGCCGGCGTAGTGTTTGCCAGCATATCGGCAAAAAGTTTTGCACAGACTATGAGTTCCGATTTTCATGGAAATTTTGGATTTATAATCAATAAAGAGGTACTAAACGCCGTAATGTTAGAAGAGCCGAAAAGTCATTATCCGGAAAGCTACATGTCGGATAAATTCTTTAGGGACGGTAATTTCGAGGCAAGCGAGGTTATGGAAAAGTTTTCGAAAAAAATAAGAGAGCAGGTGCGTTTTGAAAATCTGTTGGAGTATAGCCTGCGCACATTTCACCTCAAAATGGACGGCGAGCCTGTATCAATCTCTTTGATTCCGATTAAGATGAGCAGCGGCAAATTCGGAGCCTATTTTGCGTATTACGGTGCCGACAAACATCACGCTGCGATGAGAAACGAGCTGTTTGTAAAGCTATTTATCGTCTCTTCGCTTTTTGCGCTTCTTCTTGTGGGCGCATATAGAAGACAAAAAGTAGATGAGCAGCTTGTAGCAAAAAGCAAACAGATGCAAGCCATTATGAACAGCGCTCCGAGTATGATTTTTATTAAAGACGAAAGACACCGTTGGATATTTGCAAACAAGCCTTTTTGCGATTTTTTGGGCGCAGAATGTGAGCAAATATACGGCAAAAGCGACCCCGACTTCATGCCATTAGATGAAGCCAGAAGAATATGGGCGGACGATGACACGGTAATGGCCGGCAAAAAAATTCTTGACTATGAAGAGAGCGTTACGGGCGGTAGCAAAACGGCAACGATTTTATCGACCAGCAAACAGCCCTTTGTGCTTGAAAACGGCAAGGTTGGGGTACTTGGTGTAGCGACGGACATTACGGATAAATATGAGGCTAAGCATACCGCCGCACTTTTGAAGAAGTTTTTTGAAAATACCGATGAGGGAATGATAATAACCGACGGCAGAGGCATAGTGCTCTCGGTAAATCCTGCGTTCAAAAAGATTACGGGGTATGACGGGGCAGAGGATGTGATAGGAAAGCTTATTAGTGTTTTTGATACACGCTTACAGAATATAGAGTTTTACGAAAAACTATGGGATGAGTTGGCAAACGGCGGACGATGGAAAGGGGAGATACACAGTAAGCGCAAAAACGGTGAAGCATACCAGCAGATGATGTCTATCGTGGCTCTTTACGATAATAGCGGCAATGTAGAAAATTTTATAGCGACTTTTGCGGATATTACGAAATTGAAAAGCGACGAGGAGACGATAAAAAGACAATCGGAGCTTTTGGTATCCCAAGCCCGTTACGCCGCAATGGGTGAGATGATAAGTATGATAGCCCATCAGTGGAGACAGCCTATCACCGCTATCGGCATGAGTGCGAACAATATGCTTTTGGATATTGATCTGGATAGCGTAGACAATACCGCCTTTCGCTCGCATCTGCACTCTATCGACGAACAGGTGCGGTTTTTGTCGCATACTATAGATGATTTTAGAAATTTCTTTAAACCAAAAGCAAATATGTCGGTCGTGCCTGTATCAAATATCGTATGTGATGCGCTAAAAATAATAGGCAAAACTCTGGAAAACAATAGCATAGGGTTGACAACAAACGCTTCGTGCGGCAACTCTCTTGATTTTGTCGAGGTGGAGGTACATGAGGGCGAGCTGGTGCAGGCGTTGCTTGTGTTTTTGGGTAACGCAAAAGACGCTCTGCTTGAAAAAAATATTGAAAATCCAGCCATATCTATCAGCTGGGCAATATCCGAGGATGGCGAATTTGTCGAAATAGCAGTCTGCGACAATGCGGGCGGTGTGCCGCAGGAGCTTAGGGATAAGATATTTGAGCCCTACTTTACGACCAAATCGGCAAAAAACGGTACGGGGCTTGGGCTGTATATCGCAAAAACAATAGTAGAAAAGCATCAGGGCGGCAGTGTCGGAGTCAGAAATGACGAGAACGGAGCTTGTTTTTGGATAAGACTGCCGATTAGGAGGCAATAAGTGAAAAGCGTATTTATGGCTACTTTGTATTTTTTGGTCGGGTTGTCATTCTCGTTTTTTGTTTTTTACGGATTAAAATCCCCGTATGTTCCGATGATAATGTTGCTTCCGGTTTTTATAACCGCCAGTCTATTTGGCTCTAAACACGCCTTTGTTGTAGCCTTTGCGTCGGCCTTAGCGATTGATTTTTTCTTTTGCGAACCGCTTAACTCTTTTGGACTCATAGAGGGCGACTCTTTTATTCGGGTAGTTACATATTTGGTGTTAGCGGTCGCTTCTATCGTCTTTATCGCCAAAAAAAGAGTGGTTGATGACGCCGTATTGGAGAGCGAAAAACACTTTCGCCAGTTAGCGGATAATGCCCCCGTGCTTATTTGGATGGCGGGTACCGACAAGCGTTGCTACTACTTTAATAACGCTTGGCTTGAATTTACCGGACGCACTATGGAGCAAGAGGAGGGCGATGGTTGGGCTGAAGGTGTATATTCGGATGATTTGCAAAGGTGTATCACCGTATATATTAGTTCTTTTAATGCCAGAAAACCATTCAGCATGGAGTATCGTCTCCGTTATAACGACGGGAGTTATCACTGGATTTTGGATAACGGAGCGCCTAGATTTGATGAGAAAGGAACTTTTATAGGCTATATCGGAAGCTGCACAGATATAACCGAGATAAAAGAGTTTGCCCAGCGTATACAGATGGAGCAAGATGCAAAGCAAAAAACGGAGGAGATGCTTAAGATAGCAATCGATGCAGAAGACGAACAGCAGGCACTAAATGAAGAGCTTGAGGCGACAAACGAAGAGCTTGAATCCAGTTTGATAGCCTTGGAGGTTGAACGAAATAAAATACAGCAGATAGTTGACGAGTTGCCCAATATTATTATAGTCAAAGACAAAGAGTTTCGGTATATATTTATAAATAAAGCTTTATGTAATTTTTTAAATAAATCGGAAGAGGAGATATACGGGAAAACGGTCTTTGACTTTTTATCGCCACAGGAGGCTCAGCAAATCTGGGATAACGAAAAAGCGATACTTGAAAACAATGAAGCGCAGACTATAGAAGAGACGATTATGGACATTGGCGGTAAGAGTAGGACATTGCTCAGCGCTAAAAAGCCGATAATGACCGAAGATGGCGAGATGGGGCTTTTTGTGGTTATCACGGATATTACGGAACGAAAAGCTATGGAGATGGCTTTGCAAGAGAGCGAAGAGAGATTTCGCACTATGTTTGAAAACTCTTATGACGCCCTTATGCTGTCCGATGAGCACGGCTTTATTGACTGCAACCAGCGCGCTTTGGAGCTTTTTGACATACCTGATAAAACCGAATTTATCACATATAACCCCGCCGACCTATCGCCGACTTTTCAGCCTAACGGCGAGGAGTCTTTGGCGTTTGCGACCAAGCAAATCAGTATAGCGATGGAAAAAGGCAACAATCACTTCGAATGGTTGAGTAGGCGCAAAAACGGCGAGGTTTT
>Ga0066601_10000754_pt1 | contig 12294 bp, 12 predicted proteins | sample Medcelwee11metaG_FD_59487 | JGI IMG/M metagenome (GOLD analysis project Ga0066601, IMG submission 59487) | Freshwater pond sediment microbial communities from the University of Edinburgh, under environmental carbon perturbations - Medium... | ecosystem: Environmental > Aquatic > Freshwater >... | reverse complement strand
TGGACAATTTTATCGATCCGGAAAATCTCTATCCAACTATTGTTACGACTAGCAAACTTCTCACAACTGGCGTGGACGCACAAACTTGCAAAAACATTGTCTTAGATTCTAATATAAGATCAATGACGGAATTCAAACAAATTATTGGACGAGGAACACGCATCAGGGAAGATTATGGCAAAACACATTTCACCATTTTGGATTTCCGAAAAGTGACGGAACTATTTGCTGATGCTGATTTTGACGGACCGCCAGAGCAAATCAAGGAAATTAAATTAGGCGAAGATATTGTTAGCTATACTGATGATGTAGAGATTGGCGCTGATTTAATTAAAGATGAAGGTATGAAATATGGCGAGGAGATAAAACCAAAAATTATTGAAGCGGGAGAAATTGAAAAAGAAAAAACAGAAAAAATCTATGTGGACGGCGTGCCAGTGGAGGTCGCCTATAAACGGGTGCAGTATTTGGATACGGATGGAAAACTGATCACCGAATCACTAAAAGACTACTCTAAGAAACAAATTCTTAAGGAATTTTCTTCACTGGATGATTTTATTGGGAAGTGGGACAAGGCTAAGCAGAAGTATTGCATAATTGAAGAATTGGAAAAGCAAGGGGTGATGTTTTCCGAATTGCAAAAAACCATTGGACAAGAATTGGATCCGTTTGATTTGATTTTGCATGTAGCTTTTGGTAAACAAAAATTAATGACAAGAAAAGAACGAGCGGAGAAGGTAAGGAAGAGTAACTATTTGAAAAAATATGGCGAGGCAGGGAAAAATGTTTTGGAATCACTACTTTCTAAATATGCAGATGAAGGTTTGAAACATATTGAAGATATTTCTATTTTGACTATTTCGCCTTTTGCACAACTTGGCTCACCAATAGAGCTAGTGGAAGTTTTTGGCGGGAGGAAAGAATATGTGATGGCGGTGCAGGGGTTGGAGAAAGAGATTTATGCTTAGTTTAAATAATAATCTAAAATTATGGCTGATCAGATAGAAACATTTTCCACTTCCAGAGAGACGATGGAAATATCTCCTATTGTTTTGCGACGCAATAATATAACCAGATTGATTTTTGAACCGATTTGGGTTGACGCATCAGTATCGGAGCATCCTTTAAGGGGAGGTTTTAGATTTCAGAGAAAGGGGCCAAATGAAACATGGCAAGATTTTGATTCAAAATCTCTCAGTGCTTTACATAAAAATGAAGAGTATAAACTCAATCTTGAACCAGAAGAAATTTGCGAACTTCTATTAAGATGGGACGAAATCAATGAAACTTTAAAAAAATGTGGTCATGCTTTCGGTGAACGAACAATACTGTTAAATAAGAAAAATGCAGGGGGTATATTTTTGCAAATTGGTCAGGTAAAAAACAGGGATTGGGTTATCGAACAGCTTAAAAAGCTAGAAAATGAAAATTTTGAAAATCTTGGCTCTGCAATAGGCCGAGCGAGATTGGAAAATGTAGTAGAGGAATTTGAAACAAATATTAATAATGGGGATGAGAAATTTTGGCAACAATTTTTTGAAAAATATTCCTGGATATTGCAACAAGTTTTTGCTTTTCCAGTTGTGTATTTAAATGGAGAAACTTATTTAGGTGGTAAAAATTCAAAAGGTAGGCAAGGATCAGGCGGATCGGCTACTGATTTTCTGCTTAAAAATGGATCAAACGGAAGCTTTGCTGTTATTGAAATAAAAACACCAGGGTGCAATTTGGTTGGTTCGTGCTATAGAGGGAAAGAAGGTTCTGCGGAAAAAAATGAAATTTATGGAATGAATGGGGATTTAACTGGTGGCGTGGTTCAAATGGAGAATCAGATATATATTGCAAGTAAATATTTTAAAGACATAATCGGAGATGATCACAATGGTTTGAGTCAATTAAATCCAGCTGGCGTATTAATTGCGGGTAATTATTCTAGAATGAATCTTGCGCAACAAAAATCATTTGATTTATTTCGTAAGTCATTAGGAAAAAATCAAATATATACATTCGATGAGGTTCTACTGAAATTAAAATTATTAAAAAGCGTCTATGAAAATTAATTTAAATAATGTTAATATTAATTTATGTCAAACCTAACAGGAATAATTAAATCGATACAAAATATTATGCGCGAGGATCGCGGGGTCGATGGAGACGCGCAACGATTGTCGCAAATTGCTTGGATGCTGTTTTTGAAAATTTTTGATGAACAGGAGAGCGAAACAGAACTTTTGAATCCGAAATACAAATCACCAATTCCAGAAAAATTGCGTTGGCGCAATTGGGCAAAAGATTCAGAAGGCGTGACAGGAGATTCACTTTTAAAGTTGATCAATGAGGATCTTTTTCCTACACTCAAGAATCTTAAGGCTGATGCCAAAAAAAATCCCGAAGGACATATTGTGAAATCCGTTTTTGAAGATACTTTCAATTATATGAAAAGCGGGACATTGATTCGAAAGGTGATCAACAAACTTAACGATATGAATTTTAACCGCAAAACTGATCGAGATGAATTTGGTGATATCTATGAAACATTACTTTTGAGTTTGCAAAGCGCGGGAAATGCTGGTGAATTCTATACCCCAAGGGCACTGACACAATTTATTGTAGAAATGGTTAATCCAAAATTAGGCCAGACAATCTGCGATCCAGCTTGCGGAACAGGCGGATTTTTGACTTCCGTCATTGAACATATTAGAAAAAACGAAGTTCACACTGCCGAGGATGAGGCGGTCATTAAAAAAACTATAACTGGAACAGAATTAAAGCCATTGCCACATATGCTCTGTATCACTAATATGCTTTTGCATGGCATCAAAGCACCGACTAATATTTTGCATGGTGATTCATTGGCGCGACCAATCAAAGATATTTCTCCTGCGGAACGCGTGGATGTAATTGTTACTAATCCTCCATTTGGAGGTTCGGTACAAGAGGGGATTTTGGCTAATTTCCCTTCTGGTCTTCGCACCAAGGAAACGGCTGATTTATTTTTGGTTTTGTTTATGAAATTTTTGAAACCAAACGGTCAAGCGGGAATTGTTTTGCCAGACGGATCACTTACTGGCGATGGAGTGAAAGCGAGAATTCGTGAAAAGTGGCTCACAGAATGCAATTTACACACGATTATTCGTTTGCCAAATTCTGTTTTTGCACCGTATGCAACTGTGGCTACCAATTTGTTATTTTTCAAAAAAGGCACACCTACCAAGGAAGTTTGGTTTTATGAACATCGCTTGCCAGAAGGACAGAAGTCTTATTCCAAAACAAAACACATTCGACTTTCTGAATTTGATCCAATTAAAAAATGGTGGAAAAAACGCACAGAAAATGAGTTGGCATGGAAAGTTTCTATTAAAGAAATCGAAAAGCGTGGCTGGGATTTAGATATTAAAAATCCAACTAAAAAAGAAGAAGAATTAGAACATTCCAGCGAGGAACTTCTTGAAATGTTGGAAACTTCTTTTTCTGAAAGTAAGAAAATTTTAACTGAGTTGAAAAAAGAATTATGACAGAAACTCAAACAAAGAAAATAGGCGACGTTTGCGATGTTGTTAAAGGGGCGACTGGAATAATGAAAGCTATTCCTGGGAAATATCCTATGCCAACGCTTGCTGAGGAGCGAAACTCGCACAATGAATATCAATTTGATTGTAATGCGGTGATCATTCCGCTTGTTTCATCGACTGGCCATGGTCATGCTAGTATCAAAAGGGTGCACTATCAAGAGGGAAAATTTGCTCTCGGCACTATTTTGGCAGCGGTTATGCCGCGAAAGGATAAATATTTGCATCCAAAATATCTTTATATTTATTTGTCATATTTTAAGGATGAATTGCTTGTTCCCCTAATGAGTGGAGCAGCAAATGTCACTTTATCTATAAAAAGTATAAATTCTGTAGAAATTATTGTTCCGCCATATAATAAACAACTGGAAATAATTAAACTCGAAGGGGCGTTGTCTAGGCAAAAAAAATCCATCGAAATTAAATTAAGCGATCAAAAAATAATTCTTCAGAAACTCCGCCAAGCGATCTTACAAGATGCAATTTCCGGAAAATTGACGATTGAATGGCGCAAGAAAAATCCCAATGTCGAATCGGCGAGCGAACTTTTGAAAAAAATAAAAGCCGAAAAAGAAAAATTGATTGTAGGGAAAAAAATAAAAAAAGAAAAATATTTGCCCGAAATTTTAAAAGAAGAAATTCCATTTGAATTGCCGAAGGGGTGGGTATGGTGTCGATTAAGGGAAATATCAATGAGAATTCATTACGGATTTAATGCTTCCGCTAATCATAATAAAAAAGAGGTTCGCTTGTTGAGAATAACGGATATACAAAATAATCAAGTTAAATGGGAAAATGTTCCTGGATGTGAATTTTCAAAAGCTGATCTTGGTCGATATTTATTAAGCGAAAATGATATATTAATAGCAAGGACTGGGGGCACTATAGGTAAATCTTATATTGTTAAAAATTTAAGTAAAAAATCCCTTTTCGCTTCATATCTAATTAGAATTATACCTAGTAAGGAGATAGATTCTGCCTTCTTAAAATTACTCATTGAAAGTCCTATTTATTGGAAACAGCTTTATGCAGCTGCCTGGGGCGCTGGTCAGCCAAATGTAAATGCAACATCTCTCTCAAAAATAGTATTCCCAATGCCGACGTTATTTGAGCAAAAAGCTATTGTGGCAAAAGTGGAAAATTTGATGCAAAAACTAGATAAATTGGAAGCGGAAATTTCCCAAAACCAAAAAACCGCTGATCAGTTAATGCAAGCGGTTCTGAAGGAGGCGTTTGAGCAATAAATAGTTACAGAAAAAGACAAGATTTTAAGTATTGAGACTCCTTTGTTTCCGTTTGAAATCCAAAAGCAAATTGTGGCCAAAATTAAAGACGAATAAAAAACTAATCGATTTTTTTCAGTAAAAAATTAAAGTGAAAATAAAGGCTATTTATAGGTAAAAACAACATCATGGACGATTTAAAAGAATTTTTAAATACAAGATCAGAATTTACTCAAAAAAGCGAGGTGTCTTATTTTTTGTCCGAAGTTAGAAAAGTAATTGAGAAGGGAAATAAATACAAAGACCTGCGATTTTATTGTAATTGGGTATTGCATAGCGAATTAACAAAGGAATCCACAATAAAAATTTTGAATTCGAAACTTAATAAATATATAGATTTTAATAAAGACAAACGTGATATACAAAAGATGATAGCATGCGCAGAGGGTGGAAAATTTATTAAAATGGAAGATTTTAAAATAGAACTTATGGGATTTTTGAAAGATAGAGGCTTGTCTCAAGATATTTTTTATAGAAATAAATGGTGGAAATTTATTGAGTTATATTTAGAGATTATTTATAAATGTCCGATTGATCATGGATCATTGGGTGTTAGTGGCCTTCATTTAATAAAGGATAAAGATGGTTATTATTACGAATTTTATATCAATAAAATCATAAGAATATCAAAGATAAAATTAAAACTAAAGAAAAAATAATAAATACATTCCAACAAAAAATAGAATCAGAAAAGAAAAGAGGTCTAGCACATTTTTGAGATTTTGAGAATAATTTTTGTTAAGTAACATGTTAAGTAACACTTTTTGAAAATAAAAAAAATGAAAACCAAACTTATTGCCATCAAACAAGATATTGCAACAATGAAAGTTGATGCGATTGTGAATGCGGCCAATCGTCGGCTTTTGGGTGGTGGTGGAGTAGATGGTGCAATTCATCGCGCGGCTGGACAAAAATTATATGAGGCTTGTCTTAAGATTGGCGGATGCATGGAAGGCGAAGCAGTGATCACGGAAGGATTTGATTTGCCTGCTAGATGGATAATTCATACAGTTGGTCCAATTTATGGCAATGAAAATGGCAAAGAAGCGGATATGCTCAGAAGTTGCTATCAAATGAGTTTGCATCTGGCGGTTGATAAGGAAGTAAGAACTATCGCCTTCCCAAATATTTCAACTGGCGTATATAGCTATCCGATTGAAGAAGCGGCCCCAATTGCAATTTCATCTGTCAAAGAATTCCTAAGAGAAGAAAAAAATCAAATCGAAAAAGTTATTTTCGTTTCTTTTAATGATAAGGACTACGAATTATATAAAAAACTCTTAGAGATTTAAGGAATAATTTCTTGTTCAGTAATATGTTAAGCCCGCCTGCAACGCTTTGCGTAGCAATGCGGGCAGGTAACACTTTTTCAAAAAAATAATTATGTCTGAATATTATAAAGCAAAAAGAACACGAAATATTTTTAATCCTAAATCAAAGGAACCTTTTCGGATTAGCCGGTCTAAGCTTGATCTATTTTTGAATTGTCCTCGATGTTTCTATTCGGATCGTCGCTTAGGAGTTGGTCAGCCACCGGGGTTTCCGTTTAATCTAAATTCAGCGGTGGATGCACTACTGAAAAAAGAATTTGATGTGCATAGGGCAAATGAAACGACTCATCCTTTGATGAAAGAATATGGAATTGACGCTGTGCCTTTTCAAGATGAACGAATGGATGAATGGCGAGATTCTTTGCGTCGAGGAATTCGATATTTGCATCCAGAAACTAATTTATTATTTACCGGTGGAGTAGATGATGTTTGGGTGAATCCGAAAGGCGAACTTTTGATTGTGGATTATAAGGCGACTTCCAAAAATGGAGAAGTGAGTTTGGATGCGCCTTGGCAGATTGGGTACAAAAGACAAATGGAAATGTATCAATGGCTTTTTCGCAAAAATGGTTTCAAAGTTTCTAAAACTGGATATTTTGTCTATTGCAATGGCGACAAGGACAGAGAGGCTTTTGATGGAAAATTAGAATTTAATATCAAAGTAATTCCTTATGTGGGGGATGACAGTTGGGTGGAAAAAGCATTAGTTGATGCCAAGAAGTGTCTAATGAGCCCAAAAATTCCAAAATATTCAAAAGAGTGTGATCATTGCAGTTATATTCAAGCGGTTAAAGAGATGGAAAAATAATTTTTGTTCAGGAGCACTTTTTTGGAAATGAGAAGTTATCCACAGCAGAGGAGTTGCCAAAAATATATAGAGTGGTATAATATCACTATAATAAACATAACTAAGTGATATGAATAATAATATTTTTGAAAAAATTAAAAAAATTAATGAATACCAAAGTGAATTTTGGTCATCTCGCGATTTAGCGAAGGTGTTGGATTATTCAGAATACCGTCATTTTTTGCCTGTAATTAAAAAAGCCAAAGAAGCCTGTGAAAATAGTGGTCAAGTTATCCACAACCATTTCGAGGATATCAGCGAAATGGTTGAAATAGGTTCAGGCGCAAAAAGAGCGATTAATACCATATATTTATCTCGCTATGCGTGTTATCTGATTATCCAAAATTCCGATCCATCTAAAGAAGTGGTTGCCTTGGGTCAGACATATTTCGCGATACAAACTCGAAGACAAGAAAAATCAGATCAGTTGATAGAGGATAATAAGCGACTGCATTTGCGCAGTGAAATAAAGACTCACAATACATCCTTGGCTGAAGCCGCCGAAAATGCGGGTGTTAGTAATTATGGAAAATTTCAAAATTATGGATATAAGGGATTGTATGGAGGACTGGATGCAAATGATATTCACAAAAAGAAAGGTTTAAAAAAATCTCAAAAAATACTTGATCATATGGGGAGCGAAGAATTGGCAGCTAACTTATTTCGTGCCACTCAAGCTGATGCAAAATTACGCAGAGAAAAAATTCAAGGCGAAATGAACGCAAATTTGACGCATTTTCATGTCGGGCAAAAAGTTCGGCGTACAATTGAAGAATTGGGTGGAACGATGCCGGAAGAACTACCATCAGCAGATGGAATATCTAAGGCAAGGACTAGAATAAAAAAGATTAAAAATTAAAAATTCTAAACTCATCGAATTTGATGGGTTTAATAAAAATAATTTTCATTCCTTCCACTCCAGCATTTTTCCAATCTTGGCTTCCATGCGGTCGGCTTTTTGCAGGTACATGATCTGCTTACGATTCAAGATGGGGGAGTGCTTAACATCGGCGAGATATTCGGGGATGTAGAAGATTTCTTCCTCGGTGGTCATCCAATCGAGATGGTCAAAGCGTTTCAAATTTATCGGAGCGGAAAAACTGCGCAGACTTTTTCGGCCGGTGGTGTCAAAATATTCATGAAAATAACTCATAGTCAATTCGCGAATGGAAGAATAAATTGGTTCGCGATAGCGAAGAAAAACATGATTAGTTTTGGAAATAGCACCCCACTTACCATATTTTTTAAAAACCGCTACCACATGATCAAAGTCAGTTTTGCTGGCCATCAGATCCAAAAGTAGCGGTGGCTGGCCATTGACGCGAAGAGCCAATGCGGCTAGCGTGGCGCCTTCAATGCAATGACAAACTTTTTTGTCCAAAACTGTCATCGGCGAAAAACAAGTATCGCCGTCTTTTTCAAAATTCATCGGCATTGAATTTAAAAAGGCTTGAATTTTCTTGGGATCATTCAGCGACTTTAAGATTTTCAATTTTTCTTTGGGAATGTTAAACACTATAAAGTAGTAAATATTTTATTAAAAACTGTAAATAATAAATTCCAACTAAAAGAAAAATTGTCGCCACGCTGTAGCGCATCACTTTTTCAATTCTGGTCATCGCATTATACATCCGACCTAATTTTCCTACACTAAAAGCTAGAATGAAAGAAAAAATAATAACTGGCAAGCCTGTCCCGAGGGCAAATATTGGAGGCAAAAGTAAGCTTTCGGTTGAATTTAAAACCAACGGGATTAATATTCCAAAAAACATTATCCCGCTATAAGGACAAAACGCTAATGCAAATAACATTCCAAGTAGTATCGCGCCCAAATATCCTTTACTTGCGAGCCACTTTTTTATCTTTTCAAATCTATCATTTTTCCCGTTTAAGTTAATTTTTATCACTCCAAACATTACTAAACTAATTATAATCAAAACTATTCCCAAAACCTTATCTCCCCAGCCTTGAAATATTTTAGCAACTTCAAAAGAAGAAAGTCCAAAATAAATCAGAATTGCCAAAAGGGTATAGCTGATTGCTCGGCCTAAAGTGTAGCTCAAGCCACTGAAAAGTGTGTGCTTAGTCGTCTTTATATCTTTGGAAATATAGGCGATAGCGGTGATGTTGGTCGCCAAGGGGCAAGGGCTGATCGAAGTCATCACACCCAAAAGAAAAGCGGTGAGCAGAGGAAAATTATATTGATCAATTAATACATTGAGAAATTCCATCTAGATAAGTGTTTTAATTTTATTAGAAAGATAGTCTATAAAACCTTGCTTATCAGAAATCAATCGCCAGGCTCCCGTCTCTTCTTTGATATTATCTTGCCCATCAATAATGGGATTGATAAACAAGGAGGTTCCAGAAACCTTGAATTTATTCGCTACTTCTTTATTCTCCGGCAAATCAACATTAATTTCCCTAAATTCTATTTTCCCCGATTTTAATTCTTCAGGAAAATTTTGTTCCATCGCTTCCGAGGCATATTTTCCGGCTGTTATACAAGAATAGCAACGATTAGTGGAATGAAAAAGAAAGACCTGCACTTTTTCCGCCGGCTTACTAATTTGATTTTCATTTACTTTTAAATTCTCTTTTACGCTTTGATCGAAAACCAAATTGTTGTCACTATAAATTGTCCAAATAGAAAACACCGCTACTAGCAAGATAATTCCGTATAAAATTTTGTTAATATTTTTTTTCATAGTTTTTTATGTTGGTTATTAATTTAAAAATAAATTAAAAGCATAACCGATAAGCATTATACTAACGGCAGTTATCGTGAAAAAATAAACAAGTAGTTGAATTTTCATTACCTTTTTCAAAATCAAAGCCTCTGGCAAAGAGATTCCCACTACCGCCATCATAAAAGCCAAGGCGGTTCCAAGCGGGATACCTTTTTCCACCAAAGCCTGCATAATCGGAATCACGCTAGTGGCATTGGCATACATCGGCACGGCCAGAAGAACAGCGACTGGAACTGCGAATAAATTATCCTTGGTGATATATTTCTCCAGAAATCCAGTTGGCACAAAACCATGAATAGCCGCTCCTAAAGCAATTCCGGCCAAGGCATAGGGTAGTATTTTTTTAGTAATCTGCCAACCTTCCAGCCAAAATATTTTCATTAGATTTGTTTTAGTCTCCTTTTTTTTCACTGCTTGATATTTTTGAGATTGTATCTTCCAAACATAATCAGCGACATATTTTTCCAATTTCAATTTTCCTAAAATAAATCCGCTGATAACTCCAAGGAATACCCCAGCAAAAACATACCAAAGTGTTATTTTCCAACCAAAAAGTCCGACGAACAAAACTACCGCTGCTTCATTGACCAGAGGAGAAGTGATCAAAAAAGAAAAAGTTACTCCCAGTGGGATACCTGCCTCTAGAAATCCAACAAAAAGAGGAATAGAAGAACAAGAACAAAAAGGCGTGATAGTGCCAAACAAAGATGCCAGTAAATGATCAAAGCCATACCATTTTCTGGAAGCTAAAAAATCACGCAATTTTTCTATCGGCAAATAATACCGAACGATCGCCATAAAATAGTTGATAACCAACAGCAGAAGAACAATTTTTAGCGAATCATAAATGAAAAAATTTACACTTTCTCCCAAATGGGAATGAGCGGTCAATTGAAAAACTTCGAAAGTCAGCCAGGTTGCTATTATTTGTAAAGGGTAGAAAATATTCATAATTTTAATTTGAAAATTCCTTCTTGTCTGTTAATAATTTTTTAATTTCTTCCGCAGACAAAACAGTTCCGTAGCTCAACAATTTTTCATCCACCACGATAGCTGGCAAACTCATGACGCCATAGCTCATAATTTTTTCTATATCCGTTATTTTTTCCACTTGAGCTTCCAGCTTCAACTCAGACAAAGCTTGCGCGGTATTTTTCTCGAGCTTTTGGCAATTAGGACAGCCCGTACCTAGGATTTTGATATGCATGATTTATTTAATTATTTGATTAAAAATTTTTTATACTTCCAATATGTCAAATGAGATTATTTTAGCAAATCTTCAAACTTATTTTTAGTTTCTTCAAAAAGTTTAATTTGTTCTCCTGTGATTGGTTCGCCTTTGGGCAGGTCGAGTTTTAGGGGATTGACGGGAACGCCATTGAGTTTTATCCCATAATCAAGATGCGGTCCAGTGGACCAGCCCGTAGAACCAACATAACCAATAATTTGTCCGCGACTAACTCTTTCGCCAACACGCAAGCCCTGGGCAAATTTACTCAAATGTCCATAATGCGTAGTATAGCCATTGTCGTGAGTGAGGCGAATTATATTTCCCCAACCACCTTCAAAGTGAGCGCTCACCACTGTGCCATGAGCGGAAGCGGAAACGGGTGTGCCACTCGGCGCGGCATAGTCAATTTGATAGTGGGCGGAAACCTTTCGCGTGATCGGATGTAGGCGCGCTCCCGTAAAGCCAGAAGAGATATGGCGATAACTCAAAGGAGCTTTCAAAAATTGTCGCTCGAGTAGTCGTCCTTCCGCATCGTAATATCCACCTTTGCCACCATTATCAAAATAGTAGGCGAAATAGCTAGTGCCGGAGTTAACAAATTTTGCGCCTAAAATTTTTCCATCCGGAGCGCTTTTTCCGTCTCTTAATCTTTTTTCATAAATAATTACAAACTCGTCATCTTTTTGGATTTCGGTGGTAAAGTCAATGTCGAAAGAAAAAATGTCGCCCACCTCCAGCACAGTGGCTTCTTGTAAACCTGCTTCCATAGCATCGACATAGAAAAAGTTTTCAATTTTTCCTCGCGCAACACTTTGAGAAACTTCATAGGAAATTTTTTCTTCGCAGGTGTTAAACTTGTCGTCCTTTCTCTCCACAACAATCATCTCTTCACTATTTTTGTCATACTCGATGCGCTTAGTTTTTTCTTCTTGATCAAAATAGAAACGCAATTTTTGACCAATCTTAATGTTGGTAAAATCATAAATATCTTCGGAGCAAGAGAGAAGTGATGCTACATCGTTAGCATCGACCTTTCCTTGGGAGGAAAAAATTTCAGCAGGAATATCACCCTCTGAGACGATATATTCTACCACACGGTCAGCATTTTTTTTTGTTTCAGGTATAGAAATTTCCTCTACTCTTTCAATAATTTTTTCTGTCGGTTTTTTTTGGGCGAAAATAATGTTTTTTAGCCAGACAGTTCCTTTGAAAAGCATAAAAATAATGAGCAAAAAAAACAAGCCCACAAAAAGTTTTCTTCGGGCGCTATATTTTTTCACTCG
>Ga0066601_10000745_pt1 | contig 12423 bp, 10 predicted proteins | sample Medcelwee11metaG_FD_59487 | JGI IMG/M metagenome (GOLD analysis project Ga0066601, IMG submission 59487) | Freshwater pond sediment microbial communities from the University of Edinburgh, under environmental carbon perturbations - Medium... | ecosystem: Environmental > Aquatic > Freshwater >... | reverse complement strand
CCTTGAGCAGAATGCGTCCTTCCGAGGTGGACGTTAAATGGGAGGTATTTTTCTGATCCCTCTCCAGATATCCAAATATTAATCCTCCTCTCAAATAGATATATAAAGGAGAAAATCCGATAGGGCATCCATGAGCATCAGGCAGGGCGCGAGGGACGTGGCGCGGGTCTCCCATGTCATCAATGTCTTTTTCAGGCACGGTCTCGGACATGTGGTTGACGAGCTTGACCTCATGCATCATATCGGTTTCTTCCAGAAGCTCTTGAGGGGGAAAGGGAAAGTCCCGGACAAGCCTGAGGTACACCTGAGAAAAGCGTTCGAAGAACTCGGCGGAGCATACATCAAGCTCGGTCAGCTCCTCTCCATCCGCCCGGACCTTGTACCGGCAAGCTATGCTGAAGAGCTCTCTAAACTCCAGGATCGAGTGCCAGGTTTCAAGGAGGAGATAGCCAGGCACATCATCGAACAGGAACTGAAAAAACCATTAAAGGATGTCTTTCGTTCCTTTGATTTCACTCCTCTCTCCTCCGCGTCCATAGGCCAGGTCCATAAAGCGATCCTGAAAGATGGCAGGCATGTCGTAGTCAAGGTCCAGCGGCCGCGCATCAGGGGGATGTTCGAGGCAGACTTGGACGCCATGAGATTCATCGCAACAAGGCTTGCGAAGAACCCCCGGTTCCGTGACATCAACCCGGAAAATATCATCGATGAATTCGAGTATTATACCAAGAATGAGCTCGATTTCAGGAAAGAGGCCCAGTATATGCAGATGTTCCATGACAATTTCGCGGGCTCGAAAACCGTCGTCATCCCCCAGGTCTACAAAGACCTTTGCACCGAGCGTGTGCTGGTCATGGAATTTATCGAAGGGATTAAGATCCGTGACCTCCCTAAGTCAGGGAAGAAGCATGACAGGAAGAGGATCATCAGGAATGGCATAGGAGCCATGATGTCCATGATGTTCGACCATAGCGTGTTCCACGCGGATCTCCATCCCGGTAACCTCCTTGTCCTTCCCGGAGACAGGATCGCTCTCCTTGACTTCGGCATCGTAGGGGTCATGGACGAAAAGCTCCGCAAGGAATCTATACGGATGATACTCGCGCTCGCAACCAAGGATTTCGGGAGCGTCGCTGACATCCTGTGGAAGGTCGGAAAGCCGAGCGAGAGGACCAACAAGGAGGATTTCAGGCGTGAGGTCTCCTTCATCATAAGCGAATGGTATGGCAAGAGCCTCCGGGAGGAGAGGGCGACCCATATGATGAGGAAGCTCTTCGAGCTCTGCGTCCATCAGGGACTCGTCATGCCGCGCGATCTGGTGTTGCTCGGGAAAGCCGCAGTCACCCTCGAAGGGACTTGCCAGCTCTTGGACCCTGAATTCGATTTCTCTAAGGAGGCCATCCCTTTCCTGAAGTCTCTTGTCAAAGAAGAGGTGGTCCCGAAAAACATCCTCGCGAAGCTCCTTCGGAGCTCGATAGAGTTCCGGGACAGCATGATCGCCTTCCCCCAGAAATTATCATCGATCATGGATACTCTCGGTGAGGGAAGGCTGAAAGTGGATCTGAACGCCCAGGAAGTCAAATCCCTGACTGACGAGATCGGGCATTCATCGACCAGGCTCTCGGTCGGGATCATCCTTGCGGCCCTCATCATCTCTGGGACCATCACCGCGACGACATCTCTCCCCCCGCTCATCCTCGGCTATCCGGCCATAACCCTCATCAGCTATATCTCCGCGGGGATACTTGGAGTGTATTTCTTTTTGACAAGACCTTGAAGACGGGACCTTCTTGAGTGGAGCAAGGAATTGTAGCTATGACTCCATATAATAATGGCACCCTTATCAAAGCAGAAATGAAATCGGTCACTTTTTCCAAGTATATCCTGTATTGCTTAGTCGATCTCAACATGATAGATTTTGCGAATTGGGTGCTCACTTTCTCAGACCCTGCTTTTTCTACACGTCTGACGTCACACGTGAAACACTGTTGAAAAAACTAAGGGTTGAATCATAGGTTACCTGTTGAATGATAGGATAAACATACATCGACTATGGAATGAAGTCAGTCGTCTCTTTCACGTTTTTGGCAGGATTATGTACTGTATTCTTCATCCTTGTAATAAACGTAATAAAAGTTCGGTTAAGCCCGTGTTAAATCCAATCATTTTAAGAGGCTTGTTGCATATGTTTTCGCAGTCTTAAATAGATTTAAATATTTCTTTTACTTTGAGGTCACTAAGATGAATTGGAAGAATATCGGATTATTTGGTATCATGTTTCTTGTGGTACTCATTCTAACTCTAGGGTTGAGTATGCACATTTCTTGGTTCATGCCGATCTTCCTCATAGCGTACGCGGTTCTACTCGCACTCGTTCTCAGAAAATATTCAACTGGGTTGCTAATCGGCCTCATTGTCCTTGTGTGTGCCTACATCCTATTGATGACCCTAAACTTTCCGTTATGTGATTATGGGCCCGGTGAATATACTGCCGGAGATGGCCAATCGAAAGAATGTTCCTGTTTGGGAATAAAGAAATACTCCTGGCGGGTCGTGGATGCCAGTTGGAGTCAGTGCGTCGGCATAATACTTGAACACCGATGCTATGAGGATTCTCTTCTAGAGACAAGCCAAGCAGAGTGGCACGAGACTACTTGTCAATAAAACCCTCTCAAAATCACTCGCCTCCGTTTCGGTGCCATCAAGCACTGCGTGCCTGGGGGGATTTAATAGCGCTTTCACGGTTCGCTTCAGCTTACTCAAATTTGACTCTACAACGTCACACGTGAAACACTGTTGAAAAAGCAGATTGTTGAATCATAAGATTAAGCGTAAATATAGTAAGTTTAATCCCGTGTTAAGTTCAATATTACTCAGAAAAATTTGGCTCTATTGATGTTCTCTTACGAATATTTCAATAGCATCGACAGAATCATAACAAAAAATTGTAAAGTTTGAACCCTTATAGTCTCCACCAGATGTTGGAGAAGTCACACCTCCCATTGTTAAATGTGGAAATCGTTTTGGAATCTCTCGTAATAAATGTTGTTGCTTTACCCCTGCATGATATAATAAAACTGGAAAATCCTCCATTTTATTCCTTGATAAAAAATCATCCAAGGTTTTCCCTCCCGCAACAACTATGCCTCGTTGCCGCAATTCCATTACCATTAAAGTTCCGTAGGTGGTATAATCTATATATGCTAATTTAGGATTCATATTTTATGAAACTGTTGATGTTTTTTTAAATGTTCGCCAAATTTTTCTTCCGTCATACTGTCCCTACGCTTCGCTGCGGTCGGTCACCTTGCAGGATCCCCACATAACAGTATTTTAACAGTTCACAAAGTCGGCTTCCCCTAATAACAGGATAGTACAACCACCCCACCCAAACCATTAAATAGGATATGCGCATTTTCCCCGAGACCACCATGGATGACATCAGAGACCATTTCAAGGACGCATTCAGGGAGAAAGACCCATTTGATGCGATCATCGGGCAGGAGAAGCCCAAGAGGCAGATCATGTCAGCACTCCTCATGGGGCACCACATCCTCATCGTCGGGCCTCCCGGGGTCGGGAAGACGACCCTTGCGAAGAACATCTCAGGCCTCCTCCCGGAGATAATCGTCAACGATTGCCCCTACCACTGCTCCCCCAAGGAGCCCATCTGCCCTTCCTGCAGAGGCGGAAAAGAGATCAAGACAAAAAAGCTCGGAGGGATGGGCCGGTTCGTCAGGCTCCAGGGAAGCCCTGATCTGACCGTGGAAGACATCATCGGTGACATCGACCCGGTCAAGGCGCTTGAATTCGGCCCCTCAAGCATGGAATCCTTCACGCCAGGCAAGATCTTCAGGGCGAACAACGGAGTCCTCTTCTTTGATGAAGTGAACAGGTGCCCGGAAAAGCTCCAGAATGCCCTACTCCAGGTCCTTGAAGAAGGTAAAGCGACTCTAGGGAGCTATGATGTCGACCTTCCCGCGAATTTCATTTTCATAGGGACTATGAACCCTGAGGACTCGTCCACCGAAAAGATGTCAGATGTGTTCCTCGACCGGTTTGACGTGGTCTATATGTCATACCCTGAGACCCTCGAACGTGAGCGCGACATCGTCCTCTCTAAAGGCAGACGCCTCGATGTGACTTTTCCACAGCCCACCCTCCATTTCCTGATCAGGTTCGTCCGTTCGCTGCGGGCGTCTGACAAGCTCGAGAAGCATCCGAGCGTCAGGTCGACTTTATCGCTTTATGAGCGCGCGCAGAGCAATGCCTTTCTCAAGAATAAGAAGACAGTCGGGATCGATGACATAAGGGATGCCGTGGTCTCTGTCCTCACCCATCGTATCAGGCTCAAGCCATCGCTCCGTTATCTGCAGGACCCTCTCGCTTTCCTGGAAGAGAGGTTCGATGAATTCGGCGGGGATCCGTCCACCACTGACAAGGGTGGTGATCCCTAATGACCTGGAGATAGGATCACTAGAGACATCGAAAGCACAGGAGCTTTCAGGAAGCCTCGCGAGCGACCCGGAAGAGCTCAGGCTCATGCGCTCAGTCCTTGAACATGATGACAATGTCATGAAGGAAGGCAAGCTTGTCTCTGAGGCCATAAACCAGGGATTCTCCTCTTTTGTCCCTGACATGTCCTTCGATAACCTGGTCAAGAATTTCTCCATGACGAGGAATATCTATGGAGACAAGCTCCTGCGCCTTATCACCGGATATGACGCGAACTACCTGAAAAAAAATATCAATATCCCTGAATTCCAGCGCGAGCTCAAAGGCCAGATCGAGAAGAATATCGATAACCTGAAGAAAGACGGCGTCCTCTCTAAAAGCGGAGCCATTACTGAGGAAGGCATCAAGCTCGCCTCTCTTGTCCTCTACACCGAAGAGCTTGACGCACTCATCCCGAAAGGCATAGACGGTAGCAAGGAATCGAGCGTCCCCTCGCCCTATGGGGTGAAAGACGAGGTCCGAGCATATAAGCCAGGTGATCGGTTCATGGACCTTGATGTCAGGAAGACTCTGCGCCGCGCTATCAAACGAGGGAGGAAGAAGCTTCTGCCAGGAGACCTGCGCATCTCCACACGGGAACAGAAGGGGAAGATCTCCATCGTCTATGGCATAGACGCTTCAGGGTCCATGAAAGGGGGGAAGATCGAATCAGCCAAAAAAGCAGGTGTCGCTCTTGCTTTCAAGGCGATCGAAAACAAAGATAAGGTCGGCCTCCTTGTCTTTGGGACTGATATCGAGGCGAGGATCGAACCGACTGACGATTTTCTGAAGCTCCTGCTCGAGATCACCAGGGTGAGAGCGGTAAGAGAGACCAATATCACAGCCACCATCAAGGAAGCTATGGAGATGTTCCCTCTCGACCGGTCTACCAAGCATCTCATCCTCATCACTGATGCGATACCTACGATCGGCAAGAACCCTGAGAAAGAGACTCTTGAAGCGGCATCCATGGCAAGGGACGCGGGGATCACCATCTCGGTGATCGGGATCGGCCTTTCAGGGAAAGGCAAGGATCTGGCCGAGAGGATCGCGACCATAGGTAAAGGGAGGCTTTATTCCCTCAGGCATCACAGGGATGCTGATGCTGTCATCCTCGAGGATTATTATGCGCTTGGCGATTCGTGACATGCATTATGGGTAACCTCGGTTCTATTGACTAATTCACTCATTCATATGTTTGTAAAAAAAATTATATCCCTATGAGTAGGTATTCTTGGCGTTCTCAAAAGGTCATCCTACGGCAAGGGGCTGTGGATAATCACAAACAAACCTAGTTCGACAAACCTTTTTATAGTCCTTTAACATAAAAATCACCATGATCAAGGAGACAGCATTCCTTCTTTTCAGCTTCCTGATAACTGTCTCCACGGTCCAGGCGGCAACGCACTTTGTCGCGAAGTCAGGAGTTGATTCTGCTTTATGCGGAAGCGCGAATTCTCCCTGCATGACGATTGAATATGCTGTCGAGAGCCGGGCCAAGAGCGGAGACCTTGTCTCAATCAATGATGGGAGTTATATTGAGAATTCGATCAGTGTGCCGGCGGGAGTCAGTATCAGTTCGACATCAAAGGACAAAACAAAAGTGACCATCCTACCGAAGATAGAGATGAATACCGGTTCCCCTTTGCTTTCACTTGTCGGTACATCTCTCAATTCAATCGGTCAGCAGGAGATCTCATATATCACCCTGGATGGAAGGCAAGGGGTGTTCAAAGCGCATCTTGGAATTGAAGTAAGAAACAGGAATGATGTGTCTATCCATCATTGTACAATAACTAATTTTTATCTGGACAATTGGGTATCATGGCCTGGGACCTATGCCTTAAAGGTGTGGTCAAGTGAAGTCCAGCCGACATCAAGCTGGGAGTATTATTCTTCATTGATCAATAAGGATCTGAGCAAGACTGCCATCTATCCGAAAAACCCTGTCAAAAATTTCCATTTTTTCGAGAATAGGGTCACAAAGTCCGGGACTGGCAGCGTTAATGGTGATCGGCTATTCAGTCCGGCGATTTACACCTGGCACCTCTATGGCAGTTCTTTCCATGATAACTTTATCGACGTGAGCCATGCACAGACAGAAGCGATAACCGGCACCTCTGCCCTGTTGGAAAAAGTGGATATCTATAACAATGTGATAATAGGACATAAGATCGGGGGCTTCCCTAAGTCGACTACTCCTTCACATTCAATGTATCTCATAGAATTGTGGGTCCTCCATGATTGCAGATTCTATAACAACAAACTGATCAGAGGGGTTTTTTCCACCACTTTTGGCAAGAATGTGGAATGGTACAACAATTATATTGACACTTCATCAGCGACTCAGCCGGCCGGCTTTTTCATAGAAGCGACATTCATCAACAATGCGTCTATCCATCATAATAAGATGGTGTGCAATCCTGAATTTCCTGCTGAGAACATGGGCTTCGTCGTCGGTTCGGAACAGCAGAAAGGGTACGAGATAGAAGCGTATATCTGGGGGAATATCCTCCATGATGTCAGGGGGCACGTGATAAGCCTGGATTCAACGCCGATTGATAAAGTCAAAGTCCATATCTACAACAATCTCGTTGATCATGGGGTACTCTGGCGGGGGATAAACCTTGAAGAGCCTGAGTATGTGTCGATAAAAAACAATATCATAACGAATACCCCTGATGGTATCTATGTATACGAAAAAAGGGCAGCTCCGATCATCGATACGAATATATTTTTTGGGAACACGAGAAATTTTTATGAATGTTCCGGGTCAAATAATCTCCTGGAGAGACCGACCTATGTCAACTATGCTCTGGATGATTTCGCTGTCCTTAACACCGATTCTCCCCAGGCGAATTCAGGTGTAGCGCTTGATCAAAGATATAAGATGGGATTGAGTGCGAAGACCTATTGGGGGACAGCAACGAGCGAGGACCTGCCCAGGGTAGTTTTGGCGGATCATACCATGCAAGGCGCCGGCTGGGAGATCGGGCCTTATGTCCTGGAAGAAGATGCAGTCACTTGCACCCCTTCGTGGTCTTGCAGCGATTCGTCATGCTCGATATGCCAGGACAATAAGATGACCTGCACAGAGATTTGCGTCGATAGTAAATCTTGCCTATCGGAGACAAGGAAGCAAGTGACTCGCGACTGTGTTTCTGCCTCAGATTTAACAATAGTGAATGTGTACACCTCAATCCCGATCGTCATTGATGGATCATCCCAGGATGCCGCATGGGCCCAATCGATCCCTGTGGCCCTCAATAAGAATACCATGAATGGCTATTGGCCAGGGACTGCGACTATTCCAGAAATAAATGATGCGTCTTTCAACGTCCGTTCGCTTTGGGATACCACCTATCTGTATCTCTTTTTCGAGGTGAAAGACGATGTGCTGAAAACCGACTCTTCGACTGCGGACCTCTGGAAGGATGATAGTGTTGAACTCTATCTCGAGGGAGAAAAGAATGCCGTATCCGAGTACCAACAGGCTGACAATAAGCTTATCATCTCTGCCGATGGAAGGGTATTGGATGTCAGGACAAAGGGATGGGATAAAACAATGTCGATTGGAAAATCAGCAGTCACAGGGGGATACAACCTGGAGATACGAATCCCCTGGGCGACTATCGGTGTTATCCCGGAAAACCTCTATGAGATCGGGATCGCATTCCAATTGAATGATGATGATGGAGGGAATCCGGATATCTCATTGTTCTGGAAAAACGAGGGGAGCCCGAATATCGACACCAATGCATTTCAGACCATGGTCTTGGACCAAAAACCTGGCTGCATCCATCAGGCAGATGCTGATTGCAGCGGTATGATCGATCTCAGTGAGGTCGTCAATTTTCTCCAGCGATGGCGCAATGAGGAAGTGAGTATGACGGACGTCGTCCTTGTCATCACATTGTGGCGTGGATAGATAGACTTGAATAATATCACGTACAATCACTACATCTGACAAGGTTGGTAGGGTTATAACTGAACAGGATCGCATGGGTGCTGGGTCAGTAAAGAGGTGACCTCATAGATGAGGTTTTCACATCACCTTGAGCGTTTGGATTGAGTCTTCGTAAGGAATGGAGCGAGGGATTCATAGATTGGAGCCCAGATGACTGCGAAAAGCCCAGCCCACAGGAATTCTTCGAGAGGTATCCCAAAAATATTGAGACCTAAAAGGTTCTCGGATAAGTAGCTTTCCCTGACCGAAGGAGATGCATGCCAAATCACCGCGAATATCGCGATGTATATGGCATCATTGATCAGCGCTGATAAGAAGATCTCTTTCCTTGCGGGATGGACTGCCAGGATATAGACGGCACCCATGGCCATTGAAACGAGCATATAGTTCATGAAGGACCATCCAAGGGGATCGATGAGGGCAAGGGAGATACAGGCAGGAATGATGAGTATAAACCAGGGTCTCATGCTTATTGGCCTATGGCCCTTGGCAAGCAGCGTATAGACACCAACGCTGAGCCCTCCAAGTGAGAAGCAGAGGATGATGTCTTCCAGATAGAGATGTGAGACCAGCTCGATCTTTTCAAAAGCCGGCATCCAGTAATCGGTGAAGAACACCTCGGCAAGACCGAGCGGCGCCCCAAGGAGGCTTCCGATGAGCATGGGCTTCCTTACCTCTTTTTTCCATGAATAGAGGAACAACCAGAACATGAAATATATCCCTGACCCAATCAGGTAGACATATGCCACTATCCCTCCTCAACCTCCTTGACTCTTTTTCCGGTCGGTATACTCTGCCAATCCAGAAGAAACACAGCAACAGAGAACTGTCAGGCCTATGTCAGATCCATCAGGTCCCGTTCAAGCTCTTTCATGTACCTTTTCAGGTCAGTGGTTGACACGATGCCCACTAATTTACCGTTGTCGACGACGATCATCCGCCGGATCTTTGCGAGGCTCATCCGTCTGCTGGTCTCAGAGATGCTGTCCATCGGATTTCCGGTGATGAGATTGGTGCTCATGATATCGCTGACGCTTGTCTCATGCAGGTTCTTGCCTTCGGCGATGACTTTCTTCAGGAGGTCAGTCTCAGTGATGATTCCGATAGGCGTATCGTTTTCAGTGATGATGATGGATCCGCATGCGTACTGGACCATCACTCTTGCGGCATCGACAACGTTCCTTTCCCGCGAGATGGTCGCGATCTTGGTTGTCATTAGCTGGTGGACTTTCATCATTTTCCGATAATCACCTCTTTAGGATTCCCTGTCTCATCAGGTTTATAATTGTTATGCTTTGCGACGAAGGTGAAGTACCGTATAGGCCTATCATCGCTTCTCTTCACCACACTTGGGAGATAAATATCCTGCAAATCTACCTGATATCAATAGTCAGTGTTTCCCCTTTTTGAACTCCGATTAGAAACGTTTTTATTGTCGACTTTCCTGGAAACCACCATGGAGATCTCATTCACGAATCCGATTTTCATTGTTTCCGGGGTGATCATATTTATCATCTTCTGGATCATGGTATACCATTGGTACATCTTCCCTCTTCTTGCAAGGAATCGCATATTCACGAAGCATGAAGCAAGCAGCTATATGAAGACCATCCTCAAGCTTTTCGAGACCCCGCTTGAGGAGTTCGAGTTCGCATACATGAACGCCAAATTCGAATATCTGCTTTTCACAAAAAAAGGGGTCATCATCGAGACAGCTGACCCTTTCAAATTCTTCTTCCCTTACCAGGCTCTCTATTCGTTCCAATTTGTGGGCTTTGATGAGGTGTTCAGCCTTAAATTGAGGGCTGATTTGAAATCCAAGGGAGCGAAAGTGGTCTATTTCCCTGGAGGGAGGGCGCCTATCCTTTCCCTGAAGTCCCATCTGGGGATACAAGGGCAAAAAGAGGTCGAGAGGCTTGTTGAGAAGGGAGACATCAAATATTCTCAGCATGACAAAGTGATCTGGGCGCTTCATCGGATAGGACCGAAACACCTCGATGAGATCCATAAATCGCTTCGGAAACTTGGGATACGGGAGATAAACTATTCCTGACATTTTTTAATTTGAGAGAGCCCAATTGTGACGGGAGTTATTGTGACAAGATACCGGATAAGAGAAATCCTCGGGAGTGCTCAAGCTCTTAACCATAATATACCTTTTAATATATATTTCACAGTGTGTTGGGCCGGGGTTAAATTAAGCTGTGGATACTAGAAAAAGATAATGATAAAAAAGGATTTACTATTCTCCACTTATGTTCCATATTCTTTTTCATAGGTTATGAGTCTCAATTTTCCAGAGGAGAGATTTAGAAACATTTATATATTAGGCAAACCGGAATGAACATCATTAACTGAAATACTATACAATAAAGTATCTCCAACAGGCGAAAACAGAGGTGATTGTACATGCGTAACAAACGTGCAGAGATGGGAATAGGGACCCTTATCATATTCATCGCGCTCCTCCTAGTCGCAGCAATAGCGGCAGGAGTGCTCATCCAGACGAGCGGAAGCTTGCAGGAGAAGGCGCTCATGACCGGGGACCAGGCAAAAGGGCAGATCGCGACCAATGTCAGGGTGGTCGAAGTGAGCGCGACCGACGGAAGCAGCGGATATTTGAACGATTTCTTCTCGATCATCAAGCTTGCGCCGGGAAGCGATGCGATCAAGCTTTCCCAGACACTATTCACCATGAACTCTTTCGACAAGACCGCTACTCTCAAGTATATAGGGGTGAACGGGACTTGCGAGAATACGATCACTGGGTACAACACCTGGAATCTGGAGTCCATCAATGATCAGACAAGCATCACCAAGGCTCTAAAGTACAACCTTTCAGAGGATTATGATGATGACCAGGCTCTGGATACTATGTATGTAGACGCTCTCGGGAATGTGGTCTTCCAGATGAGTAGCCTGACCGTGTTGGATAACACAACCCTTCCCTCTGGATCAATCGAATGCGCTGGTGCTCAGGCCACGTTTGATGTCAGCGTCTCTGTGGATGACGGATATATCTCGACCGTCCAATTCACCGGGACCTGCCAGAATAATAAAATTGCGGGCGCTAACATGACAGTCAATGTCACTCCGAGCAATCTCGGCCAGGGGTATTTCGCTGTGGAATATCTTCAGAGGGGAGCGAACCCGGTAGCGGGGAACCTGCAGAGGGGAGATGTCATCAAGATCTGCTTCGAGGCTCCGAAGTCCATCACTGAGGACGAGAAGATCAGGTTGAACTTCATCCCGAAGATCGGGACACCAACCTTGACTGAGTTCATCACACCTGAAGTGATCTCGACTGAAAGGGTCTATCTGTATCCTTGATTTTTTTTCTCTTTTTCTCCCAATTCTCTTTGATACATTGAATTTATTCGGAAGACGAAATGGAAGTCGCTTTGGCTCACAGGCTGTGCGTCATATGTCCAGGGAATTCTTTTTTTGCATAAGGATTGATTTGTTGCTTAAGCTATTCTCTCATTTTTTAATCAGTGTATCACTGGTGATCTGAATAGAAAAATCATGGTCTGAGAAACCAGAAAAAAACTGGATGCCTCCGGTATAGACGGTTCTATTCCAACTCTACACACCGCTTTAACGGAAACCACACTTATCAGATTATTTATCGCACCTGTCCTTACATAGGCGGCATCCCGCCGGCTCCAGGAGGCATACCCTCGCCGCCCCTTTGAGCAGGCCCACCAGCGATGACATCATCGATCCTCAGGATCATCTCAGACACCTCAGCCGCAGAACCGATGGCCTGTGTCTTGATCCTGAGCGGTTCGATTATCCCTTCTTTCCAGGCATCGATGACTTTCCCGGAAAATACATCGATTCCAGCCCATTTCTGCCCTTTGTCATGAGCGGATTTGAGGTCAGTTATCACGTCGATCGGGTCAAGGCCTGCATTCTCCGCGAGAGTCTTCGGGATGATCTCGATAGCGTCAGCGAAGGCA